>LNFM01002971.1_pt1 | contig 57762 bp, 115 predicted proteins | sample 596031 | NCBI WGS metagenome assembly LNFM01 (sample SAMN04254537, study PRJNA301005) | activated carbon metagenome | isolation source: dual media filters at the Ann Arbor, Michigan drinking water treatment plant | place: USA: Ann Arbor | reverse complement strand
CGACGAACATCGTTGTCATTCCTTGTTGCTATAAAAGTCAACTTACCGGAACGTTCACGAATCTGCAAGAGGAAAGTTGGAGCGGCGGGTGGGGGTTGAACCCACGCATCACAGGGTGGAAGCCTGTAGCCTTTCCTCTTGGCTACCGCCGCGTATAACTCAGCGCCGAAACGCGCTACGCCACATGCCCATCATCAAATGGGGGTGAAGCATGGTCACGCATTGTAAGCCGTGTCCATACGTACCGTGGCTACGGTCGTGATCGAGAGCCGCGTTCAAACTCGCCATACACAGGACTATCTCTTGTGCCATGGCGGTGTGGTAGGCTTTGGGTACATCACACAACAAACCCGCCCGCTTCCCGGCCGCGATTAACTTGTCGGTAAGACCAATCTCGGACAGCCCGGTTCGTTTTCCGTCTTTTGACCGGAAGTAACACGCGGTCTTCAAGTGTCCATCAGTGTAGTGAAACACTGATTGCTCGCCGGTCGGATAACGACACATGATCAATCCGAAATCCTGCTCCTCCACCCTGTTCGTCAACACCACGACCGGTTCGGGCTCGCCGTCACCGTAGTTGAAAAGCGCCGCCGTTCCTTCCGACATACTTTTTACGAAAACCTCGCGGGACTTCGTTGGGCGGGACATATCCCCGAACTTCTCAATGTCGGCAACATCGTAGACGGCACCCTTGAGAGCCGCCTGGACTAAATGCGCTGCATGGCCCACCAACCAAGAGCGGTCCTCTGCCGAAGACTCGCTCATATTGTGGAGCGTCGAGAGTACGTCGAGTGATCGCATGATATCGAACATTGGTGTCGTTCTCGCCGAAGACTGCGTTGATCCTGCAATTACTTATATCTCTTATCGCGTTTGGAGCGGGCGGGGAGATTCGAACTCCCGTTCACAGAGTGGCACTCTGTTGTCCTACCACTGGACGACGCCCGCAGATTGGTCAGCGTGGTTGGATTCGAACCAACGATCCCCTGCTTCCAAGGCAGGTAGGGACGACCAGACTCCCCTACACACTGTTTTTAAGATGCCAGACAACACAATCTTCAACGATTTCCATCTCGCCTTTCGGCATCGACTGCGCATGAGAGAGAAGACGTTCTAGCTTTTTCGATCTTAGTGGATATTGCCCGACAATCCTATAAGAATCGCCGCGTTCGGTCACTCTTCCGCCAACGAGCTTAGCTGTACTCAACCATTCGTCGAACGTCATTTTCTTCTCTGCGTTTGGTGGCCAAAGTAGGACTCGAACCTACACTGAGCGGGTTTTGAAGCCGCTGCCTCTGCCGTTGGGCTACATGGCCTTATTGAATGTGCTTATGGACGATAGGCTTACCGTCCTTGTCGAGAGGAAGCAGAAGCGAATAGGCGTCTCGCTTGTTCTTCGAGCCCATGACGTGCTCGACAGCTTCCTCCGGACTATCGTGTCTCGACTTCACAACCGGCGCCTCACCAGCGCGTTTCGTGCAGACGGCCCACTTCTGTGTCATCGCTTGATCAATCCCGTGTTCATCTCGACGCCGATTGCGCGGTCATCCCATAGCTCGATCATACCGAAGTCTTTCACGTTCGTCACTTCGAGTTTCGGAAGACCGTTCTTCAAGCACCACAGGTGAATGAACCCGATCACTTCGCTCTTGACCTCCATGTCATCCATGGAGACTCGTGCCGTGAAAATCTTGACCTTATGGCCCATCATCAACCACGCTTTCACGCGGGCTATCATTGGACCGATTGGATCACCGATATGATGATTGCCTTTCCAGCCGTCATAATGCGCCAACGTGCCGTCGAGGTCAACTCCAATCCATCCCGTCTGCGACATCTTTCGTCCTTTGGTTAATGGTGCCGGTTGCATGGATCGAACACGCGACATCCTGCTTACAAGGCAGGCGCTCTACCAACTGAGCTAAACCGGCATTGATTGGTGGGCGCGGCAGGAGTCGAACCTGCAAAAGCTGGTTTCTAAGACCAGTGTGTCTGCCGTTTCACCACGCGCCCGTTTTTATTAAATGTTCCGCCGACAACTCCATTTCTAAACGTCCCGCGTGATGCTTACGGTGGCAGTTTGAACACAGCGGAACACACTTTTCTATTTCACTTAAAATCTTGTCTTTGTTCGTTGTGTGTGTAGCTATTGAAGCTATGGTGTACTCTTTATTTGTAGGGTCTAAATGGTGCAAATCTATGGCGCATGAATCGTTTTCACCACATTTGACACATTCCAGCCCTTCTAGCTTGCTCCGTATCCATTGCCTCAGCAGAGTTCTTGTATGCTTTGTTCTGCGCCTGTACTTCGGTTTGTTTGTCTGGTAATGTCTGGCCTGATACTCTTTCTGCTCAATCGGGTCTTTATATCCGATTGTATATCTGACGTCCGACGAAACGTAACGTGTCCGTTTCTTCACGCTAAGGTTCTTGTTTTGATCCTTATTTCTGCACACCGTCCGATCAGACAACCTCCGAAACATACGCACTTCCTCCACGTAATCTTTCCGCGCACGACCTTCACATGATTACCTGTACCACCGCAAAGAGGACAGATCAAGCTCGACGTGAGATCAAACTCAAGACTAGGATGTTGGCGCTCCATGAGAGAATCGAACTCTCCCTTCCTGATTGAAAGTCAGGCGTCCTGACCACTAGACGAATGGAGCTTAACTATGGTACTCGCGGCGGGATTCGAACCCGCTTTTCCAGCTTGAGAGGCCGGTGTCCTAGACCATAGTAGACGACGCGAGCGTATCTAAACGCCGGTCGGCTTCATTCGATGTGTGGTTGGCTCCCGCTTAAGGATTCGAACCCCAACTTCTCGGTTCAGAGCCGAGCGTACTGCCGTTATACGAAGCGGGAATAAGAAGTGATGGTGAGGGGCGTAGGTAACGCTCCCATCGGCCGACTTCCCGCTTGTTTCAAAGCCAACGGTTTTACAGACCGTCAGCGGGATCGCCCCTCTATATCAGAGGAGTCGATACAAGGGCAGTGTGGGTAAGGTTCGGGCACAACCTCGCGTGAGGCTCGTGCACGGGAGACCGCCGACACCGGGGAAGCCGGTCGGCGTTTGTCGTTCTCGCGGTGCAGTGCTCAGGCGTGCCATTGGAGGCTCTTTCAGGTTGTGCTGTAAGCGATAGGCGTAACTTAGTCGTCTTTGGGAGACTTGTCAAGTGCTTCGACGAAGGTCTCACAGCCGCAGTATTTGCAGCCGACGTCGGCCATGTCTTCGTAAGTGTCAAAGTGCCTGTAGTAAGCGTGGCCGCATTGACACACACGGTCGTTGCCATAATCCGGATTGTAGGCGCGCAAGGTGGTGGTGACGGTATATTCGATGTATGGCTTACACATTGCCCACGAACTCGTCTAGTCCAATCGTTTCTACCTTGCCGCCGGGCGGCATCTTCGTCGGGAGGTACTGCTCAATCCAGTCGTCAACGAAACGGCGTGAAGATGCGTCCTCTCGCCAATGTATGACAGCCACTATCTTGTCAAACCGGTGCCCTGCCAAAGCGGTGCCGTAGGACACGACCATCGCGCCAGGATACCGATCCTTCGCGAGGGCATTCAATTGGAGGAACAGGCCGCCTCCAGGGACGACGACGAGGGTTTTCATAGTCCAGGCCAACGCATCCAAGGCGCTGGCTCGAAACGCCAGCAAAATGGGCTCCAGTCGTCCGGTTTCTCACTGATGAACCGAAACTCCAGGGTCGCGGGGCGCGGCTCGTCGTGTGCCTCGAATATGAGCTTTACAGCCTCTGCCTGATCCGTGGCGATCACCGCTGCGCAGATCGTCAAGGCGCCGTCCTCCAACCGCTCTCCGCTGATCCACCACGGGGTGTGGAGTTCCCATTTACCAGGGACGTTGTCGTACCAGCTAATCCAGAAGCGTTTCATCTTGTCCATCTTGGTAAAGTTGGCTCCCACTCTAGGTTTCGAACCTAGCATATGCTGTTTAACAGACAGCCGCCTCCACCGAGTTGGCTTAGTGGGAATACGAGGGCCACGTTGCAACCAGCAGGAATCGAACCCCGTGGCCCTCTGCCCGTATGCCTACGGGGTCTTGTCCGCCTCTTTCGCGGCGTGATACTCGGTGATGGCTTCGTCCCACCACTCCCAATTATCCACGCCCCCGTTTCTGAGGCAATTCATGAGCAACACTTCATCGTTCATGTCCGCCCATTCTTCTGCGGACATTTCTACGCGAACCATTGCCTTTCCGTCAAGATCAAACTTTTCGATCTTCGTCATCAGGCCGCCGTTGGAACGTGAACCTCCGGGAGACCGCGACCGACCGATGGGCGCGCCTTGTCCGGATTGTTCTGCATCCACTGCTGGACGAACCACAACTGGCCGCACCCGCCGCCAATCGTGTCCTGGCCGGCCGGATCGAACACTCGCGTGTCGTAGCCGCGCGCAGCCAGCTTGTTGGCGAAGTCGATGGCCAGATTGCGCTGGTGCTCGTTCGTCGCCGGAAGTCCCTCGGATCGCTCGCAGATGACCGATATGGTCGCATTCCAGATTGCGGGAGGAAACAGTGCCAGGATACGCTCTGCGTCCGCCTCGGACGAGTTGCCGTCGTGCGCACAGTAGTTGAAGAACGGGCGCCGCCCCGTGGCTGCGTGCCACTCGTACCCAGCCACCCTGATGCCCTGGAGGTTGAGCTTCGCCTTGAACGGAACCAGCTTGTCGCGCGCTTCGTCAGTGCTCTCATGGATCGAGAACTGTAGGCCGACGGTTGGTACGCGCTGGCTCAGCCGGTTGACGATCTCGTAGTCCACCATCGGTGCCGACGTGCTGATCAGAAGTGCCGCATGCGGATACATCTGATACAAGCGTTCGATAGCCGGGACCAGCCCTTTGAGATTGAGCAATGGCTCGCCCATCGACATGAACATGATCTGCAAGCGCTTCATGTCCCGTGCGTCGATGCCCGTCGCGCCGATGCTGTAATCCACTTGAGAGACGATCTCGTCTGCCGTTAAAGAGCGGACGAAGTAGTCTCCGGCGCCGCAGAAACGACAACCGACTGGACAGCCACTCTGCGTCGAGCAGCAAATCACCGTGCGCTCTTGGTAGGTCGGGTAGCGATACAGGACCGATTCCGCAACCGCCGAGGCGCTGCTGTAGACGAACTTCGCGACGTTCTGCGCCTCATCATCGATCCGTTTGATGTCTTTCCACATCGTAGACCTCAGACGCTGTAGTAGATGCAGACGGCGACGAACACGCCAGCGGCGACCCAATGGCCGAACTTGGCCATGATCCCCGGTGGCGGGGTGGTGACAGAGATTCCGAGGCGACGCTTGCGCGCATTATCCTCCATCTTCCACATCTGCATGTCGGAAAGGGGGCGCGCCGTGTCCTTCGTATCAGACGAATATGGTGCTGGATGCATTCTGACTAGCTTTCGGTTGGTTTGGCAAAGGGGGTAGGAGTCGAACCCACGCTTCCAAGGTTGGAGCTTGGCGTGCTACCGTAACACTTCCCCGATTTACCGGGCTGAACTTCCCAAAAGCTACCCTGTATTTCGTGTTTCCGCAAGTTATTTCAAGGGGCTCTTGGGTTACGGTAAACGAAAGGGGCCAAGCGGCCACCTTTTCTTCATCTGTCCTGGCTCGCCTCGTGGACCTTGATCCACTCAAGAACGCGCTCAGAGAAGCCGTCGATGTGCGTCCACTTCCCGTAGCCGACACCGTTCTGGTACGACGCGACGTTGATCATGTACGCCTTCTCGACAACCGGGTCGGGCACGCCGCCGTTAGGCCGCCCGAAGTAGGTCGGACGCGTCGCCTGCTCGTCCGTGATGACGATCAGACGGTCATGCGGAATGGTGTTAGCCTTCCGCACAGCGTCTGCGAGGTTCGTCCCGCCGTTGCTCTGAGACCGCTTGATGGCCTCGATGCCGGCGATACCGCGCCGGGCCGGAACCTCGACGAGGTTGTTCGAGAACGAGAACACTCGAACATCGCCAGGGATGATCGCGCCGAGCGTAGCCGCCGCATCCATCCGAGTCAGATCGCTCTTCGCCGACAGCTTGTCGCTCATCGAACCCGAGACGTCAACGAGAACGAGCGTCGTGCCAGGAAGAGCCTCAACGTCCTTCATGGACGCCAGAAGGGCATCGTCGATAGCACGCTCGAAGCTCGGTGCCGCACGCGCCGCAGCGACGAACCGGAACGGGAGAACCCGCTCTGCGCCGCCCTTACGGGCAGCAAGGGCGTCGATCACGAGCTTGCGGTCGCAGCCGGCCTGCTCCATGTTCCGCAGATTGCGGATCAAGGCGAAGTAGCCCAGCTTGCCCTCGCGGATAAGCCGCTCGAAGGTCTCGCGCTTGTCCGCGCCGTTGGACAACTCGGTCTCCCAAGTGTCCGGCACGCTCATTTCGTTCGCCGCGATACGCTTGAACAGATTGGTCTGCTCAACCGTCTTCGGCTTCGGATGCGCCACGAACATGACATCGCGGATGCGAACGGCCTTCTGCGCGTTGTCGAACTTCGCCAACGAATACTCGTTGAACTTCGCGAAGGCGATGGCGAGACCCTTCTTCATCTGGTTCGGAACAGGCTTCCGCCCATCCTTCCAGTACAGCGCCAGAAGCTCCGTCATGTCGTCCGGGCGCTGTAGCGTATCCGCCAAAGCTTGCGCCACCGACTTCGGAACGCCGCTGTGATGCTTGAAGTAAGCGATGAACAGCCACAGCGGAACGTGCCGCAGATTCTGCTGGCTCCGCGCCTCCAGTGCGAGGGACACGACCTCGTTCGGTGCGCACTCGGCGACCAACTGATCGATGCGCTCCGTGATCGACACCCCGCTCTCGTAGAACGAGTTCTCCCACAGGAAGCAGGACAGAACCGTCCGACGAAGCTCGTCGATCTTCGAGATACGCTTCGCAACCACATCGCCGTGCGTCCGTGGAGCAGGCTTCTTCACTTTCTTATTCACACTCGCCATCATACGTCTCCGTTGAGGTTAAGAGGCCGGGTAACAGACGACTCAGGTACGTTGGTTGCTCTACCGCTGAGCTACAAGCAGTGGGCTTTCGCCTCCACAAGACGGGATTCGAACCCGTGACCTACCCCTTAGCATGGAAGTAACCCAAATCTACGACACCGGCTTTAGAGTATCGGGGAACAAGCGAACCGCGTTAGGATAGGGTCTCCCCTAATCCATCCTAGTTTGGAAGATGAAGTAACGCAGTTCTATCACCACCGAATTTAGTAACCAGGGAACAAGCGAGACGAGTTAGCCCTCTCGGGCGCTCAGTTTGCAGATGAAGTAACCCATCTCTTTCGCCACTGGTATTCAGATTCTATGCTCAGGGAATGAGCGACGCGGGCTATGCCTTTCGGCCTCTTTCCAAGCAAGAAGTAACCCAAGTCTTTCGCCACTGAACAATCCGGAGACTACGCGATGTTCGCCGCGTTGTCAACAGCCTTGTTTGCTCTTTCTGCGCAGGCGACGCAGATCGCGTAGATGTCATCGATCAGCTTGTCCGCCCGCGCTGCATACTGAGGCATAGTTATCTTCGTGCCCTGTAGCGTACCCCAAGCCAACAAGCGGTGCGCATGCGCTGCCTTGAGAGCTATCTCTGCCGCCTCGCGCGGTGTCGCGTTCGATGGGATCATACGATAGGATTCGCTCTCTGCGCGCGCTTCGATGCTTTGTGCCAGTCCCGCAGTGCCCGCGCGTCCGACAAAGCGTTGTGCGGTTTGAGGGGCTTCGGTTGGCTATCGTTCACCAGGACCAGGGTGCGCGCGCCAGCCCAGCTTTCGTCGAAGTTTTTCCCGAGCATACATTGGAGAAGATGCATGTGGTCAGCCGGCCAGTCTGCCAGGATATGATCGTTTCGCCGATGAAGAAACGTCATCAGACGGAAGCGTGCAGTCATGTCCGGCTCCGGCGCCTGATCCAGATACGGGATGACGTGCTTCTGCACCCAAGGGTGGATGTCTTTCTCTGCCGGGAGCGGCCAAACGGCGTAGAACTCCGGGCCGTCTTCTTTGTCGGTGACGAGTGCTAGGCTGATCAATTGACCGCCGTGGCCGTTGAACTCGGTGTCGAGATATAGCATGTTGGTTTCCTATAGTGGAGGACCGGGTGGGGATCGAACCCACGTCCGCGAATTAAAAGCCCGCTGCTCGACCTCTGAGCTACCGGTCCTGTCAGTGGGTGAGAATTGCGACGACGCACGTGAACAAAACAATACCAATGAGTATGGTTCTGTTCTCCCTATCGTGACGTTTCTGCGTTCGCGCCAAAACATCGTGTGCGGCTGGTGTGTCCATGTCAAAGGCACCAATCGTGTAGAAATACCGGTTATGCTTCTTCATAGCCAACACCTTTATTTGGAGAACCGGGAGGGATTCGAACCCCCGTCCGTCAGGGTAGAAGCCCGCCGCTCTATTCCACTGAGCTACCGGTCCATTACGCGAGTTGCGTGCCGTCGAATAGGACGGTGAATTTTCCGTTGAATGAATCTAACGGGCGACTCCAAACATTGCCATTGGCACCCAGCAGAACAGCCTCGGGTTTTCGGAGTTCGTCGGGATGTGCTGTGTTCGTGATTTCAGTTACCGTATAGACGCGTCCACTGTGATGCCTTAGCACCATCCCACGCCTTATATCTCTCGCCCATTCCATCATACTCGCTCCATTTGGTAAACGGGGTGGGGATCGAACCCACGTCCAAGGGTTAAGAGCCCTCTGCTCGGCCTCTGAGCTACCCGTCTATATTAGATTGGCAGTAGGCTTATCGGTCGTTCCTCTCGGTTTACCGGACCCCGATCCTCGCCGCTCTCAACCGCCAGCGATTACATGTCCGTCGATTCCGCACTCTTGTACTTCGAGTGACTGTACTGCCAATTTCGTGGTGAGTCCAGCAGGATTCGAACCTACAACAAGGCTGTTATGAGCAGCCGGCTCTACCGTTGAGCTATAGACTCTCGTGTGGTTGGTCTAGCAGGTTCCGCCCCTGCGGCCTCCTGCGTGTCGGGCAGGCGCTCTACTGACTGAGCTATAGACCATAAATTTTGGTAGGTCCAGCCGGTACCGCCCCAGCGCCAGCCGGATGTAAACCGGCCGCTCTACTATTAAGCTATGGACCTACGTGTTTTCGTTGAGCCAACCCTTCAACTCTTCGAAGAGTTTTCTCGCGTCCGGCCTGAGCAGCTTGAACGAGATCACCGTTTTGTTGCATTTGTGTGGATTCCCCTCCGGATAGTTTATATCCAGCCACACAGCCGGTGCTTCGTTGGAGCCACCATCATCGTAAACGAAATCGGAAAAATTCAACAGCGCGCCGTCGCCGGTTCCGCACGTAACCTCGATCTCTTCAACGCGTGACCTTTTGCTGCGCACAGCCATTTTTCACCTACACTTCTCTAGAGCTAGACGTCGAAAAACTTCGAATGCGATCTCTCGCATCCACGTCGTGACCTATTTGGTGGAGCCAGAGGGATTCGAACCCCCGACATCCTGCGTGCAAAACAGGCGCTCTCCCGCTGAGCTATGGCCCCAAAGTCTTGCCGCCGCTTGAGAGTGAAAGACCCTCAGTCCTACATCCCATTCGACGACTGGTTCAGTGGTTGGCGTGGTAGGACTCGCACCTACATCCTTTCGATTATCGGTCGAAGGCTCCACTATTGAGCTACACGCCATCATTCTTCTTTCGCAGATACGCCTCAAGCTCTCGGTCGATGATCCGAATGCCAGTGAGCCATTCAATCCGCGTTTTGAAACTCGGGTTCACCGGTTCAACTGGTCTCGGCTCGCAGCGGCAAGGAATGTCATTCCCAAACGGCCCGCCGCCCTCAATCGTTCCCGAACCGTTGCAACTCGTGCATTCGTCACGGTAGACAATGTGTCGAGGCATTTGGTCCCGTCCCTTGGTTTCGATCCAAGCTCTTCGGCTTTTCAGACCGACGCTTTCACCAGATTAGCTTGAACGGGAAGTGGTACCGCCGTATGGAATCGAACCACAGTCTCCGGGGACACAACCCGGCGCCCTAACCACTGGACCACAACGGCTTATCTCACTGGTCTTTGCGGACCACAGGGTAATGGCGCGCCGCGATCTTGGCGTAGATGTTGCCGAAGAGGTTCTGAATCCAGCGCACGACATCCGCCAGAAGATCGCCGATGACGTAGCTGATTATCGAGAATGGCCACCAGACGGTCCACCCCGTGATCGAGCCCTTGTGATCTTTCCAAGCCGGCTGGCTGTAACCAGAACTCGCGCGTCGCGCAACGAAACGATCCCACTTGAAGAAGCTCCAGACAACGCCCGCGCCAATATACGCACTCGCGTAAACGAGCAGCATTGGTAGGTTCGCCATCAAGAGCGTGACGGCCGGAGTTATCCCGTAGGAGAACAGGACGTACATCAGAGCGACGAACAGGACTGCCGCTGCGCCGAGGTACGTTTCCGTCGCCACGAGCGCAAGTAGTGCGATGACGACAACGACAAGACCGATGAGAGTGAAGAAGTCCATTGTACGTTCTTTCTATTAAGTCAGAGCGGCGCACGCATGACTGGTCATGACATTCACGCTTGCAAACAGTGTAGCCAATCGCATTCCGCATGACAAGGAAATTGTTCGGGTCACCGTCTCATGTGCGCCGCCCTTTTCGCGGGAGAGTTAACGGAGGCTCGATGAAACGTGTGTACATCACGTCAGGACGATGCCATCAACTCTCCCTCGAAAAGGGCGGTTCAAATCTGCTTAACGCAAGACACCGACCACCTCGGTGAAAAGGTGTCACCGTCGATGTCTGCCGTGAAGCAGACTTGTAGCAGTGTGTGGGCTGGACTCGAACCAGCGACCTCCCGGTTATGCCGGGCGCATCTACCAACTGAGCTACCACTACTCGCCGCGTTCGAGTGTCGTTTGTGCGCACGCCGGACACCTTACTAAGCTTTGAATAACCCTTTCAGGCACACCACCCGAAGCGTCTTGCGGACGCTTCGTTTCTCTTTATCTATGGCTCTCGAAGCAGGATTCGAACCTGCAACCTCCACCTTCGCAGGGTGGTGCTCTGTCCAGTTGAGCTATCCGAGAATATTGGCGAGCCGGAAGGGATTCGAACCCTCAACCTTCGCGCAGACAACGCACTGCTCTGACCGTTGAGCTACCGACCCTCGATCATCACTGCGCGAGCAGGATGATCACAACCACGACGGCCACCGCCGCCAGGATGTATTCCTTACGTCCCCAATTCGCGGTGACGCTCGTGATGAACTCTTTGATTTTGTCCATTGGACTTTTCCTCAGTAGCCGAAGATTGCCGAACCGATGATCAGCACGGCCATAACCGCGATGATCACACCCATAACCTGAAACATCTTTACTCTCCCGTCAACAAGTTTTGAGGGGCTTACACCCTCGCCGATGACACCCGTTAGGTGCGGCACGCGCCATGTCATCTAGCCCGACCAAGCTCGGGTCCGACCGACTTGTTGACACCAGGGCGCCTACCTACACCCTTCTCACTACTAGCCGTTCTGCTTCGCTTGCGCTAAGCTTCTGGTCTTCGATCTTAGGTTCAGCGGCCGCTGTTTGCGATGCCTGAACCGGCGTTCCTCGTGTCCCTTTCGGGATATTGTTCGCAGGGTCTCTCGCTACGAGACTGAGCACGCTTCATGAGGGCGCACTCCCGCTTGGTCCTGCCGGCTCCGCTCCCCAAATTCTTAAGCGCAAGGGTGCGGTCTACCTTTCTTGCGGCGTCCCAGCATTGTCGGCTGGCTGGGCACTTGTAACTCGGACAGCTACCAAAGGAATCTCCGAGTTGCCATGCTGGTTGCGGAGGCGAGAATCGAACTCGCTTAGGACGGTTTATGAGACCGCGCTGGGGCCAATCCAGTCTACTCCGCATTAACTAATATATTAGCCCTTATCCTGGTTTTCGAGGCTTAGGAGCCAACATGTTGTGTCTTCGTGTCCTGCATCTCGGTGGCGAGGAACGTCATCGCCTTCGACATTTCTTCGTAACTCACCGCAGATTCGGCCGCGATGTGCGCCGCCACCAACTGCGCTGCGATGATCCCGGCGTCGTCGTTCTTCGGAAGCTCCTGTAGGAACTCTCGAAACAGATTGATAACGCGAAAGCTGCTCATCGTACCCTCAGTAGTGATATTTCAACACAGGAGGACCAGAGTGCTTCCAGTCCCAAACGAACCAAGCATGGTTTCCCATGGGTTGTTTTCCTTTATCCTCCGGGCGCCCTTCGAACCAACGAATGCGCTTCGTGAGGACAATCTTACAGGCGAACTTCGGATGTTCCGAAAAGAGTGGTACCCTTTTCTTAGCATGATCAAAGTCCGTTGGCAACAACATCGCGACGAGCCCTCGTTCGCCCTGCGTTACCGCCAGCGCACGTACGATGAACTGATCCGCCAAATTGAACGGCGGGTTTGTCACAATCGCGCGCGATTTGATCCCTTGATCCTTCAAGAAATCGAAAACTTTTCCACCAGAGTCCGGTGCCGGTTCAATGTCAGTGCTCGTGACTTTGTGTCCCATCGCAGTTAGTGCGCGAGACATGTCACCTTCACCGCACGCCGGCTCCCAAATTTCAGTCGGCAATGACCACTTTTCTCCAAGAGCGTACGTCACCCAAGCTGGTGTTGGGTAGAAGTCTCTCTCACGGCGTTCGTAGCCGCTGTTTCGAAAGTCAGCCATCGTTCATCTTTCTGGAGCGCCGGGCAGGATTTGAACCCGCGACCCCTCCGTTCGAAGCGGAGTGCTCTGAGTCCACTGAGCTACCGGCGCAAAGTCCGCCTTAAAGAGATCACAGGGTAGCGAGCCCCCGGTCGATAGACGCGCCCGACTGCTGTCACGGTGCGCCCTCGCGTTCTTCTCGGAGTCTTCCGGCATTAAGCAGCATTAGCCGTACTGATCAGTCGCCGAGAGTTGCCGTTGTGATCTCATTAAGAAGGACAGAAGGGGCGTTTTTAGCGTGGTGCCCCTTGCGCTTTGGGCCACGTCTTCATCGTCAGATCGCCGAGGTGCCCGAGCCGCCGCCGGTCAGCGTGCCGTCGCCGGCCAGCATGCCCGTGATGTTGTTCTCGATGGCGCGAATGTCGATGCCGGTCGCCTTGAGATCATTGATCATCTTCTCGGTGCCGAGACGAAGAGCCTCCGCGCGAACCTCTGCGACGGTGCGGCCGGACGTGGTTCCGATCAGCTTGAGCGTACGATCCGTGGTGCTGCCGAGCGGCCGGCCGCGCTTCGTGGTCGTGGTATCATTTGTATTCATCGTCGGTAGTCTCCGTTTGTGGGTAGTTCTTCAATTCGTTCGTTGTAGCAGTTAGTCGTCGAACATGCAAGAGATAGTTTTGAGAGAGACGAAGCGGAGAACGGTCCCGATTTGCAACTCGCCGTCGCGTCACTTGAAGCGCTCAAACTCTAACGCACTTCGTCTCTCTCAAAACACCGCAGACTGGCATCTGCGGCGCGTGGTGTGTGAAATTCTGGTATCACACATCGCGCAATTAGTGCTACTCAGGCGTCTCGCTGATCACCATCCGTTTACCCGCAGTTTCGAACCTGCGCGTGTCCACTTAAAGGGACCGGGACCAACTGGCTCTGTCAGTAACGACTTCCGCTCCACTGGAGCCAACCAGCTTCAACACGGACTCACGTCGGACCAACGAGACGTCTGAGTAGCACTTCTCCGGGCGGCTCTACGCCCGGAAACGTGTCGTAGCACTTATAGGACAAAGCGTCCAGTCCCGATTCCCAACATGGTCAACAGCCGCAGTAGGAAGACGAGGCCGACGATCAACTTAGCAATCAACTTGATATTGTCCGGAAGTGGTAGAAGGTCGATGACGTAGATGACGATCATAATGATGAGCGCCATGATCAACAAAGAGACCAAAAGTTCCACGGTATTTCCAATTCAGGGTTTTCTTCGCAGTTTCGTAAGGTGGTGGGTGATTCTGTTGCCAAGCTCACCCACCGAAGCTCCGATTGGTCACGCCGCGAGGCGGACTTCGTCAGCGTAGTTGTCGTTTGCGACATCTACAGTTGTGGCCGCGATAAAGGTGCCTGCCATGCCTACGAACTCCACAGCCATTTTCGCCGCCTGTCGATCCTGTTTCGCGCCCATCAACGGCTGTCACCACCCCGGAAGTGACCAATGTTCCGGTGAGTCAGGCACCCCTCCTATCCACTGCCGTGGAGGCCAGGGCCTTTTAGCTCTGTGCAGGGGAACTCTCGTGCCCATGGTGGTCGATGATGACAGCCGATGGTGGACGCGTCGGGTACCGCCCCCGAGTCCAGATCAGCTACTTGCGATTGCTTCATCGCTCGTGTCTTACATATAACAAAAGGCCCCTGCGGAGGCAAGGGCCTTGTTGACGTCCCGTAACTTTTGGTTACGAAATCGTTAACTCGACATCTTGACCTCGTGCGTATTGACCGTTGGTGTGCCGGCCGAAAAGGCGTTCAGTGCTTCCCGTGCTGGGACGTTGATGTAGACGATGACATTGGCCGGGACCGCGAAGCTATCCACCGTAGCCGCTGCACCGACGTTGAAGTACGTCAGGGCGGACGCGACCACGGCAATTGTACGTCCCCGATCAGTCACCGCCGCGACCACTTCCGTATTGGTTGTGGCAACAAGCGTTTTCTGATCCGCCGCAGCGTTCTTTATGAGATGTACAATGTCCATTCGGACCTCCATGAATTGGTAAACAAAACATAAGGGCTCCCAAGACCGAAGTCAAGGGAGCCCAGGGGCGCGAGGCCCTCCACCACCTAGTCAGCCGGGACTAGGACCGCGTAGTAACAAGGTAAGTCGCTGTATGTCGTAACCACGAAGGAGTCTCGGCGATTACATGGCACCCTCCTGGGCTATTGATCCGTTGTTTCGTTACTCTCACCCTCTCAACATAGCTCCGATGGCCATTCTCGTCAAGAGGTATTTTGGAGGATAGGGCAGGATTCGAACCTGCGGTCCCCGTCTGAGGGGGACGCCCGGCTAGCAACCGGGTGCGATAAGCCTCTCTGCCACCTATCCATTGCGAGGCTTTGTCTCTCGACTTTCGGGCCGCCCGCCGAGCTTGTCACGAACAAGGCAGAATGCACCTACCGCCGTGCCGTCTACCGAATATGGAGGAAGGGGAGGGATTCGAACCCCCGGAGCCCCGTGTTAGGGAGCCCGCCGGTTTTCAAGACCGGAGCAATCAGCCACTCTGCCACCCTTCCAGATTACGTAAGATGGGGTCGGCATGTTGCCATGCCAACCCCTGATCAGGCGCCAAGGTTACTACACCTTTAATTACGCGCGCGCAAGCTCCTGATCACTTCCCGCCCGGCGCAGGTAGACTGAACCACGCCTGGGGATTCATCGACGTCGCGTAGGTCGGCCCGGTGCCGTTCCACTGCTCCATCATCTTGTACTGGACGATGGACGGGTCCGACTTGAGGGCGTTACCCAACTTGAGCGCCGCCTCGGCCTTGGCATCGCCGACGAGACGGATGGCCTGCGCCTCGCCCTCACCTTTCAGGATGTTGGCGCGCTTCGCCGCGTCAGCCGCCTGGACATCGCGCTCGGCCTGGAGCTTCTGGCGCTCAAGCTCGTACTGCTCTTGCGCTGCCCGCTCACGCGCCTTCTCTTTCTCGCGCACAGCGTTCAGGTAGTCAGCCGGAGGGCCGACGTCCTCGATCTGCGCCCGAAGAATGGCAACGGGATAGCCCTTGAGCTTCTCGTCCATCAACGCGTCGATACGCTGACCAGCCTCGGTGCGGGACTTGAGAAGGCCGTCCACAGAATACTGCGGGAAGATCGCCTTCGTGCTGTCGCGAACCATGCGGTCGAGGATGTTCTCCTCGAAATACTTGAGCGTCTTGTACTGGCCGTAGAAGTCCGCCGCCTTGGTGGCATCGACGCGCCAGTTGATGGACACCTTCGCCTTCACAGGCATGCGGTCGATAGAGACTTCCATCTCTTCACCGTTCGTCTGCTCGCGTAGATCGAGCCGATGGACGCTGTCCACGATGGGGAGCTTCCAGTGGAGGCCAGGGCCGCTCGTAGAGATGGTCTTGCCGAACCTCGTCACGACGCCGATCTCGGTCTGGTCGATGGTGTACATCGGCGAGACGAGAATCCACATCAACAATCCGCCGACGATGACCGTCGCGGCCGTCTTGATCATTTTGAACACAGTTTTCACTTGCTCCGGTGTTGCATCAACGTCTTTCGCCAATGACTCGGCCTCGCGGTCCCAATCAATGGGTTGTCTGCGCTTGGTAGGTGGCATTCGAGTGAGTCTCCAGTTTTGGATCACGTCCGCCTTATATCACGTCTTTCAGACTAAGTGAAATACATTCGCGATCTTGATGAACGCTTTCATCTGCAAGTCCTCTGGCGCGCCTTCGTTGGTGACGTCCCAATCGACATCGAACGCGCTGTAGTGCGCCTCAGAAGCATGTGCGTCCGCCGCACCATAGCCAGGGCGCGTGACTCGGATGACGTAGCCCTTCATCGCGCGCACGGCCTCTAGCTCGTTCGGGAAACGCATATCGGAGACGACGACGCGAGGTGATCCCGCCGCCATGCGCTTCCAGGTGTCGATCCAGATGTTCGGCCATCGCGAGCGAAATAGCTCGGTCCCGACGTGCTGTAGAATTGAGCGCGGCGACTCATTCGGATACCCGAACTCCGTCAGCGGCGATTCCTTCCGCGCGTTGTCGTAGAAGACATCAAGCGGGATGGCGAACGCCTCCGAACAGGCGCGTTTCAACGCGTCGGCGAAGTTGATTTCCTTGAATCCGAATCTCGTCAAGGCCGCCGCGATGGTGCCCTTGCCGTGCTGCTTAGCGCCGCAGATTCCGACGATCAGTGGATACGAACTGACCTTGTCCAATGATGACTCCTGCACTGCGGACCTCCATAGTCATAGGGTTGAACTCTGCATTCACGATGTCATTCGCGAAGTCGATGTTGCCGACGATCCTAGTATACGCTGGACCGCCATCAATAGCAAACGGGACGCCCTCTGGCCTGTAGAAATCATGCTGACTTCTACTGTAGACAAAAGCGTTCGTCGCTGCGTGATAGACGCCGCCAAACCAAAACGGCTGTTTGTCCGCGAAGCTTCTGATGATCACGTTGCCGCCGTTGATGCCAACTTCCGGGAGATGTAGCGTACGTCGAATGCCCCAATAATGAGCGTGCTCCGGCTTCCGGAGAACCGCCGTATAGAAAAGGGACCACACTTGATCTCCGTCCCACGCGTAATCATCGAGATATAGCGCGCCCTCCAAATCCATAACTTTTCGTATGGCGGAGGCTGAGAAATTGATGAACCCTGAGTTGTGCACGTTGATCATGCGTTCGCTTCCTCACCGTCCTGTTGTCGTGCGTGCGCCTGCATAGCTAGGTTGAGTTGTTCGCGAAATCTAACGTACCAAATGCGATTGCGCATGTATAGCACCCACCCGAGCGTGGCCGGGATCAACTTCTCGTTGATCAACCGTAAGATGTACTGGCATCGCAGATCGCTTAAGAACGATCCTGCTTGATGCTTCGCCGCGTCATCTCCCGCGAACACGATAGGGTACGGAAACACATCGTGCAGGCCGCAGTGCGGACAGTTGAACTGTTCGCGCACATGATTTATTTTTATGACATTGTTCGGCTCGCCGGGGCGAGAGAACGTGGCCGATGAATTGATGATCTCTTGTGCGATCTCGGCGGCGCGCGCTGCATTAGTGGTTGCGGCGGGAGGAAGGCCCATTAGGCTAAGCTCGGTCTGCATGTGTGCTCCTTGTCTTTCCAACAGAGGAACGTATATTAGGGTCTTAACGGAGTCAAGGAATGGACATGAGAGCGACCCTTTCAGGGATAGAAGAGGCTTTGGAGAGTGAAGCGCGTAGCGACTTCCTCGTTGAACTCGCGGGAATCGTCGAGCGCTACCTCGAAGACCGCCGAGAAGAGCTTGCTGGACAGAATGCTGAGTTGCAGGAGCTACCGTCTCTTCTGATCCAACTTAGCACGGCGGTTGACACTTCGGTAGCAGACGAGCTATAAATCCTCGCTTACCCGAGGAACCGCACATGCTCATCGAGTCGTCTAACTTCGTCATCGCGCGCGCCCAAACGGCGCACTCGCGTACCTGGGTCCGCCAAGACCTCAACTTCCTTCAATTCCTAGACCTCTTCTCCTATCATCGCCCCGATAAGAAGAAAGACGGCATCGCGTTTGTCGCTGGCGCCCTCAACGGCACTGAGCGTAAAGCGTACGCGATGCTCGCGACGTACTTCGCTGTCTACGACATCGACGGTGCTCAGCCGTACGACGAGGTTCGGGATATTTTCAATTCGAAGAATATCCAGGTGATCATGTACACGACGTACAGTCACCTGAAAACCACGACGTATATCAAGACGGACAAATTCGTCCAGTGGTGTGTGAAGAATGGGATCGACGTCGAGAATGTCCCCATCGGGCAGGTTCTCCACACGCAAGAGAACGTCGAGAAATACGCCGTTGATAATAAGATCGACAAAAAGATCAATGGCCCTTTCACGGTTGATGAGCGTTTGGCGCACACCGAGGAAGGCATGCAGATTTGTCTGCGGCACGCGCCCATTGAGAAGTTCCGCGTCCTCATTCCGTTGAAGAGCCCGTTCGTGTTCGCGGCGAACGGTTACACGTCGGCTGAGCAGTCGCAGAACTGGAAGCGCACTTACGTCGGCATCGGCGAGACGCTCGGTCTCAAGTTCGACATGGCCTGCGCCGACCCTTCGCACATCTATTACTTCCCGAGCCATCCCATCTTGGATGACGGAAGTAGTGCGCCGCATCGGCTTGACCACCTCATCGATCCGCAGGAGATCGATGGCGTCGAGGTTGAGCGCGAGATGCTGTGCTATACGAAGTACCCGAAGGGTGACATCCCCGAGCCTTCGCGCCGCAGTGGTGGTGCGAATATTCTGGCTACGGGTGACACGCTCTCGCGTGAGGGTTCCGGCTATTCTATCCGGCTCCAGAACAACGACATTCTTGATCTGGATAAGTGGTGGAAAGCGAATGCGCGCGACACCGGGCTATCTTTCCACGCCGTTCTAGAGCATCGAGCGCCTGAGATTTTCCGTGGCCAGGAGACCCCTGAGAAAAACGCAGAGGGGATGTGGCACATCGAGTGTCCGTTCGAGGAATACCACACTGATGCTGGCGGAACCGGCTGTTTCTTCCACACGAACGGAGGTGAAGGCTTTCCTCGCGTTCACTGCATGCACAATAGCTGCAAAGAGCATCGCAACGAAGATTTCTTCGCGAGGATGATCGAGCAGGGCTGGATTCAGCCTAGCGACTTGGCGTTGGTCAACAACGCGAAGACTCTCGGCGGCGAGGCGTTCGTTGTCGGTCAGTTGCAGGGTAGTGATCGTCTGTCTGTCAAGCCCGCTGACCCGGCCGTTCCTGCACTTCCGGTGTCTATGGATCGCAACACGATCCTTGGCGACATAGAGAGAATCCGCGCCGCACACGGCACGCTCAGCAACAAGCTCTTGGAGTATTTGTCGGCGATTGAGCACGTCGGTGAGTATGAGATGTTCTGGCGCAAACACGCCAACAATTTCAATCTCAATCGCGAAGCCGGCGTTGATATCTATCTGCTCGCATGCACGATAATTCCGTTCTCTACGATCCGTCTCTATTACAAGGAGAACATGGAGCGTCTGACGCTGCGGCTGTCTGAGCTTGAGCAAGTCATCGAGCAAGTGCGGCGCACGATGACCCCAATCGAGAACAGAATCGAGGCGATGATTCAGCAGCGCTTGCGCAACACTGATCTCGAAAGCGCAGTCAAGAAAGCGGCGGCGTATTACAACGTCACTCCGTCCTACATAAAGGGGGAGTACGACAAGAAATTCGCTGGGCACTCGAATGAGGTCGAGGCGGAAATCCGCGCGGCTGCACAGGAGTTCAACAGGAAATACGCGAAGCTCCAGGAGGGCAAAGAACTCTACTACATCGATCTGGAACATTGGAACGAGACCGGAAAGATTTCTCTAATCACTGAGGCGTCTTTGGTTCGTCTGTATTCGAATCACAACTACACGCTCGACTACGGCGAAGAGAAGCCTAAGCGAGTCAATCTCGTAAAGTATTGGGCGAACGATATCCCCGATCACAAGACCTACAAGGGTCGGGTGTTCGATCCTACGCTCATGTGCCCTCCGAACATGTTCAACACCTTCGCGGGGTTCAATCAGGTTAAGCCTATCCCAGGTGATTGGGGGCTCGTTGCAGATCACTTGAAGTCTGTATGGTGTCGGGATAGTTCGGAGCTTTTCAATTGGCTCATGACTTTCATGGCGAACATTGTCCAGCAGCCAGGGAAAAAGCATCCAACCGGTGTGGCTATCATCGGCTCACAGGGCACGGGTAAGTCCATCATTCTGGAGCATGGGCTCCTGCCCGTCATTGCGCCGTATGGACGAATTTCGAGCAAGCGCGATGATCTGACCAACAAATTCAACAGCGTCTTCCTTGAGTGTCTGGTCTACGTCGGCGAGGAATCTGTTTTCGCTGGCGATCACACGATCATGCAGAAGATCAAGGCATATCTGTCCGGGGATGCTGCTGAGTTTGAGTTGAAGGGACGCGAGGCTTCTTCTGAGCGTCTATTCACTCGGTTCTTCTTCACGTCGAACGACGAGCATGCGCTTCGTTTGGAGCCGGGTGATCGTCGCTTCCTCGTTCTCGAAGCGTCGAACAAACACATCCGCGACGTCGCTTACTTCGAGGGTATGCGTCGGTGGTTTGACACGGTCGGCCACTCTCACTTCATGCACGCTCTTCAAACCTGGAATCCGGAAGCGGTCGATATGAAGTGGACCGATCTGAACGACGCGCCTATAACGAACGTCAAGCTTCGTCAGATCAGATTGAGCCAGGAGCCGCCTAAGCGATTCTTCCTTGACTTGTTGACTTACGGTTCAATCGTTGGTGTTGTTGAGGATCGACTGGAGATGGGTAACATTCTCTGGCCTCTTGACACCGAGACGTACGTTCCGTTGCGCAAGTTGAACGCCTGTCTGCGCGATTATCTCGCCGCGAACGGGAATAAGAACCACGACAAGGACAAGCTACAATTCGGCTTCGAGACTGTCGTCGGAACTAAGTGGCATGAAGCTTTGAGTCGTCGTCGGCCATCCGAGGACGCCGTCACTGAGGTCATCTGTGTTCGCCTTCCTCCACGTCGTGAGGTCGTCGAGGCGCAACGTGGAAAACTTCTCGACGAACAGGAATGCGAGATCGCGCTGGGCATGCAGCGCGTTGTTGACAATTCAACCCCGAAAGAGGATACCTCGGATGCTGATGCTGATTCGTGAGATGTATGGTGAGCCTATCGATATCGATAGTTCGCGTGAGCATCGAAGCATGTCGGCGCTGTTCATGGAGGCGCATATGAAGCGTCTCTCTGAGCTAGTTGATCGGCTAGCAGAGCACAACGCTGACTCCATCGATGCGATGACTCTTTCCCTTTTTCGAGGGGAGGGCAGCGCCAAAGAAAGAGCCAGGAACGCGACCACGATATATGCTTGGCACGGCCTTCTGACGCCGTGGCGCGCGGATCAAAAACCGTATCTCGACACGGCGCGTCTTCTCAAAGCGATGCGCACCGATGCTGAGGCTATGCATACCTATGCAGTATACATTATCGGCGGGCTTGACCCCGCGCTTTGGAACGAGATCAGGCTGCTCAGTCCAAAACTCGCCGCCGATTTCTTCAAGTACAGCTTGATGTTCGCCTACCAAAACCTATCCAACGAAGAGGTTACGCAATATGTCAAACTCGAACCCGACCCTGATAACTTCAACCGTGCGAATCATGTTGCTCCGTCCTGGGGCGACTTTACCGACGAGGGGAAGTAAACTCGCGGCGGGATGGGACTGCTACGCGTGTTTTCCAGGAGGTATATCGGCGGTCGGGCTCATGCCCGGAGAGACGATCATCGTCCCGTTCGGTTTCGCGGTCGCGCTTCCGGGAGACTTCGAGATGCAGGTTCGGTCTCGCTCCGGCCTAGCGGCGAAGCACGGCGTCCATGTGTTGAACGGACCCGGTACCATCGACGCCGATTATCGCGGGGAATGCGCAGCTATTCTGCATAATGCCGGCAAAGAACCATTCCGCATCGACAATGGCATGCGCGTCGCGCAAGCAGTGTTCAAGCGCGTTCCGCTTATCAAGCTCGTGGAAGTCTCTGACCTTGACGCGACCGAGCGCGGCGCTGGCGGATACGGTTCAACTGGTCTCAAGTGACGTCGAACAGGCCGTCCAGGTTTATGGCCTCAATCTCAGCTTTGGCAACGGCGCACTCACATGTGGCGTTGTCCACACTACAGCGTGGGCAGACTTGCTCAAGCGCCAACTGTGCGTCGGCTTTCTCAGCTTCGAGCGCAGGTTCAAATGTGCAATGGCATGCGATGAACTCATGGCAAGTCTCATCGATTGCCATTCCGTCCCAATCATCACAGTAGTGCCTGAATCTTCCTTCGAGTTTTTCGAAGGCGATACACTCAGGATTCATATTCCCAAGTCTCTCTATTGAAAATATGCTTCCACTCAGGAGGCATGATGCAATTCTCCGGCGCGGAGGTGAACATAGGGGCGATATCGACGTGTTTGTATCCCGCCAGTCCAGTTCCGATGGCCGTTATCTGAAACTTCTCGGCCGCCAGCATCCTTGCGTATCCGAGGAAATGATCGACATACCCTCTTATTTCTGGAAGCGGTAGGGTTCGAAGTACATAGTCTTTCGTCGGGATAGCGAAGCTATTCCCCTGCCTCCCGAGGCCGATGCCGTATATCGCACCGTGATGTTGGCGGGCGTATAGCGCCGTGCCAGCCCCGTGCCTGCCCGCGAGATTACTGCCGAAAACGAAGATCATTAGTCCACATCCCTGATCCAGCGCCGTGCCGAGCGTATGACAGAGTCAGACTCTAGTCCGCTCACATAACCCCACCAGAAATCCTTCGCTTTACCCTCACGCCACAGCTTAGGGTTTTCGCGCTCAGGTATTGACGTGCTTGAAACCTGGACATAATCGTCGGCCAAGAACGGATGCCATTCTTGGAACGGAAAGCTCGCATCGCTGCGTTTGATCCACACGCCCCACTCGCCTGGACCTACGTCGTCCGCCGACTTGTCGCCTCGCAGTTTTGCGTTGATGTCGGCGATACGTTTGCTTTCCTTCTCCCGTCGCTCCGCTCTATGTTTGGCGAAGCCTTCGAAGGAGTGGAGCTTGGGCACGAGCCAAGGGATCACCAAGTTGACGTCATTGCCCACCTCGACGACAGCAGTGTACAGGCGCTTCAACGCGTCGCAAGCGATGATGACCTCTTCGTCCGTCATCGACTCGCCGAGCGAGTACGCCTCGATGATCTTTGCAGCGCTGCGTGGCTCAGTCTTCATCGTCGATTACCCTGGATATCTCTTCTAGATCGGGAATTTTCCGCTGCCAGCGCGCGAGGACTCGCTTCAACTCTTCAAGATTCTCAGTGTTGAAGAACGTGTCTCCACTGAAAATAGCAGCATCCAGTTCGTTGATCGCAGCGGCCACGCAGGGGTGCATGGAGATGTTGTCCTGTCGAACGCCAGGGCGTCCGTCACAATCGAGTTCGCAGGCCGGCCAGAGACAGTTGTGGCCGCCCTTATGACACGGAATGGTGCTCATAGCCACACATCATAGGTTACAGGCTCGCCGCTGATGCCGCGAAGCTTCTTCACGACGACATCGATGTGGCAGTTCACGTTGACCGGGTTCTCTTCTCCCACGAAGAAGATAGCCGTGCGCCGGTCGCTGCTTCCTTTGCAGACCATGGAAACATGCATGGGATTGATGAAGTGACCGTCTATCTCGACGAGAGTTGGATAGGACATTGAATCCTCGTTGACCGCATCGCTGAACCCTATAGGATCGCAGCTTGTCAGTCAACAAGAATTTTATGCGCCCATCCGCAATCGCTTAACGCCGCCGCCCGGTTTCTTAGCGATGTGATTACAATACTGAGAGAACGCGTCGCACTGGTCTTTATACTTTCCATCAGGGAAAGCGACCATTTCGTTAATCAAGTCAGCCAACCATGGCGCCTGCTTTGGGAACAAAACTCGGCCGCCGATGATCCACGGCACAGCGGCGTCAAAACGGAACTCCTTAGAACCCTGCTTCTGCGGGTTGGATGGAATGATCGGGCACGCGAAACTGTCCGCGTTGTTCTCCAAAATCTGAGTGCCCATTCCGGCATTCTCGATCAGGATGTAATTTGCCCGCCATATTTGCGCAGCGCGAGACAAATACTTTACGACATCATCCAGCTTGTGCTGCATTCTATGTGCGAACACAAGATAATGTTTGCCGTCGTTTCCTTCGCGGAATACCTGGATGGCTGTGTAAGCTGATCGCTCATTTCCTTTCTGAGCAGTATCGACGGATATAACTGTTTTCCGTACCTTTACGCCGAGCCCGTCCTTGAACGTTGGACCTTTTTCATACCGCTGGAAATCACTTTCCGCTACGAACTCGCCCATCTTGTCGAGAGGAACGCCCATGTACAGCGCCGACCAGAGTCCTGGTGACATTGTTGCGCGCTGCGTTTCGTAGTGTCGGGCGCCGTAGAACTCTTCCCACAGCCACTCGCCTTTCTTACGCCCGAGCGGATCGTTGTCATCAGCCTGAGCCGGGATATTGACGAACTGAGCAGGGCCAGGGAGCGCAGTCGGGTCTTCCGCGTGTAGGCGCTCAAGACGTCCCATAGGGTCGTCAGAGTGCCACCGGGTCATGATCATGATGACGGGGCATCGCGGCAATCGCCGTGAGAACAAGTCACCCGTGATCCAGCTAAACAGCGAATCACGCACAACTGTGGACTGCGCGTCTTTGACGCTCTTGATCGGGTCGTCGATGTTCAGAAGGTTCGCACGGAGACCAGCCACACCGGCATTCGCGCCACGACATGTGTAGTCGCCGCCGTATTTTTCGATAGACCAAGTGGTCGCGCCTCGGTTGTTCTCCGCAAGCATGACGTCGGGGAACACGCGCGAAAACTCTGCCGTATCAACAGCGTCGCGGTTAGGCTTCGAGAATTGATCTTCGACGAAACGCTGTCCGTGACCAACCGCCAATACGCGCTTCTTAGGGTGCCGCCCCATGAACCATTGTACGAAGCTTCTGGACCCATATGTTGATTTCGCAGAGCCGGGGGGTAGCGAAATGCCAACAAAGCCTAGCTCGCCGCGCTCCGCCTTCATCAGAAGGTCACAAAGCCATATGTGGTGCGGCGCTGGCGGTTCGTCCGGGCGCATGAACTCATGGTACGCAGTCAAATCATGCTGCGCCATTTCACAAAGCGCGTTATGATAATATTCTTCCTGCGTCTCGTAGGTTTTCAAACACGCATTTAGCCAAGTCTCTACATTATCTGAGCTTGTGTAATTGCGGAGAAAATCTTTTGATGACTCCGGAATTTCTTTTCCAGAATCCAAAAGTTCGATGAGGTCAGAGAACTGCTTTAGAATCCGACGCTGCTTAGCGCGTGCGTCATGGTCGAGCCATTTGATTGAACCAATAGGCTTGAGCCGATTCCGAGTCTCTCGTTCGAGCATGCGTGACATACAACAGTACGTAGTCCCGCGTTAAGAATTTGTCAAGGTTACCCGGCGCTTAGCAGGCAGAATAAGACTATATGGCTTGAAAAGAATGAGTTCAGCGCGACGCCCGCGCTTCTGCGCCTCCATGACGTAGCCGTACATGGCTATCAGCGTAGCTTCCGCCGCGCTCGTGTAATCAGCCTTCTCCCAGGCAGTAGAACAGTCGGGGAATACCTTTGATGCAAGCGCACGTGCCTCTGCTTTATCTGACGTCAGCCCGAGCCGGCTCTTCCATATGGTAGAGTGTACTTCGAAAAGAGGGGTCTTTTGCTTCGCGTGCACGGCGGCGCTTTCGAGCGCCTGGACTAGAGAGCAGTAGATGCATCCAAATGTGAACGTCGCACCCGCCGCCTGATCCGGCCGCGACCACTGTTCTTCAACGTAGGTCGCGTCAATAGGGTTCTTGAACATCTCACCGCAGTATTCAGTGGTAACCCTACGATTTAAGGTTACTCTCTTGGTACCGTTCTTCAACTCGCGCTTATGCGACGGGACATAGTAGACCGTGACGGTCTTTGACTCATCGTCAATGACCGCCATCGAGCCTTTCGAATCCGTGTCCACGCCGATAATTCGCATCACATTCCTTGAATGAAACGCTGCATCTCAGGTGGCAACTCTGCGATGGGGCGTTTGCTGGCGAGCGCGCGTATCTCGATCTTCAACTCGTCCCGCTCTTTCTCAAGCTTGGCCACCTCCGCTTGATTAGGTGCCGCCTTGGCCTTCTCGAAGGCCGCCTGACGGGTTACGCGGATGTACTCGGACATAGCCTCCACAAGGCGCGCCCGCTCGTCCACGGCCTTCTCAGGAGCTTTCGGGGCGGTCTCGACGACCTTGCGCTCGGGCCAACTCACCGATGGAAGCGCAGGTAGGTAACCGTTCCGATAAGAGAACGCCGCCGCCTCGCCCAAAAGAATGGCCACAACCAGCGCCGCGACGACCTTTACGCCGCTGCTCGTTTTATGGCGCGGTGCGGCTGGTTCGTCTGGAAACGTGTATCCGCCTACAGGCTCCACGCCGGCTTCCGTCGCTTGCTCAACCGGCTTTTCTACCGGTTTGATCTCGTCTGCCATCAGTACCTCCGAATCAGTCGCTCCAGGCCGGCGTGGCGCTGTAGGAACATTGCCTCCGCCTGCTCCGGGCCATAGCACTCGACGCGGAAGTCGGCCGCGTGAACCTTCGGATCGTCAGCGACGAAGTTGCGAATCAACTGCGTGCCCTCAGTGACGTACATCCGATAGTCCGCGATCCGAATCTCTTCTGCGGTCTCTTCGGGGATGGGCCAATCGAGCTTGAGCATGTTCTCGTAGACCATCGCGTCGAGCGTGTCGGAAATCTCTTCCGCGACGTCGCGCCCGAGCAATGAGAACAGGTAGCGCTTGAGCGGCGTCGGCCAGTCGCCCGTGAAAGCCTCGTGATCGTCATGGTGCAGCGCGTACATGGCGCCGCGCGGGCCGATCTTCTGCTGGACAAGCTGTGAGACGTAGACGGCGTGCTGGGCAACCGAGTAGAACTTCCGCGTCGCGCCCATGAACCTCGGGATGCGTGACAGTGGAGTTGCGATCTCGTGAAGCGTAGGCGTGAAGTTTCGAGCGTCCTCATAGTCGAACAGGCGACCAGAGCAGAGTCGAATCTCGTGTGGCATTTTACTTCCTCAATAAGGCCGGTGGGTTCTCTTCTACGGCCGCGTTTCCAATGACGATGACAACCTTCCGGATGTTTGTCAACTGTTCGATCATCTCTTGCGACACATGCTCATCTGCGCCGTCGTGGACGATCCCGCCTATAGCAAGATATGCCATGTTCGCCGTGTGACTCACACCTAATGCAAGCTGATGCCCGAAGATGCTCCATTTATCACGCCACTCGCCGGGAGCTTCATCTATGCGAGGGGCGCTTCGTTCAATATCGATAATGGCATTTTTCGCCGTGTCCGTCAATATCGTGCAGACGAGGCGGCGCATACCTGCCGCCTCCGGCATCATATCTCGAACGTGGCAGAGTACGTGGTATAGTTTTGTCGCGTGCGTTACGAGCGCAAACGACTCAGGATGGATACTCGATCTTTGCATCAGAAGTGCTCTCGGTGCTGGCCGTAAGCAACTCCCCGCCGTCCTCGACGTAGAAACCGATTAGATTTGCGAGTGTCCCGCAAATGAATTGGCCGATATTGCTCATTGGCGCGTTGATCATCATGCCCTCGACGGGAGGGAGGCCGCTGTACGCGCGTATAGCTTCCTGATGATTTTTGATGGGATACATGACAGCCCCGCCGCTGCCATATTGGATGTGCCCGGCGTACGTATGGACGACGCCGAGTGCGTCGGTCACGAAAGCAAGGATTTGCGCTTCGCGATGCCCGAGGCCGGTTGATGGAATGATTGCGCCATCGCAAACTGCGTGGATCGCGAGATTGGAAATGCGAAGCTGTGCTTGGGTGGTATTGTCTCGCAGCGGCACGACGCCAGGATAGCTGCCAGGAACGAAAGCAACCTCGAACCAAGAGTTTGCAGTAGGGAAGAAGTGATGCGGACACTTGTCGCCCGCGAATCCGCGCAGCCGCGTGCGCTTGATGTAGTCGATGAAGCCCGGCGTCTGTTCACGGCTCAAAAAGAACTTCATGGCGTGCGCGGCGCGCGCAATCATGGCTGATGCGAAATTTTCGCCCGCCTCATCAAACACGCTCGGGTTCGCTAGCCAATGTCCCTGGTACTTCGGGGCGAAATACTGTGAAGCTGTGTCTCCGAGGGCCGCCGCGAACTCCTTGTCCGTTTCGGTCGCCATGTACTTGGCCCACATAAGAGCCTGCTTCGACGTCATCTTGCCGTCTTCAAGAGGGCCGACAACTGATTCCAATTCTGCGATTGCGGCAGGGTCCAACATCAAATCCTCACTTACGACGTTTCGTGGTTCTACGTGGAGCTTTCACCACTTTGATGTACGGCTCCATCATGAATTGTAGGCGCTCTTCCATGGCCGGGGTTGGCTTGTTGATCCACTCGCCCGTGATAACGTTGAACGCGACGGTTTCCGAACACGTCCCGCCGTCGTAGAGCGCGGCGATCTCGATTGCCTTCATTGCGTTAGCGCCGGCTCGAAGCGCCCCGATAGCGACGTCGGCGCCGCTGCCCTCCGCATGAGGGGATTGAACGACCAACTTATGTCCGTGATTCTCAACGACCACGACGCGCGGGTTCGCGTTTCCGATAGTGTTCGTCACGCACAAAAGTTTCATTTCAGGGGAGGGGTAGTTAGCCGGCGATCCGTCCTGGAGAAACCACGCGACGGACGGTGCGAACATGGCCGCCACACCGCATCCTGCGATGCAGACTATTTTATTCCCATCTCGGCCGACGAAAATCTTTAGAAATTCAGCGTCATTACCGAGTCCAGAGATTCTGGTGTCTGTGGCGATGATCTGTCCGTCGAAAGCGAGCGTGGTCATGTATTACCTCATGTGTCGGCCTCATGACGGAAGCCAATGAATACCGGATGGCGCGGCGCATTTAGAGACCCAAATGGCATGTACTTGAACTTGACCAGCTTGCCGATCAGAGTCTCGCGTACGTCCCAAAGCTCTTTGCGCTGAGCGGCCGTGAAGCCGGTTCCGACAGAGACCTCAGTTGTATCCCCATTCCAAGGGAGCCGTAGCACAAGTGCACCGAGAGTGTCAAGAGCCTGCTTGTTGTCCTGATGCGAAGAACGTTTCGTACGCCCAAAATTGTCTTCCTGAGCTTCGTTCAGGTTCTTCATCAGGGGCTCAGTATTAACCACAATACCCTCTGTGTCAAGCCATGGCTTAACCTTGAGCAACTGACCCTGTTTGACCGTAGCCCGGCCGGCCTTATAGCCCGCCGCCGGGTCGCGCAAGATAGCTCCCTCGAAGCCGGACTCGATGAGAGACTGGACTTCCAACTCTACTTCTTCACGACTATGGGCGACGGAATAACCGCAACCGACGAGACGCACGGCGAGTGGTTCGTTAACCTTGATCAGCGTGTGGACATACCGATGCCGCTCAACGTAGCTGGCGTTCGGCTGATCGTGCGCATCGAACGCGTAGAAACGTGCCTCGGGATGAAACTCGTCCGTGTCTTCGGTCATCACAAAACGATGGGTCCGGTTGTACACGTCAGGGTCTTGCGGATCACCGACGATCCACTCCCCGTCTAGGCCGTGCATCCAGTCGTTCTCCTGCGCGAACTTCTGAATGTGCCTGTTCGGTATCAGAAGATGGGAGCGGCTGTAGGCCACGCCGCCGCTCATTTGGCAGCGGATGCCGTCGTACTTCGGCTGAACCAGGATGGGAAACTTGAGTTTCGCGAAGTCTGCCGCAACGGCGAGCATGGGTGCAACAGGCTTCATCACCAAATCCTCTTATTCAAGAACGCTGCGATCCGGTCCTTCAACATGAACCTATGAACAGCGTCTCCTATCTCGAAGCTCAGTATAATGATGGCGACAAGTAAGCCTCCGGCGCATCCGCCGCCTAAGATGACAAGAACGTCCATCCAACGCAGCCCAAGTGTGGGATCATGCTTGCGCCACCACGTCAATGCCAGTGCGATGATTCCGGACAAACACCAGATCATCAAGAAGATCAGCATTTCCATCAACGGAGTCTCCTGTGCAACAACGCTTGACCGCGTGGATGATCGAGCAGAGCGTAGAGAAAGGCAACACCGATGACTACCGCCACGAAGCATCCACCAATACTGCCGCCGACCACGATCATGAGAATGTCGAACAGGCTCAATCCTTGATTGGGGCGTACCATGACCGCCCACCACAAGGTCATCGAGAAGATTCCAGAGCAGACCCAAATCGCGAGGATTAAGGGAAGCTCCATCGTCAGTCTCCGTGGTTCAACGCGGCGTCCAACGCCATTGCCGCCATACAAATGAGCGCCCCGGCTGGCTGGTCGAGCTTCCTGAGCCTGTGAGGCGCGATCAAGCTCTCCCGGATGTCGTAGATTCGTGAGGCCGTATCGATGAGATGGTTGCGCATATCCTGCACGAAGTCGGCATCTTCTCCGGCGTCCTCGTCAATACGACCGTAGCGGCTACAGTTGACGGTAGCCTCCATAACGCCCGCCCAAACTAGACGATACCCGTCAGGGTAGCCGATCATACCGTGGTCTTCGGATACGACGGTCTCTAAAGCCTCCGCCGTCGCCATGAGAGTGCGCACACTTTCAAGTGCAGTCGCGTGAACTCGACGAAGTTGCTCAAGCCCTTTCCAGTTCCAGGACTTGATCTCTTCGTGCGTGATCACACTCGGCGCGGGTTCCAACGTGATGCCGCTCATATCACCCTGCCATGGCGGTGGTCATCGACGAGACGTACGTCTTCAAGAAGTCGGCGCGCGACATGCCCAGCTTGTCGATTCCGCCGAGTTCTCGATATAGGACAAGGCCCTGGAGAAAGATCATGCCGACGATCTCGTTGGCTTGTCCGATACGAGTTTGTGCTTGCTCGGTCTCGCCCGGAGTGAGTTGAGACACGTCATTGATGCTGGTCGGGAAGTCCATCGTTCAACGCTTTCCTGTAAGGATGTATCGGTTGTTACGCTTGCACTCGTCACCCATGCCGGTGTGGCCGTAGATAACCTCGCACGTCCGGTCGCCGGCCGCAAGACCCTGGTTGGAAGCATGGTTACCGAACGACCCGACGATCATGAGAAAAATCATGAAACCGCCGATGGACCACGCGAGGTAATAGATGGGAGTGAGTCTGAGAGGATTGACGTACCAGTTCACGAACTCCGACTGCGTGCGGGCCGTCTCGTCGTCCTTGGGCGTTCCGAGAAGCTCTACGTAAGTCGGCACGCGGGCCGGCTTCGAAACCGGCGTGGAAGGTGTTGGCTGTCGCTTTCCGAAGGTAGCTGGCATTCCGTCTGTCTCCGTGTTTGATGTCAGGAATGTACTCGGAAATTGTGGGAAATGCCAGCGTGCCATGGTACCATGATTAATTTTCAGTTAAGGGCGGTAGCTCTCCCCGAGCGCGGCGCGCCGATTTGCTGTAGTCGATCAGGTGCGCTCGAATGATTGGCACCATCTTGACCTTCTGACGCACGCCCTTCTTCACACACTTATGAAAGTGCGGCTCGTTGCCGACGTGCTCGTACGTGTACTTCGGCTTGGGGCCGGCCCGCTTCGCCATCTTGAGCCCGAGCGCCTTCAACAGCATTTCGCGCATGTTCATGTAGTCCCTCCATGGAGTTGTCTGTGAATCTCGTACGTGATCATCTCCGCCTGTGCGCACATCGTGCGTACTTTGTCGGTCGATGATCCTTCCTCTGCTGGCTCGGTCCCATAGACTTCCGTCATATGCCGTCGCATCAGGAGCACAGCATGATAGGCCATCTCAGCCATACCGGCTGTCATCTGACCCATACCATAAGCCGAGCCCCGCGCAACGAACTTGTGCGCCGCAGCCGCCATCAGTGAAAACCCAACCCGTTCGGTATATTTCTCGTCTCTCGTTTCGAGAAGCTTTTGGCTGTGAACCTGGAGCCAAGCGAGCGTGGCAATGAGTTGTTCGTTCCTATTCATACGATCACCAGAACTTCGAGTTGACGATCAATGCCAACGTGCTGAACTTGACGCCGATGTCGCCGAGCTTTCCAATCGTCGGGTCCATCAGCATAATCGTCTTGCGGTCCAGTTCAGTGTCGATCAGAATTTTCTGGAATAGAACTGGAGATTCCGCCGCCATTTGCGCTGTATCAACGCGGAGCTTGGAGCGTCCTGGGCGAACGAGAAAGGCGTGCAGATCGTCCGGTAAGCGATCCGTGACGAACTCCGGCTCCGGCTCTTTCTCGTAGAGCTTATACCCCGAGTAAGCGAAGAGGAGTCCCTGCGGAGTTTTTACAACACGGGCGGGTAGTCCCAGCGCGTGACACAGAACTCCATAGACGCAAAAGTGTCCGGAAATCTTTCCGACCGGCGTCGTATACATTGGCCGGTGCAGGTTCTTCTCACCCTGCGTGTAGCGTCCGCTGGCAAGTGCTTGCATCCACTGATCGACGACTTGCTCGCGACGTAGCCCCTTGTAGTATCGGGTCAGTTCGAACTTTTGGGTGGCCATATCATGACACCGATCAGTATGAATGAAAGTAACGCCACGTCCGGGGAGCCAGAGACTGCCCCGAACATGAACGTGAACAGCAGATGCACGCAGAGCTTACTCGCCACGCGTGGCCCGCATCTGGAACCGGCTCGCCATGCGCGGATTGTTCTTGATCAGCTTCCGCACGTAGTACGGAACGTGATTGTTGCTGATCCGAACGTTGTGGCGCTGGGTCGCGAGGTTGACGTTCTCCCACCGGACGCGGTGCATGATGAAGTCGCCGGAAAGCTCGGGCACGCCCTTCTTGAGCAACTCCTGCGCATACATCTTGAACTGCCGATAGATGAACGGATTCTTCTTGTCGAACTTCTTGAAGTCGGCCTTCAAATTCCGCTTTGACATTTCAGATACCCTTCGACGTTTTCAGTTTCTCAACCATCTCCGCGACAGTTGAGTCGCCGAGAGTGCGGATGTTGGCATTCATATCCTCTACGCCGTTGGGGGAGCAGATGGAATTGAGCACCGACACGGCGCCTGGGTGTTTGACCGCAATCTCAGTCGTCAAGAACGCTACGCGGTCATCCCGAAGCGTCTCGCATTCCTCATAAGAGGATGGTGGCAAGTTGGACACGCCGACCGAGCAGTCCGGAAACTGCATGTCGGAGGTTAGTACGCACAGTGCAACGATCAGTGTGTATAGCATGTTTCGTTCTCCTACATTGCGACAACCTATCAGGCTGTCTCGCGTCTGTCAAATCACCAGTCGCTGTACCGCCGAACGTCTCGCTCTTTTATGGCGATGAAGTCATCTTCGTGCCACCCCGCGTTCTTCATTGCGTCAGTGTACTCTTTTTCTTCTTCGTACTGCAACAGACGCATCCGCGCCTTGTAGTAGCGTGCGTCGTGGCATACGGACCAGAAGATTCGATAGAGATACAGCATGACTTCGTTGACAGCTATCTCGCCGGGATCAGCCTCGTCTCCAAGGCGTTGAATACACCACTCGATTCCTTCCGAAAGCGTGCCATTTCGTTTTCGACGTGGTAGTTCTTTGATATCGCACATGAACATCGTGCTAACGAGACGCTCATACGCCGCGCATGCGCGTGTCGTGCATCGCAACAGCCGGCACAAGGTCACCCACTCATACCACTTCGCTGGATTCGGGTTCGGTTTATTCTTGGGCGCGATCCTGTCGGTGATCCCGCGTATCTCTTTGAGGTTAGCTCTGATGTATCTGACGGCCCCTTCGGGAGTGGAAAACGGACACGTCTCGAATGGCCCTGTCAGAAGATCAGGGTCCGCTGACTCAGCCAAAAACTCATACTTGATCTTGTTATTCGCCTTAATCAAGTCACCAGTAGAACGTGAAGCTTGCATCGTCGCTCCGGTCACCCGCACGGAAATCGGTCACATAGCCGGCCAGCCCGTACGCCTTACGCAGGGCCGTCACCTGCGGAAATGTCATCTTCATCCCTTTCGGAATGCTGACGCTTGCCTGTCTCTCGCCCTTAGCTCCGGCTTCCTTGAGCCTACAATTGATCGCGTCGTACATCGCCGAAAAGTCTGGCGTGGGTACCATTGCAATCAGCGACTCAGGGGAGGGTATATCGTTCATGATCTTTCCTCGTACTCGCGTCGATCAATCTCGCTCTCAAGATCGTCGATTTGATCATAGATACTCTCGAACGGGGAGCCGCCTCCAAGCTCTTCCCCATCCGCCACTGACTTCCGCATCTCTTTCAGACGCTCTTCGAGCTTCCGCAGCCGGCGCTTCAACGTCTCGGTTCGAATGCCTGTGAACTCGTTCAGCTTCCTCGTCATGAGGCACCCTATCAGTCGCAGTGATTGTACGTCAAGGGTTTTCCGTCCCACTTGTAGCAGCGCTCACTGTCCGTCGCTCCGAGGACGCACGCCTGCCCATCGTACCCTTCACGAATATAGCGCTTGTATTCGCGCGCCTCCCATACGGTACCGCCCGTTTGCGGACAGTAGCGCGGAAGAACTGCCGGCATGTTCTGCATGGGAATTGACGTTCCCGTCAAGTAGCCTCCATCTGAGGTCTCGATGCTTTCGAGCGGCTGGATGGTCACGGTCTTCTTCGAGCAGCGGATGACCCGATAGAAGTTCACGAGCGTCATCGTAGCGCCCCAGCTAGAAGCAAGAATGTCGCCAACCTGGAAGGGATTCATCTGCGCCTCGCGTTGTCTGATGTCGTGGACCCTACGCGGAATTTGTTTGACGGTCTACCTCGCTGTAGAAATATGATTAACGAAATTTCCTGTTGACATCTCTTCTGGCGACATCTATCGTCACCGAAATAGAGCGAGGTACCCATGCGAAATTTGATCCTGACTTCCGCCTACGTGATGCTTGGCCAAGGTGTTGCGCATCTGCTCATCGCGTCCGGCATGTCGAAAGCTGACGTCGCTACGGGTGCGATCCTGTTCAGCGCCGCAGCGGCCATCCTGGTCTTTCCGTGACCTTCACTGAGTATCAAGTCAACCACGTCCTGTTTCCGAAGTACATGCACCTCGATCGGGATGTCGCTGCGTTCCGTATGTGGGCGCGGGAGACGTTTCCCACGGCGCCGAAGGAAGACATCGAGGTTCTTGTCAGCCTGTTCGATACACGCGCGCCCCGCTCGGCTCTCTACGGTGGTCACGAGATCGTCCCGCACGGCGTCCAGCTCGCATTCGTGCTGCTTATCGTCCTCGCCTTCCTCGTCTCGCTCTTCATTGGCCCGTAGGGTACCATTCGAAGATTTGGGAAAGGGGAGGGTGGACCCACACGAACTTTCGAACAAGGGGAGGGTATCGCCCAGGAAAAGGGAGGTATCCTCCATCAAAACTCCATCAAATGTTTGGCGCGTGCACGATTGTTCGTGTTATAGTTGTATGTCAAAATTGTCTATACATCCCTGGAAACTATCCTGGCGTTGATCTAACCTCGGGGCGGATACTTCTCCAGAACGTCGCTAACACGATGGCGGCTTGTCTTAGGTGTGCCGGACGCGCAAACGCACACTTCTCTACACTACGCGCCGGCCGCGAGGGCATTTTTCCTTGTGGTTTTTCAAAGGGTTGTAAGGTGTTTTTCTGAGCACGTGCCGGAGTTACCTGTTGGGTAACGTCCAGGATGCTTGTGTATTTTGGTGACACTGTGCCATGATAGCCTCACACATCAAGGTGCAGAATCGTGCACAACTTAAGTTTATGTTGTTTGTGTTGATGAGGATCGCCTACCGTGATGTCGATTCGTGCACGCGCCGGCTCTGTTAGAGACTTTTGTACGTTACGGCGGGGGTGATCGTGCCGGCTCCCAGGCTGGGAGCGGTGTGTTGTCGAGGATCGTGTTAGAGTCGTTTTGTGCGCAGCCGGCGAGAAGTGGGGGTTGGCGCCGGTTTGGGGTGGGAGGATGCCACTGTGCCATGATACGAGACTGACAGTCTTGTATACCTTAAAAGGTATATAGGCCCCTGCGCGCACGATTCGAAAAATTCGTCCGATCATTTGAAATTTTTGGAACTTGAGAGCTTTTTCTGAACATTTGAAAATTTTGGAACTTGATCGATTTTTCTATAGAGAGGATTTTCCTCCCGTTAACCATTATTTTCTTGGTTAATTTTAACTTAATATTAACCATTCTTTTTCTTGGTTAATATTAACTTAATTTTAACCATTAAAAATTCGTGAATATTAACCATTAACAAAACGACAATATTAACCATTAACCGCCGATTAACGAACCGGCGCGTCCATTAACTATAGCCCGAATTAACCTCTCGTTAACCGAGAAATTGGCACGGCTATTGCATTCGCGCCGAATGGCAGGAATTTTTCCATTGACAGAATTAAATCACATTTGAGGCGATTCCACAATGTTAACCGGTTAATAACCATGCTCAGTAAGGTTAATGGAAATTAAGGTTAACAGAAAGTAAATATTAACCATGTTGAAAAAATGGTCAAGTTGGTCTGGCCTCACGTCCCAGGATTCCGGCGCCTGTCTCATTTGCGCTTTCCGGTCATATAAGCATCTTATATTATTTCACGGCCGAATCAACAAAAATCGACATTTTCGTTGCACAAATTTTGTGCGCCCATTTTTTCGTTTTGCCTATTTTTCGGGCTTGTGATTCTCGTTCGGTTCGGGCAATATCTAGGCATAGGAACAAGGCAACAAGGACTCGCCCCCATGTCGGACCTCACAAGAATCGCGATGAACGCCGCACTAGCCGCGCGCACAAAGGGCAAGATTCCGAGACTACAGGCGCGGGCCGTGGCGACTCTTAAGGCGCCCGTGTGCTCGGCAAATGAGCGCGCCTATGCGCAAGCGATTCTCGGCTCAATCCTCGCAATCGAAATTGTCGAGCGTCGCGAGGCCGCCGCGAAACTTGCGGCGCTAAAACATTTTGGGACATTTCTCCGGTGTCCCAAAATGGCACGGTTGTTTACGCTTTGTTAACCATGTTGAAAAAATGGTCGAGCTGGTCTTGCCGCACGTCCGGGCTAAGCTGTCTCGCCTCGCTGTGAGGCTCGCCCCGTCTATGTTTTGAGTATACAGGAAACGCGCGACGGTTCAAGAGTTATTTTTGACCGCCGCGCGCTATGGTAAATTTTCCCTTAATTCAGCGCCTCCCATTTTCCGGAAGGAGTCCGCCATTGCGCGAGGGTGCACCCATAGGAATCCGTTGCACGGTCAAGCGCGGCTAATATGGCGTGATCGTCACTTGCCATGCCTTGGAAATAAATTTCCTCGTCGTCGTCAAGGAGTCGAAATTGCATCGACTCAGTATCGCGCGGCGCGCGTCCCGTGGGCTTCCCGTTGAATCCAACTGTGATCGTGTAAGACATGAGCGCGACTCCGTTGTGCTGCGATAGGTGGACTCTAGCCGCAATGTCTTAACAAACCGTTAAAATCCGCGTTAACTGAAAAATAACCATAGCCTCCGGACTCTCGTGACATTGGCCGCGCTTTCGATCATAGTTCGATTGTCAGCAACGAAACACGGAGTCGCGTCAATGTCCTGCTATATCCAAGCCGCCAGCAAGAAAGAGCTAAACGCGCGAATCGCGGCCGATGGCGCCGCGTCGGTCTACGTCTCGCGCTTTGATCTGAGCGGCGAACATGTGACCACGCTTGACACGTTGCGCGATGGCGAGGCCGTCAAGCTCTACACGAAGCGAATCGGCGGGAGTCCCTATGCCAAGGGATACGGCCAATGGAAGCCGGCAAAGGGAAAGGTCGCTTGATGGCTCACGTTGTCACCATGCGACTCTCGATTGATAACGGGAGTCCATCGGTCGTCAAGTTTCGCAGTCGAGCGCGGAGTCAATACCGCGCGAGACTCGGCGCAATGGATCACGTGCACAAGAGGATGCGCGGCAGATACAACAAAGAATATACGATCTGGATCGACGGAGTCGAAACGGTTCGTTAACCAAATTCCGCGCGGTGGTTTTCACGGGTTTCCACTTAGCGCGATGATGGGACGGCGAGTCATGATCGTACACGGGAGGGACTGGCGATTGCTTCCCGGTAACGTCCTATTTACTACGATAGCGGAGCGCGCTTGAGTCAATCGCGCGCTCTGCTATCCTCTCAATATCAGAACGGCAATCAAGCCGGCTGAAACTGGAGTCCCTGTCATGTCGGTTCGCTTTGTCATCGTTGCACGTTGTCTCTACACTGGCGAGCGTTTCGAATGCTACCGCTGGACTCGTGACGCGGAGTCCGGAATCGCTCGCGCGCGCCGCGAGGCGCCGCAATTCGGCGCACACAATTTGTGCGAGTTTTCGGCGGAGGCCGTTAACTGAAATTTAACCATGGCAATCGGTCGAGGTGGACTCGGCCGCTTGCTTCCTGTAATATCTCAATATGACCGGAAGGCGCAAATAATATAGGCGCTGGAATGCCGGGACGTGAGGCTAGACCAGCTCGCCTAAAAAAAATGAGCCAGCCGTTAACCGAAAATTAACCATGAGAATCGTCGCCGCTTCCTTTTCCCGTTCGTTGTGCTAGTCTCAATCCATCGAAACGCAAACAAGGACTCGCCACCATGGAAAAGACTTTCGCCACAAGCCGCGCAAAGTTTCGCATCTCGGGCCGCACGTTGCGCGCTCACGGCGCCGTTTATGTCATGAACGATCAAGAGGCCGAAATTTTGGCCGAAGCTTTCGACCCTGAAAACTTCCCGCAAACGCCGGACCATTGGGCCGAATGCGTCGAGGAAATTTTGTGCGATGCCGGTGCAATCGTTTTCGATGAACATTTCGGCGAGTATATGGTACCGGAAGAGTCGGACGCTCGCGCCGCTGATGCGCTGGCTGAATATGGCGAAAACGTGGCGCGGAGTCGCGCTCACTTCACGGTTGCGAATCTGATCTAGGAGTCACCATGTCCAAACAATTGCGCGAAATGACTCGCGCCATTGAACGAGTCGCCGATGAATATGGCGCTAGTGTCGAGATATCTCGACTAAAGCGCCACTATCGCGCCACACTGCGAATCAACGGCAAGTCATACCCTTTAACAATCGGCGGGACTCCTGGCGATGGCTCGCGCGCGCTTGCAAACACTGTCGCACAAGCGAGGCGCGAAATTAAGAAGATGTTAACCTAGAAAAATGTCGGCTCGTGACTTTCGCTCGCGAGTCGCTACACTAGGCAAATCGAAACAACGGAGTCCACCATGTCAGCGCCGAAATATGTCATCACTGAGCGGTCGTCGAATGCTAAGACAGGCCCGATTCCTGTCACAACGTCGAGTCGTGAGACTTGCCCGTCCGCTTGCCCGTTCAAGGGTAACGGATGCTATGCGGAAGCCGGGCCGCTTGCCCGTATCTGGAATCGCCTCACGGCCACAAATGCCGGCGAGCGCTTCCCGAATGGAGTCAGTGGCTCAATCGCAGTGCGCGGACTCGCCGACCTTGTCGAGATGATTCGCCGCTTCCCTGGCATGCTGTGGCGCCACAATCAAGCCGGCGATTTGCACGGAGTCGACAAGTTTACGATTTGCGGCGCAACGTTGCGCGCAATCGTGAAGGCTAATAAAGCCGTGAAGGCGCGCGGCTTTACATACACTCACTATCCCGTGCTCGGTTCGGCGCCGTTCGCAGTCAAGAATCGGAAAGCAATCGAGCACGCCAACAAAAACGGATTCACGGTCAATCTGAGCGGCAATAGCTTGGCGCATGCTGACAAGCTTGCGGCGCTGTCGATTGCGCCTGTCGTCTCGGTTGTGCCCGACAGTGTGACGGCCGACACTGTGACTCCTGCCGGCCGGCGAGTCGTCATTTGCCCGGCAACGGTTCGCGAGAATGTTGATTGCATGCGGTGCGGTATGTGCCAAGTCGCGGCGCGCGACTTCATTATTGCTTTTCCCGCTCACGGGACTAGCAAGCGTAAAGCGAGCGAGGTTGCAGCATGAGACTCGAGACTCAGCAGCTAAACGATATTGGCGCCGCGATCATAAGAACGGAAACGCAATTGAGAATCGCGCGCGCTGGAGTCGACGCCATCAAAAGCGAAATAAACGCGAACGATAACGCGCGCTCGAAAGCGAGAAAAGAGGCCGCGCGCACTGCGGAACTATTCCTAGCGCGCTCGCTGGCTGATCTAATCGAGGCGCAATATCACCTTAACCGATTCAGGACTCTGTGACATGAGCGCATATATGATGGACTCGGCGGATATCGCGCCGCTAGTCGAGTTCGCCGTGCAACATAAAATTGCTTTCCACGATGCCGGCGGACTCCGCCACGCGAGCCGGGACAACGCGAGCCGGCTCGGTCAATTGCTCATGAACGCAAATCAAGAAAGCGTTAACTATCGCTATCGTGAGCAAACGAAGACTCCGCGCTATGACCACGTCAAGCCGGACATTGCGCCAACCGTTCGCGGCGCGTCGCGAGTCGCCTTCCTGCAACGTGTCGCCGACGCGGCGTCATGCCTTGACTATCAGGCGTGCGAGCCGCCCGGCTGGACTCAATCCGAGGCGCACGCCGTGCTTGCCCGGATCAATGCTAAGCTCGTTAGCATCCTGTCGCATAGGGACTCCCGTCATGTCTAAACTACCGGAACGCGCGCGGCGCGGCAAATTTGACCACGTGGCGCATTCTACTTGCCCGGCTATATCGCGCCGCATGAAAGCAGAATCGCCGCCCCTGCCCACGCTAGGCGATTCTTTGCCCGATTCGCGTTGGTATGTCGTCGCGCTCGTTTGCGTCGCCGCTTTCGTCGGACTCGCTGTCCTGGTCATTAATCCAATTTTTACCATGTGAAAACGAGGCACTTGATTGTCACGCTAGGCCGTGTCAATCTCTCACTTGTCAACACGACGAAACAAAGGACGGAACAAATGCTCACAACTAACGCGGCAATTAATCAGTTCGTTTCGGACGTCATCGCTGGCGCGGGGTCGTCCATGCTGTCGGTCAAGGCATTGACCAAAAATGGCGAGGTGAAAACGTTCGTTTTCTCTCCGGCGAACAACATTGCACGAATCGCCAAGCTCGTTACTGCGGCGGGTGCAAAGGCCGCTGAGACGCGGGCTCGCAATAATCCGAATCTGATCAACGTTCACGATCTGGTCAAATTCAACAAGCTCGCAAAAGAGGCCGGATTCCCTGTCGTGCGTCGCCGCAAGGGTGAAACGCTGGACTCGTTCGAAGCTCGAAAGGAAGCCCGGCGAATCGCGACGGCGCCGCTCGTTCCTAAGTGCTGGCGCTGTTTTTCTCTCGACAACGTTCTGAGTCTCACCTCGAAAGGTCATACTTTCGACGTTCGGCTCTATCGCGGCGGCAACTCGAATTGATCCGGACGCGCGCAAAATGGGAGTCATCCTGCATCGGCGTGACTCCTAATTCGCAGTGGACTCGGCGCGATGCGAGTGCATACGCGATTATAACGAAAGGCCGCGACTCCGTGTATCGCTGGCGAGTCTTTTCATTCGAGGACTCGGACGATTCACATGTCGGAAAAGCTAAGACTCTAATCGGCGCCAAGCGTGCGGCGTCGCATTGGTTTAATCTCATGTAAACCATGAGAATCGGCGCCGCTTGATTGTGGCGCCGACTCGGCTATTCTGTCCAAACGATCAACGCAACAAGGAGTCCAACATGCGGCCGCTCGTTTATGAGAAATTGCCACGCGAGCACAATAAGACTCGCGCGCTCGAATTGCTGCGGCGCTCTCGCTCTATGTTTGGCGCGGCCAAGCATTCAATCGAGCAAATGCATACACATTGCGGCGACGCTGTCGAGCGTGCCGAATGTTACCGCCTGCTAGGCGAGATGCAACGGCATAATGAGGAAATGTTGCGCTTGCAACGTTCCATCGTTGACAATCTGTGGCCGAAGGGTAACACATGAAACCGATTTATCACGTTTACGATTGCACTGGCAACCGTACGCTGTCCCGTCATCGGAAGCTGTCACAAGCCGGTGCAAGCTACCTAGCTAAGCAGTCGCGGCCGATTCTCATGCGAGTCCTTGTCGAGTTCCCGCGCGGGATTCTCGGATTCGATCTAGACCGGACTCGCGCCGCGCTCGAAGCTTGCTCGCGTTCCAAGCCGGCTAGGAAGGCCGCGCGCTTGCCTTCCCGTGGTCTATATGGTCCCGGTTCGGTGACATCTGCGGACGTGGCGCGAACGCTTGGCAAATCGAGGTAACGGAATTTTAACCACGAAAAATCTCGGCTATTGATTTGCCCGTTTGGTCGTGACAATATCTGATCACGCCAAACAACGGAGTCAGACAATGGGCTACACAATCTCAACGGCCGCCGACGGTTCAGCAGAATACGCGTTCACGGCCGATTGCACGTTCGACGAACTGGACTCCCGCGTCGCTCGCCGCGAGTTTATCAAATTTAAGATGCTCACGGATGATCGATGGCTCACTAAGGCCGTGCTCCGGATTTACGAGAATCAGACGCATGAGGAACAATCGGAGCAAGCGACTCTGAATAACAACGGAGTCGGCTTTCGCGGGTGCGATGCTAAACGAGGCGCCAAGCTCGGCGAGGCCGCAAAGGTCGCGATGGAAAAATACAATGGCCGTATGAGCATCAAACAATGCGCCTGGGCGCGTCAATTCATGCTCGTCTATGCTGGCCAATTGGAGCGAATCGCCTGGGAATCGGAAGGTCGGAAGCTTGGCGCAATCGATGACAGGACTCCAGCGGATGGACTCGACCATGATCACGCATAAACCGGAATCGCCGCGCTGGCTCACAATCAAGGCCGCTGGCGCAATTCGCGCCACGTGCCCCACAATTGACGGCGCAAAGGCCGAATCGCTTGCATATGAGCACGCCAAGCAACCGACGCGGGAGTCATACTTGGCAATTCTCGGCTATCTCTGCGACCATGTGAGCGCGATTCCTGTCGAGTTGCGCCGCGCTTTCATCTGGAACGCGGCGCTTTCCGTTCCCGCACCAAGGTAAGGAGTCGTTAACCATGTTCATCTGCCGGCGTTACTGGTCCTTTATCGGATTCGGACTCGTGCTCGCGTGCAAATCGCCTGATATGTTCCCGAATCTCGAATTGTCCGATTCGGTGTGGCTTGTGCCTGGGACTTACGAAGAATAAACCATAACAACGGCACGCGCTTGAACTAGCCGCGCCTTTCTATATTCTCGAAATATCAGCAACCGAGGAGTCCCGTTATGTGCAAGTGCGAAATTTGCGGCGAGCCTGTCATCCTGCGGCCATCGGCAACAGAGCGCGCCAAGCGATACGGGGGAAAGCCGGCCGACTATACCGCGCTTTTCCGTTCGCATGCCGCTTGCGTTGTCGCCAAGCGTTCGGCGGAATCCGTCAAGCTCATGGAGTCGCGGCCATGATGCCGGCAAACATGGCCGACTCGCCGATTGTGGCACAACTCCGGACTGAACTAGGCGAACGCGCCGAGTCAGAAGCTCAACAAGGCTTGTGGGACGATTGCGCGGCCACGTTGCGAGTCATCCTGGCATTGTGTCCCGACCCTATGCGACTCGCCGATGCCGACGCCCGGCAAATCGCGGCGCAACGTCGAGTCGTCATCAAGCGAACATTGCGACTCCTCGAAACGGAAGGACTCACGGCATGAGTCGTTTCGCTGTCATCGACCGAAACGCGCGAGTCGTCGTCTCGACACATCGCGACATTTTGGCCGCTTCACTGGCGCTCGTTAAGCTACCAGAACGCGGCGGCTATGCCGTCGCGCAACTCGACAAGAATCGATCCGTTTACATCTCTTCTGTAGCCTATGCAACTTGCTGCGACGTCTTGCGGCAACAACTCAGGAATCCACCATGAAAGCGAATCGAGCACAACGGCCGAAGACGTGGCGAGTCGTTTGGGCATTCGAGGGACTCAAGCGTGCCACGGGTGCAACGTTGTTTCCGGGCCGCGCCTATACGTCCGGAAGCGTCGCACTAAAGCGAGCCGTCGAGATTGCGAGCCGACCGGGATTCGTTGCTACGGTTCAGCGTCTGGACGGCGCAACGTGGCGCGACTATTGGACTCACAAATTTGTGAGCTAGGCCGGCGGTGTTAACGACTCTTTAATACTTTCCTGGCATCTTATCTCCAGCAAACAACGGAGTCAGGCAATGTCTAACGGTTCGTCAACGCGTCAAACGAAAATTGTTTCGGTCATGTCGTCAGCGCCTTTCGTCGCCGGCTTCAATGAAGCTCGCAAGGGAATCCCGTTCGATCCGCAACGTTACGAGGGAGTCTATCTGCCGGCAAGCAAGGGCCGAAACGCGCCGCGCGTTTGCGCCGCTTGGCGATATGAGCGCGGCCGGCGATTCGCTATCATCTACCCCGGCACGCTTAAGACGGGGCACAACGTCAACCCGGAAGCTGTCGAGGCTTACGCTAACGAAATAAACGCGCGCGCTATTCGCTAGCGCTTGTGCACTGTCCGGAATCGATGCCGGCCGGCTTGTGCATCCCGCAATAGTTGGTCGTGCAGCGCTTTCGCGGGGCCGTCCATGCTACAGGTACACATGAGCGCGCGACCAATGCCTAGCCGTGCGCGCAATCGTTCGGCGCGCGCTAGCACGTCTCGGATATTGTAACGGCGCGCGACGACATAGAAAGCGGTTAGCACGCCAACTCGTCGCGGGGTCTTTCTTAGAGCCATGGGGCGGGATTCCTTGTTGGTCGCTGGTATGGTAGCTCCCGGCATGCGGGATGGCACTAGCGCGCGTCTGTAGGGCGTCTGTAGGGCTTATTATGGCATCGTGGTGGGATAGGTGCAAGGGAGGCTGACAGGATGCCGGCTTAGTGCGGTGACACGATGCCATGATACCATGATATGCTGTAAACTGATCAATCCCGGTTTATAACACAGAGTCAGAAATTTTCAAAACCCGCGCCTGTAGTGTATGCCTTAACTTGGAATTGATACGTGCACGGATTCTGATCATGTTCTGTTTTCGTTCCAATAGTTTCATCCGTTCAGTTGTATGTGCTCTTTTCCATGTTATACCTTGAGTATCTATAGCTAGTTTAAGAAATTTTTAAGTATGTGTTATAGAGATATATAGAGTCACCATATGCAACTTGCCTCCGGCCCGCATGAATAGGCGCCTTCGGGCTGTGTCCACCCGCTGTCTCGGCGCGCGAGTGTTGCTAGTTTCGTCGCTCTACCCTGGCACGGTAACACCCTATCACCACAACCGGCGGTTATACCGTCCGCATAAACGACGAAAACCCTAACACTTTTCTACTTTGGACCCTGAATCGGGCCGTTTTTCTACCCTGGCACGGTAGCAACCGAGCCGGGCGCCTTCCTGCTATCCTGGCACGATACCACGATACCAACCGAGCACGGCGCACGGCGCGCGCCTGCTATCCTGGCACGATGCCACGCTAGACTGTGACATCACACTATGGTGCTATTGTGCCACGTTAGCGCCTGGAAATGTCACATGATGCCAGAATGCCACGTTATGCGCTTGGTGCATAGCTTCCCATTGAGTTTTATATGCAACCACTAACGCGGCCTGTCACAAACTGTCCCAAAATGGCACGCTGGATTTTCCATAACGTATGTTATGCGAATCGCGCAGAAAAATGGCACACTTCTGTTTCATTGTGGCACAGTTGACGGCGTTCAGAGGCGCTCGGCAAGGATCGTGCCAACTTTCGAGCTATTCGCTGTTAAGGTTAACGCCGCCCCCGCTATGGTTAACGCAACCGAGGCGGGCGTTAAGGTTAATTCTTCACCATGCCCAAAAAAAGGGCGCGCTGGTCTAGCCTCATGTCCCGGCTCGCCGCCCCTGTGTTACTCGGGCTTCCCGGTGCTGAAAATACCCTATCAGCGGCCGACCTCAATTTCAAGAAAAATCGAAGCCGGCCGTCTGCGATGGTTAATTTTCCCTTACTTGTGGATGGAAGCGGTGACCGTGCCGACGAAGTCGCCGGGATAGGATGCGGCAAACGCGAGAGCGTTGACCATGGCGTCATAGGCGTCGGTAGAGTTGCCGTTGTCGGTGTAGATGAACACGCCGCGCTTGTTGTGGGCGTAGCCTGTGAGAGCGACCTTGAGAGCGGGAGCGTTCATCTGAGTGACCTTTCTGTGTGCCTGTCTTGAGAGCTACTATGAGCCCAAAGTGTTAAAGAGACCTTAATTTCCAAGCTCAATTTCCTGCATAGGGCTCTTTTTTCTGCACAAAAATTCAGCAGAAAAAATATCATGGAATTTTGGTCGAGTGCCCTTCTGTTTACGCCTTCTTAGGAATTTGGCGCTATTCTGGCTTTATCGGAACACAACAGACCAGCCCAACTAGGAAAGATCGAGCCATGAAGGTCATCTCCCCCGCCCGCCGCGAGACAGTCACAGAAGCCTACCTCGCCGACGCTTCCCGTCGCAACGTGGTCAAGCTGGTCCAGAAGGTTCGCCAGCAGCAGGCCAACGTGTCGGCCTGGGCCAAGGTCAAGGCATACCTTAACGAAGAGGTGGCCATCCTCGGCTAAGCCTTCCCACAGTGTGTATATGACACCCTTTCCTATAGCCCAACTCTAGGGAAGGGGGTCATATACACCATTATGGTGCTATCGTGGCACAGTGGTGTGGTAGCATATGAGCAACACATGAGGTGCATACAGCATGTACTAAGTAAATGTGAATCACTGTACTACTATGGCACAGTGGTAGCATAGTAACAGTGTGATGTGTTAACATATCACATGGTCAATGTGAGGTGTGCTAGTGTATCATTGTGACATGTTAACATGATGATGCTTAAAGAAAGGAAATCTTTACTATGATACACACATAAAACATCGTTCATCTTCACACAATCTTAACCATGACAATCCTTTTTCCTTGATTTGTTAGCCAGAGGTATGGTACCTTGACCGGCGGGAGGGGGGCTGGCCTCGCTCGGCCGCTTCTACCATGTGCAATTCAAGCGATATACTTGGAAAATACCCCACCCGGCCTCTCGAAACGCGATTCCCGCATAAAAAATTTGCGGATTTATATACAACTCGACTATCATGGCACCGTAGCAATCTGGAACCCAACCTCATGCACATCGCCGTCCTCCGCAAGCTCACCGACATGACCTCCCTTCCAGAAGACCACCCAGCCTTCGCGCACTTCTTCCGCGATGCCGGCGCGCTCGGACGGATCGAGTACCTACTCGCACGCCCGGACACCCGCCATCGTGACACGATACTCGCCGAAGCCCGCCGCCTGGACGGTCAGTCGCAGTACGGCCCGGAATTGCAGGCGGCCATCGATGAATTAACTCTGTTGTACTTCTTCGCTTCTACGTAACATGGCACTGTGCTACGTTAGCATCCTACCTCACATATAGGTTCCGAAAAATGACCGCACAGGAAGTCTTCAACAAGATCATCGACCACTTGATTGCGCAAGGGCGCGCCGCCGCCAATGAGAAGGGCGAATGTATGTATCGCGGCCCAGCGCGGACGAAATGCGCGGTCGGCTGTCTGATCCCCGATGACGAGTACATCCCGGCGATGGAGGGAAAGCCTGCCAATAAAATACAACACCTCGTCGGCCCCGAGACTCGCGATCTGCTGTGGACCCACGCGACGTTGTTGGGCGCGATCCAGCGCATCCACGATAGCGGATACTGCTGGAACGCAAGTGGCGGCCTCAGTGTCGATGGAAAGCGCCGCCTCCGCGCGGTGGCCGTGGCGCACCGGCTGTCAGTTCCCGTGGAGATCGCGTAGGATCGCGTCGATCTGCGCCAGCTTTCGTGGCGATAGCATGTGGGTCGGGACTCCGGGCGGAATGATCCTGCCCATAGCCGTAGCGACCATTCCGCGCGGAACGATGACTTCCTCGATCTTGTTCTTGTTGTTATTGGACGCGACTCGACCACCAACATAATCAGCGAGGGCGTCTGCGTGTTCCAGATCGACCCTACAGCCGATGACGCCGGAGGTCATGTACATCTTGAACGAACCGTCGCCACACCAAACTCCAGTACCAAACCCAGGCTTGTCGATATGTTTCGACACATTCTGGTAGTCCGCCGCGCGAATGGCGGCGCGGAGTAAAGGTAGGTTCGTTAGGTTCAATACGGCAACATGTGACAGACGATGCGCGGCCGATTGGTTGTACGTGGATTTGCCAGCGGGAATTTTACCGGCCGTAACGAGGCGCTCTCTTACAGAATATTCAGCGTAATCCGCTCCGAGACCAAGCGCGGCGGCTAGCGCGGGGATAGCGCTGGCGTAAGGGCCGTTCTGCTCGATCTGTGAGAGCGCTTTAGTCCCGTCCGCCGCTGCGAGGCCGGCCGTGTACTGTAGGATCGGGTCTCCGGCGTGGTATCGCGCCGTCAGTTCAATGTCAAGCTGTGCAATATTAGCAGGGATGATGGCTGGTTTTTTCCAGAGTAGGCGGCTGGCCGTCCAGGACCACTGCTGCGGACCCAGCGCCGCCTCTGTTTCCAAACGACGCGGGGAAAGAGCTTTACTCGTGTTGACCGTAAGCGGAGCCAACGTGGCGACCATGTTCTCAAGAACTGCTATAGACGGGAAGACGTCGAGATCGTCGGGGGCGGTGTTGGTCAGATACATAGTGTCGGCTCGACAGTAACCAATATTCGAACCTGCGTCAAGAAAGATGTTCCAAAACGCCACCTGACGTGGTACTGTCTATCCAACAATGGAGTCCCGGATGCTGCCAGACAACAACGACACGATCATCGACGCCGTAACGATGTACATGAATGACGGAGAAGCGGCGGACATCTGCGCCGCTGTCCCTGTTGCCGTGTCCGCCAAGACCGGCGCCGCGCCAGGGACGATGTCGTACGGGCGGAACGTGCTGCTGTATCGTGATGGAGATCGTCTCCACATCGTCGCCCGTGTCTTCAATTGGGTGGGGTCGATGAAGAACAAGCTCGGCGTCCCGTTTGTGGCTAAGCCTCTCGACGAGAACTTCGGCGTCCAGATGGGCGAGATTTACGTGAAGCTCGAACTGGAAACGGTGCCTCCGGCCAACGTGTATCATTGGGTCGTTAAGGAAGCCTACTGGCCGAGCGAGTGGTATGCGACGGCGGCGGCGAAGCGCATTCGGAATCACTCAGCCTACAAGCCGGTCACGCGGTTTCCCGTTTACGCCGATGTGACGGCAATCACGCCGTTGAAAAGGTTCCGGGTGTCATGAGCGGCTGGCGCAAGATCGTCGTGGATAATGTCGAGTACCGCTGGCGTACGAACGGCGATTACATCTTTGTGCGCGAGCCGGAGCGCGGCGGCAAACTGATCACGAAGGCGCCGTGTCACAGACTCGTCGGCTGCGACTTCTATGAATGGCAGCGCATGGTTGAAAAGAAGCAGCGCGGCGTCACGCCGAAGATGGCCGGCGACGCGATCAAGAATCTTTTCTGGCGCGTCCGCGTAGTTCGGAAATAGTTCGTACACTGACAATCCTTCCTCGGGGCCACATGCGTACACTCTTCATCGTTCCACATCTCGATCACGTCCACAGTCTGCGCCAAATCATTGGATATGACATAGACCTCGACATCGGCGTCCCTTTCGCTTCACTGCCGTTCAAAACTTATGCGCGCATCATTGTGCTCGGCGATCCGTACGTGAAGCACGACGACGGCGCGCGCCGTCTCTCACCGATTAACCAAGCAACGGAGAAGTGGTTGGCAGAAAAGCTACCACGTGCTCTTATTGCGAAGAGAGGCCGCAAGGTCGAGTACATAGGATGGACGCAATGAAGGCCATTGGTCATGGCGGTGAGTGTTGCCCGAAGTGCGGATCGTACAGTGGCATGGATATCTGCAAGGTGTTTCTACTATCCCGACACGCATACGCCGCTGCCTGACGGCAGACTCTGCGTTCGCTGCGCGCGTCGGATGCTGATCAACCCGATGGGGCACTACTACTGCCCTGGCCAGTGCTCGATCCCGACCGCGCCGGACACTAAGGAATGCCTCAGTTGCGGTCGCGCAATGAAGATCAATAAGGCGCTCGGCCACTACTACTGCGGCCAGTGCGAGGTTGATCCGATTCCGCCGGCCGCTCTTGAGGCGTTGAAGCGCAAGATGCAGCATACGCAAACTGCGGAAGGCGCCGATCAGGCGAAGTTCAAGGCGGAAATCGCACAAGAGCAGGCCGAGAACATCCAGCTTCGGCACGACATGGATGAAGTGCTCGCCGCCGCCATCGACGTTGCAAAAGCGATGGAGAAACTGCTTGTGAAGATTGGTGAGGCTGTCAGACGATGAACCCTTTCGCGTGGATGAAACGTCCGAAGAAAATTACGCTCGTTTTCTACATGAAGAGCGGGAACAGGATAGTTACGGACGTGACGGAGTACAGCATCAAGAACCGAGGCGACGAAATCGTCGGCGTTCAATTGGTGCCGTACGACAAAAACGCGGGCATCTTGGTCCAGACCCTCGCTCTGTCTCAAATCGAATGTGTGAGTGTGCTATGAAGATTAAGCTCGGCGAGACGAACAAGACCATCGCCAGTGTGCTGGCCTTCGCCAAGGCTGCGCACGGCACGCAGAAGCGCAAGTACACGGGAGAGGATTACATCGTCCACCCCATGCGCGTGCTGCGTCTGTACGTGACGATGTCTCCCGGAAAAATTGTCCGCGCGGCGTCCTGCGCAGCGTGTCTCCTACACGATGTCGTTGAAGACACCGATGTCACTGAGGCACAACTGCGCGACGTCTTCTCCGCGTGGCCGGAGGTTCCCGATCTTGTTATGGAACTGACGGACAAGTCCAAGCCTTCGGATGGCAACCGCGCCGTGCGTAAGAAGATTGACCGCGAGAATCTGTGGAACGCTTCGCGCGAAGCGCAGATCATAAAGTCCTGCGACATGATCGAGAACAGCATCTCAATCATCGAGCACGACCCTTCGTTCGCAAAGACGTACATGAAGGAGAAGGAAGCTCTTCTCGCCGGATTTACCAAGGCGTACACGAGTGCGTCCTGGTATCTGGCGCAGCAGATCGTCGAGTGGTATAAGGAAGACCCGACGAAGGTGGTGTCCAGGTGGGCGTCGCACGAGAAGGCAATCTTTGGTAGTGACAGGAAAAACGGAAGATGAGTTTCCATCAAGTAACGGCCGGCAAGACGCGGTTTCATATCGTGCTCGGAGACCGGAGTGTTCAAGTCACCGGCTTCTATCAGCACACGGCGCGCTTCACCGACAAGGAAGGTGAAGAGCACGCTCCGTTGGAGACGCGTGAACAAAGCCGCAAGCGGTCGTTCCCGAGCCTCAGTGTCGCCATCGCGCACTACGAGAACGCGGACCAATTGACGGGCGGCTTCGGCGCCTTGATCGCGGAACTCAAGAACCTCCAGCGCATCGCGCCGGCCTATACCTCGAAGCGTGTGGTGATCTGACATGAAGAACGATACAATCGATCTCAACGTTATCTACTTCCGCCAGGGCCACGCGGCTGGGACTTACCCGATCACCATTGCTCGGGAAAACATCCTGGCGGTGTTTCCGTATGACGAGGTCGAGCACGAGGTCGGCGCAACCGTCCAGCTTCTCAACGGCGTCGTCACGCCCTTCAACGATCATACGCGGTACAACCATATCGGCGTGCTTGAGTCGGTCGAGGAAATTCGCCACATGTTGAAGTGGGGAACCACGCCGCCACCAGCCGGCTTTGGGTACGTTCCGTATCCGGCACCGTCGCCCCTCCCGCCGATGTATGATTGGACTGTCGTAGGATCATCGTAATGCCGCAGGACATCACGGGCCGCGATATCAACGTCGGCGACAAAGTCATCGCAACGTGCGGGACGTACAGCGGCCTGTATGTCTGCGAGGTCATGAAGGTTCACCCGAAACTGGTGAGCTTGTCGGTGCTTCCTCTGCCAAACGGGCGGAAGCCGGACTACCATGTCGAGCGTCACATGGTAGGTTACCGTTGGTACACGCCGTACAGGCGCAGCGGCAATGACGTCTATATCGTCGAGACGAAGACTGTTTCGGACTTGACGGAGGAACACACGCAGGCTCGGATCGACAATGAGCGCGAGGCGGCGTGGCAACTTGGGTATGACGTTGGCTATCAGGCTGGCGTTGATATAGCGAATGCCCGCAATGGCTGAGCTATGGGAAATTCTCGTCCCGTGTTCCTGGAACAGCGGGCGCCCTATTCGCACGAAACATCATCGGCGCTGGGACGAACGCGTACGTGCGATCAGCGGCGGGCTGACGATCATGAAGCCGGCCGTTGGGCAGTGGGTGAACGACGACCAAGTTTACCACGAACGTATGATACCTGTAAGAATCGCTTGCAGTCGCGCTCAAATCGAGACTATTATGGACATCACAGCACGGCACTATGAGCAGTTGGCGGTGATGGCCTATAAAATTTCTGACGCGGCGATCATCAAACACTACCCTGAAATGCCACAAACACCCCGGAGCTAGAATACAATGTCTATGAGTCTCGCTGAGTTTCAGAAGGCCGCGTACGACAAGGCTGTTCGCGAAGCCTTCCCCTATGTCGAGGGCAATATCAACGATCAGATCGGTTTCACGGCGACGCTCTCGAATGGGGCCAGCCCTTCAACCGGCCGGCCGCTTTACTGCATTCGGCTGCACCCGATCCAGAAGGACGGCACGTTCGCCCTCGCTGAGGTCGTGTTCGTCGCTTCGGCCGAGGCGCTGCACTATTTCCGGCGTCGTCTGTCGATGATCGCACATTCGCGCGGGAGGATCGAGCCGCCTGCGATCCTGGACGAGTCATTCACCGTCCGGGTCGAGGACGTCTATGACAAGGACCGCGTGACCGTCTTCTCTGCGCGAACGGTGGCGGGGACGACGGACATGTTCGAGGTGGCGGTCGACTCGGTCCCCAGCGACCTCGCGAAGACCAAGAGCGCCAGCGTGATCCTCAACTATGTGGAGGTCATGACGTTCTGTGCACTCATGCAGCGCATGGGCTCCGGCTTGGTGAAGGTCTGAGATGGACACGCTCGCCGTTCGCATCGAGCACCCGGACGAGTTCAAGACTGGCTCGCGCGTTCTTCTGTTGAAAGCCCGTCATAAAGACGGGACCATCGGCAAAGAGCGCGCGGTCCAGCGGGCGACGAACAGTGTCCAGGAGTTCAATTCGAAACTCGAAGAACTGTACGAAATGATGCGCCCCGGCGAGCGCATCTACGCGACGGCGAACGCTCGATCAATCAAGCGCGCGGCTCGGTTGTTTAGCGAGCGCATGAACGACGCGCTTCATGATCCCGAGCCGGTCAAGATGAACTTCTACGAGAACCTTCCTAACAGGTGGTACTCGTGTTTAATGAAACCGGAGTCTGTAGATCGCAACTCCACTGTCCGGTGGATGTGGGACTGCGACGACGTGCAGACGTACAAGGACGTCATGTCTTTCGCGCGCGGGATGGATGGTTTCTACAATTACGCCACGAAGAGCGGTTTTCATGTCCTCGTGAAGCCGTATGATCGAACGAAGACGCCGGGCGGTCTCGCCTATCCTGAAACCAATCCTCTTCTCCTATACGGATATAGCTAATGAGCCGCGATGCTCTCACTGACTTCGTCGAGACGTTTGCTGGACAAGCACTCGGCGCCGGTTGCTATCGTACGGTCTACGCCATCAAGGGCGACCGTAGCCGCGTGATCAAGGTCGAGCGCTCGACGACGGCATTCTGCAATGTGCAGGAGTGGAATCTCTGGCAAGAGATGCACGGGACGGGGATGGAGAAATGGCTCGCGCCGTGTATCTCCATTTCTCCCTGCGGACGCATGCTCGTGCAGAGCCGGACTACTCCGATCAAGTTCGAGGAACTGCCAAAGAAGATACCCTCTTTCTTCACTGACCTCGTGACGTACAATTGGGGTTGGTTCGCGGGGCGCCCCGTTTGCCACGACTACGGCAATCTGCTCTACGATTTCAACACGACGATGAAGAAAGCTGAGTGGTGGAAAACATGAGCCCGGTCGAAGAACAGGTGCGCGCCGATTTTCCCCGCGCCAAGATCGGATATCGTCTGACTGACGGGGGTAAAGAAGGCATCGACTGCACGCTTGTCATTCCGACGAAGTTTGTGGTCGTTCGTGTGATGATGTACGGGCGCCCTCGCGAAATTACGCAGCCGGCCGTATTCATCGCGCAAGGTGTCAATAAAGACGCCGCGTTGTTCAACGCTTACATCCTTGCGCTGCGAGGATTAAACATGCACGGACACCATCAATGAATCATATCGTTGAATCGACAGTGGACGGTAAGGTCATCATTCTGCCGGCCACGAATCGAGGCCGCGTCCGTATGTCGTTCCCAAGCAAGTTCGCCGCGCTGGCGTTCTTCACGAATCAATACATACTGTCAGAAAACCAGGACGATAAAGACATCGTCGATGCTATAGAGGCGCTTCCGTGGATTCCATGATCGAAGACATGCTCCTGTTTGACGACTGCTACGGATGCCAGTGTCCTATTCTTGATGCCTCGATAGCATTGGCGTTTGGGTTCATCGTCGTCTTTCTGATCTGGCTTCTCGTTGGAAGGCTATTAGGAAAATGAAATGGACGGCGAATGCGCGCGCAGTTCGAAACGTTGCGGTCTGCGCTATCAATGAAGCTTTCAAGCTCGGGCTTAACCCACACGACACATATTCTCTAAACGAAAAATCAACCGACACCTCTGCCTTGTTTTGGTTTCCTCTTCCTGACGGCACGCGGCTACATTGCAAGCTCGTGCTTTATTATACCAATGTCATCAACGTCGAAATCTACGATGGTGAGCCACCCACCGCGCGGCGGTTTGTGTTCTTCAAGTTCACGCGCGGCCCTCGCGTACGTGATAGATGCATCCTGGTTCGACCCAGGTTCACCCAAGAGTTTCAAGTTACAGAGAGGCAATGGATGCTGACGGCACCAAAGCATTTGACACAGTATTGGGGTTCGTTCATTGTGGAGCCTGTGAACGGACTTTACCTGGACCATATACCCAAGGACGACGAACTATGATTCCAATGAGCGATCCCAAGGCGACCGGCGCAGCGGCGGTCAAGCGGTATCTTCTGCTGATCTCCACGATCAACGCGCGCCCTCGCAGTGCCGAGGCATACTACCTCGCTGCCGCTGAGGCCGCACTGCGCGGACAGTGGGAGCTTTCGTTCGACGACCTCACTGTTGCTCAAATCGGCGGCGACGTCGGCCTGTTCGAGTTCGAGCCGTCGATGCTCGCCATTACGTGTGCTTGGTTCCTCGACTACATCGATCATACGATGACGACGTTCGAGCAGATTGCCGGCGGGCTGAACAAGTTCGTCGAGGACAATTCAACCATCTTCGGCGGCGCCGTCGTCGCGGTCGATGACGATGCCCAGCAGGCGGCGTTCGTGACCTCGATTCACGGAATGCTGACCGATCTCCACAATATCACCGAGGAGTTCCGGGCAGAGGCGAACGAGGCTGCTGCCGCCGCTATCCTGAGCAAGGAATAAGCATTCATGTGCTACGGCTACTACGATCCTCCGCCACCACCCCTTCCGCGAATCTTGATCGCTTTCGAGGTTCGCGAAGACGCGGAGGCTCTGGCCGCGCATGTGAACGGAAACGTCACCGTGGCCGCCCCGGACTATAACACGGCGGCGGTCACGGCGAACACCTTTGACAGGATTTATCTCCTGGGCGACTTCACGGACAACGCGAAGGTGCGCGGCTTCTATCACAGCTTCGTCTATCCTTCTGCCAAGAAAGACGCAACGTGGGTTTGGCCATGAGTTCACCGACTTGGGCTTTCGTTCCTAATGCTATCGTCACGGCTAAAGTTGGAAAAGACGCCGCCGACTACATGAGGGGCACAGCGACCCAAATGGGAGGGAACAACGGAGCGCGCCGAACTACAGATTCTCGACTCGAAAATGTCGCGCTAGGTGCGTTCATGACTTCTGTCATTGCCAACGCCTTCCGAATGGACTACGATCCAACAACGGTCGCAACGGTTCGGTTCAAAGTTCCGATCAACATGTGGCAGACATTCGAGACGCGAGTGGCGGAGTCTTTCAAGACGAGCCTCCTTGCGTTGGGGTACAAAGCGCAGATCGCGCGTGTGCCGTACAAAGGTAAGCAACAACGTTCAACTGTGGAGTATGAAATAACATGGGCGATAACGTAATACAGCAGGCTGACCAGGATCATCTCGATCTCGTCGCTGCGGCCAAGAACCTGTTCGACCGCATGATGAAGGATGATTTTCGTGAGTCCGGCGCCGGCCGTTTCCTCAACGCTCTGTCAACCGACCCCGCGTCGTCACAGGCTGTGGAAGCGCTCAATCAGCGGCTCGACTCACCCGAGATGCCGATGCTGACCAAGATCAGGATCGCGCGCGCGTATGTGTTCACGAACCTCTGCATCAACGTCGGCCTCGCGCACGCCGTGGGGCAGACTAAGGGCCGCATCACCCTGTCGTTCGAGTATGGCCTTGATGTTGAGACGTCGCGCGTCCTGATTTCCGATCTCGTCAACTGGATCGGCGATCTTGGCCTCGGCGTCGAGTTCCGCGCCATGAGTCGTCCCGGAACGAACGGGATTGACGGCTTCATGGTTTCCTGGCACGACATTTCACCCACTGACGCAATGGAGCAGGCAGACGATGTCGCAGTTTAACGAGAACAGCTATAACGAGATTTTCGCCGACACCGACGCACCGTCTCCGGCGAACTTCATGGAGGCCGCCGTCAATTGCGCGGCAGCTATGCTCAGCGTACCGGCAGATACGGCGGACGAGGTCAAGAACCGTATCGTTCAGGATCAGCTTCTTTCCATGCTCGATCAGTCGCTGACGGTTGCGGCCATGTTCGGCTTCACGGGCGGCATGCTCACTGTGCCGCGCCCGCCCGATGTGACGAAGGAATATCACATTCCGCGCCCCGTCGTGGACCGTCACGTCGTGCTTCTCAAAGCTGAGCTTGAGAAGAAGGGCTTCGAGACGTCGTCCGTGGCGCGGGACGAGTACATCCTTGTGCTCTGGCGCGTGAAAAACGCCGACGTAGCGGCTAAGATGAGCGCGGCTGGAGCGTGAAATGCTGCCTCGCGATTTCAGACGTCGATGCGCGCACGGCATATTGACGGAATGGTTTCGCGAGCAGCGCGATGTCATCCAGCCGACGCATGCGGCCGGTGATAGCCGGTTGGTCCCTGGTAGCTATCGCTATCAGGCGCCGGCAAATCCGTCTCATTTCGGGCCGGCAAGTTTGAAGAACCCTCTTGTTCCACCCCCGCTTCAATTCGACATCCTTCTGGATGGGTCGGACAGCGTGGCAGGAGAAGAGAGCTATCTCATTTTCTGCTCCCGAGTCATGCCAAAGTTCCGCCCCATGTTCAGCGTGTGGGCGCGTTCTGCGCGTGTTGGGCATCTGGTTGTGTACAACGATGCGTGCGGGGACTACGCTGTTGTCCACATGCCCGACGCGTTTAGGAATTTGATGCACGTTCACATCGACCGCCCGTTTGTCGATGGCTTGTTCCAGGGTGTTAAAGGATTTCGGTGATGGCAATCACAGCAGACATGAAAATGCTCGAAGA
>LNFM01001549.1_pt1 | contig 57770 bp, 54 predicted proteins | sample 596031 | NCBI WGS metagenome assembly LNFM01 (sample SAMN04254537, study PRJNA301005) | activated carbon metagenome | isolation source: dual media filters at the Ann Arbor, Michigan drinking water treatment plant | place: USA: Ann Arbor | reverse complement strand
TGCTGAAAAACTCAGCACGATAGAGCTGCAACGTGGCTCAGATTTCAACGTGAACGCGTCTCGAAATGGCCCAGCTTTGGAAATGAATCAACACATCGCCTACTTTGCGGTGATTGGCTACACTTCCTACACACAGGGCAACTGGTTGGTGTTTGTGCACGCGCTCGTCGCGTTCGCAGGCATCGAGTGGTTTGCTTTGTGGGTACTCTCAGACCGTAAGGACTCGGAGAAGAAGCATGTCGACTGAGCAGCAGATCGCATCGATCGTCATAGGCTGGGTTTTCTTGGCCATGGCCGCTGGTGTCGCCTTTTGGGTCCGCTGGACCGACAAGCGATACGCAGAGCGCCAGGCCAAGTCCGAACGCGAAGACTGACCCTCCTTCCCCCGAGCCCTCCTTGAGGGGGCTTTCTTCAGCGGCCCGTGTGGACGGCCGATGAAGAAAGCCTAGTGCCCAAGTTCGTTCCCGTGTTGGCGGCTTCCCGGTAACTCAAGCCGCGCCTGTTTTGCATGTTTTCTCAAAACCTGCGCCCTAGACACCGCTCGGCTCCTGGAATGGCGGTGCTGCACCTCGGTGCACTGGAGTGCGATCGACGCACTGGCCTGTCACGCAACGTGCTGGGCCTTGTTGGTGGAACTCCCTGGCCTCTGCCCTATCCCCTAAATTGAGGCGCCTGCCACAGTACCCGCCAACGACTCCTGTGATCGGCTGAACCCCGTTCACAACAGTTGACCCTGGACAGGCGAGGCTTCGGCCTCGCCCCCGTCCTTGCGCTGCCTTTGCTGCGCACAGCCAGGTCAACGCCACGCTTTTCCCAACCGCCTCGCGGGTGTCACCACCCGCAAGGGGATGGTCACGTCCTGCCGAGGCTTCATTCCCCAGCCTCACCAAGGAGCAGGCACATGGCTATCCGTGTTCGCGGAACCCTTTCGATCCAGCGCAAGACCAGTGCGCGTGGCGCTTTCAACATCGGCGATCTGGCCACCGAGATTGGCGAGTTCGAGGTCAAGGACTCCTTGATCGAAGAGTTCGAGCCGGGCAAGTACACGGGCGAATTCATCATCAAGTGGATCGCCCCGGACAGCTTCTCGTGGCGCGGCCGCGTGTTCGTCAAGAACCGCGCAACGCTCGACGAGATCCTGATCGACGAGGCTGATGAAGGTGCTCCGGCACCAACTGCACCTCCTGAGCCCGATCCCATCGAGCAACAGGCACCCGCCCAGGCACAGCCTCCGGCAAAGCCGGCCTCTCACCAGGACACGGTTGCTCCGCAGCCGACGCCAGGAAAGGAAGCTCGCCCACCTGCAGGCAAGCCAGCCGATGCCGAACTGTTCGGTGACGAGCTGCTGGCCATCCTGCAGGAATGCGCACCGATCAAGCTCGATCCCACTGTCGACCGCGAGCAGTTCCGCCAGCAACGGGACCGACTCAAGGAGCTCGGCTACAGCTTCGACGCGAAGTCGCAGACCTGGTCCATTCGTGACCTGGCCACGGCCTGACGTCGACGCGCACGTCTCAGCGCAGCGAGGGACCCAAGTCCCTCGCTCGTGCACAACCAGGCTCTTTCCAATGACCAACAAGCAACACCGTCGCAGCCATCGCAACCCACCTCGGCTTGCAGAAGCCTTTGCAGCAGCGCAGGACCTGGAGTCGTTTACTCGTGCTCTGGGCTTGCTGCTCGCCCAGGGCCCTCTGCAGCATGACCAATGGGAACTGGTGGACCACGTCACTCGCTCGATGACGCGCATGCGGGAACTGCTTCAGCACGAACCTACTCGCCGTGTCATCGAAGCGGACCACGGCGGCATTGCTTTGCTCCTGCCGTTGCTTTCCGACTCCAGTCTGCAGAACCTTCTAGACCGTCTCCAACGCGACAGACCTCAGGCGCAGCAAAACTCTGACGAACCTTGGTCGCTCTTTGAGCACCCTGGCCATCAGAACGGTGCGACTCACTGACAGCGCCGCAGCATGAGACCGGAGGTTCCGCTCGCCCCCTGCAGGTGGGCTTTTCCGAGGGGTGACACACCCTTCGGAAAAGCCTGTCTCTGGCGGGATCATCGTTTCCAGGGAGGCCACAGCCCCACCAGTGGTGCCGTTTCGCGTGAAGCGGTCGTTAGCGTCGTAGTGGTGTCCGAGTCTGCAACGAAGAGGACACGCCGGAAGCCGGCCAAGGCATGGGCCACAAGCCCCGGTACGCAGACGCTGTTGATCCTGAACCCGGCCCCCTGGGGGCCGTGTTCTTCAAGGCCTCGCCCGAAGCGAGCCTTTGAAGTACACGACCAGTTCCCTGTTGACCGAGCTCGGTCCGAAAGCACCGCGACAAGGTGCGCCCCGCCGCGCAGCCCAAGCTGCTCGGCACATCACCCGAACTGGCTCCTGAAGGGGTTCGGGGGCTCCGTCAAGAGCCGGGAGTTCGATCTGTCCTGTTCCACCCACCGGGGAAGCCATCCCCGTGGGGCGCTTCCCTTCCATCACCAACCGTTTGAAGGAGAGCACCATGAACGCCACTACCACCCCTGTCCAAGCCAAGCCGCAAGCCATCGGCCTGCTGGCCAAGGCCTACTGCAACAAGCGCCTCCCGCTGACCGTCCTGCAGTCAGCCCGCGGCTTCTACCTCGGCACGAGCGACGACGAAGGCCCCTGCAGCCGCGAGTCCGTTCAGTACTGGCCCAGCCAGGCCAAGGCCGAAAAAGCCTTGGCCACCGGCATGTGGACCCAGCGCACCGAACCCTGACCCAGGTCTCTGGGATCTCCGGTTCTTTACTACCACCCTCGGGGAGGCGCCTCCCCGCTGGGAGCGCCTCGTCCCTTCTTTGAGGCAACCAGCCATGACCAACCCCAACGACAAAACCTCTTCCGCCGATGCTGCCGCGCTCACCATACCCATTGGCGACATGAAGTGGGCGCAAGTGCTGCCCATGTTGATCGCCGCGATCGAGGACGGCACGCCTACAGGTGTGCGCATGGCCAAGGAACACCTGGCACAGATGGCCGCGGCCGCTGACCTCGCCGGCATGGCCATGGGCGTGCTCATGAGTGCGGCCGGTCGCGGTTTGGATCTCGGCGAGGACGTCCAAGGCGTCCTCAGCGAGGCCAGCCACAGCCGCACCAAGCGCAGCCACTGACCTGGCTTACGCAGACTTTGTGGAGATCACATGCACAGCACAGAACGCTCACCAAAGCGCCTGCACACGGCTGATTGGGGATTCGCCTTGACCAGGGCAATCATCAACCTTCGTGCTCTCTTGCGTCAGATCGGACGGGCAGAGTTTCGAGCGTATGGCTACGCAGGCCAGTTGCGCGGATACCGACAAGCGCTCCTCGCGGGCAACACCGCGACCGACCAAGGTGCGGACTATGCCCAATGAATCCATGATCCTGCTTGATCCCATTCTCGTAGTGGTGCCGGCACATCTCCGGTTCCGTGCGCCGCAGGCCTTTGCCGACGCTGGCTTCGCAAAGTTGAAGCAGTCGATCGCCAACAAAGCGGTCAACGTGCAGCCCGTCAAGGTTCGGCCACTGCAAGGTGGCGCGCACGAACTGGTCTTCGGCTCTCGTCGTCTTCGGGCATGTCAGGAACTCGGTCTGCCGGTGGCAGCCGTGGTCCAGGAGATGACCGGGACCCGCATCGTGGAGGAACTGGACGCGTCCAACGACGACAACCAGGTGTCGGTCTACGAGCGAGGCTGTCTCTACGAGGCTGCGCTCAATGCCGGCTACTACCCGTCGCGTCGTCGCCTGGCTGAAGCCCTGGGGCGGGAAGTTCGAGATGTCGCTGACGCGGCCATGGTGGCTCAGCTGCCGAAAGCCGTTCTGGAGCGCCTGGCTGATCCTCGCGTGCTGAAGGTCGGCATCGCCAAGCGCATCGCCGCCGCGGCCGCAGCCGACCCCGAGGCCATCGAATGGCGTTTGGTGCACGCCAAGGTCAACCGGAGCACGCGCCTGGCTGACCTGGTCAAAGTGATTTGCGACACCCCCGCTCAAGCCTGAGCGAACCCGATCCAAATCCGGCCTTGTGCCGGGTTCTTCAAGCCCTTGCAGCACTTGCGCCACGAGGGCTTGAAGAACAGAATTGAAGCGTTTGCTGCTCGACCGACAGTTTCGGTCCGAAGGTGCCTCGTCACGGCACGCCCGACACCGTTAGGCTCCTGCAAGAGCGGTGCTGACCGAGGCCTCCGGCTTCGGTCACTGGAGTTGAGTTTCCTGGCCCGAGTGGCATTGCCCCCAGAGCGCGCGTTGGTGCGTTCCGGGGGCAATGTCGCCCGTCCAGTCAGGAGCGCACCATGGCTGCAACGCAGCACACCACCCAAGTTTTCGACGACGCCACCCCGGCGCGCATGGCGGCTGCCGGCGTGCCGTTGCCTTTGGCCCGTTGGTATCACCTGATCGGTCGGCGCCTACGGCGCTTCAACGATTGGGACATCGAGCGCGTGATGGAGATCCGCATGCGCCTCGCCCAGGCCGGTGTCTGACACCGGGCCCTGTCCACACTGCCCAAGCGGGGCCTGGCGACCGCCAGGTCTTGCCGGGTTCTTCAAGCGCTCCGCCGTGAGCCCTTGAACAACCCGAATCTGCCCGACTGACAGCTTCAGTCCGAATGTGCCTCGTTACGGCACGCCCAACACCGCAAGGCTCCTGTGAGAGCGGTGGATGCAAGGACCCGATTGGGTCCGCGCATCTGGAGTGTTCTTCTTCAACCCCCTGGGGATGTCATCCATCCCTTGGGGATTGGTGCGTCCTCTTTTCTTCAAGGACGCATCTCATGGAAACCAACCACGTCATTCCTGCTGCGCAGGTTGCCGAAATGGAAGCTGCCGGCTCCTCTGTCGCCATCGGCGACCAGGGTGAGACGGTCGAGGTCTGGGAGTACTTCGCCGAGAACATCAACGACTTCGCCACCGCGAAGACCATCGTCGATCACTTCGTCGAGAACCCACGACTGCTCGACAGCCGCGAAATGGACCTCCACGGTCTGTTCGTGCGCGCCAAGCTGACGATCAAGCGTCAGCAGATCGCCTACGCGCAAGCGCAGGCCACGATCGCAGCCGCCCGCGAGCAATCGCGCGGTGTCCGTGGCGCACTGAAGTCCTTCAAGGCCTTCAACGCCGCGCTGCGTTCGTCCCTGGCCACGAACCCCACGCCGATCGTCATCGGCATCGGCTTCGGGCTGCTGTACTGGTTCCGCTGACGCGGCAACCGCTCCGCTGACGCCTGAGATGCCTTGTGCATCTCGGGCTCAGTCCCTTTCTCTCCTTCATCCCCTGCGGAATCGCCTCCCGCAGGGAGCGACTCCGCCTCATCACCTGGAGTCCCGCATGAAGCCTTCCCCTCTGACTTCCCACCTCAGCCTGGTCACGCCCACGCCGGCCGTGAACATCCCCGCACCCGTGTCCAGCGACCGCAAGCGCTTCTGGCGCGCTTTCGTGGAATGGTTGGCCTCCGCCACTGACGACGAAACCGAACAGATGGAGCGCGTGCTCGCTGAGCACGCCCACCACGTCCGACCGCTGGTCGACGCGGTGACCGATGCGCTGCACCACCGCGACTCGGCCATGCGCCTGCCCGCCACGCTGCTGGCCACCTTGGTGGCCCACGGCTGGCAGCCCAGCGCCCCAGTGCTCGTCGCCCAAGCGGCCTGAGCGTTCTTCCACACCTGCCCACGGTGAGCATCCAGGCCTGCGCCTGGTGCTCCCGCTGCGGCCCAGCCTGGAGCCTCCTATGGCCCTGATCTTTCCGCGCATCGCGCAGAACTTCATCAAGAACGGCTACTTCCCGACCGACGTGCCGACCCTGGATCGCATCGCCACCTTCTTGGAGGTCACAGGCGACCCGGTTCGCGCCATCGACCCCTGCTGTGGCGAAGGTGCGGCGATGCTTCACCTCGTCGAACACCTGCAGGCCGCCGGCGCCAAGGTCAACAGCTACGGCGTCGACGTGGACGAAGAGCGTGCCTGGCACGCCAAGACCGTGCTCAGCACCGTCGCGCATGCCGATGTGCACGATGTGCGCATCACCGACCGCAGCATGGGCCTGTTGTTCCTCAATCCGCCTTATGGCGACCTGATCGGCGACAAGGCTGAGACAGGCGACCGCAAGCAAGGCCGCGAACGACACGAGAAGGTCTTCTGCCGGCGCACCTTCAACCTGCTACAGCCTGGAGGTGTCCTGGTGCTCATCGTCCCGTTCTACGTCCTGGACGCCGAGCTCTCGACGCTCATCGCCCGGCACTTCGAGCGCGTCGAAGTCTTCATGTCGCCTGAACAGCAGTTCAAGCAGTGCGTCCTGTTCGGCGTCAAGCGTCGACCGGCCACACCGGATGGCAGCATCGTCAAGCGCTTGCTGGCTTTCGCAGCCGGCGAGGATGCGATGGAGTTGCCAGCGTACTGGGCTGGAGAGCCGTACACGGTCCCCGCCATCAAGGCCGGCGAGGAGTTCACCTTCACTGTCGTCCGACTGGATGCACGCCAGTTGCAAGCCGAGCTCGATGGGGGGCTGCACAGGTCCACCTTGTGGCCCCGGTTCAACCTGCAGATGAAGCGCCTGGCGAGCGAAGCCAAGCCTCCATTGCGGGCAATGACCGACTGGCACCTGGCGCTGGCTCTGGCGGCTGGCCAGATCTCCGGCATCGTGACTGCGGCCGATGGCAGGCGACTGCTCATCAAAGGCCGAACGCACAAGTCCAAGTCCGCGCAGGTGATGCGCGAAACGTCGGCCAGCGGCGACATCTCGGAGACGCGGGTTCTGACCGACAAGTTCGTCACCGTCATCCGTGGCATCGACCTGACGCCCGGCCCCGAAATGGGCCGGATCGTCACGATCGCCTGAACGCCTGAAGGCCAAGGAGTCCGTACATGAGTACTTCTCACCTTCCAGCGCCGGCCAGACTGCTTTGTGCGGCCGAAGTCGATGGCATCCGACGTCTGTGGGTGCTGAACGCACGAGAGCAGGATTCCCGCGCCTTGGAGAGGCGGCGGGAGCGCAGGCTGTCGCGTCTGAACGAGATCCAGGAGATCGCTCGACTGGCCTGCCATGGTCAGGTCGCTGCGATCGTCTGGGCCCGTGACTGCGAGGACGAATGCGGCGAGGTCCGATTCGTGATTCCAGCGTCCATCGAGGCGTATGACCGGTTTCGTGAGCGTCAGATACGTGGCAATCCTGAATGGACCACCACGTTCCGCCTGGCCCACGTGGACATGCCTTTCACGAACTGGTACGACCGCTTGCCGATAGACGCCTAGAACTCGCTGGTCGTTGCCCGTTGATACTCCGTTCTGCCCCCTATTCCTCCCTGGGGGGCGGCTTCAGCGGCTTGCCGCGAGGAGCCTTGCCTCTGGCGCACTTCGGTGCGGCCAGAGGGCTTTTTGGAGCAGCCGGCGCCCCGGCTGCTGCAACAAGCCACGGGACATGGAAAGGTTTCCCAACCTCCGCTCGAAGGTATCGAGCCGCTGACCACGTCACGGTTGCCATGACCGCACAGGCCTTCTGAAAAGTGTGGCGCCGGACACCCGTCCGGTCGAAGGTTTGATCGTCACCACCCCTGCCGGGAGTTCACTCCCGGGATGGGCGTGCTCTCGGCTTTCTTCAACTGGAGATCCCCGTGAGCACACCTTGCACACACGGCAGTTCACTGCCCCTTCCTCCCCACGTTCTGGTTTCCCAGCCGGCATTGGCCAACCACTGCCAAAGCTCGGAGAACGCCATGAACGAACACCAGCCTCGCACCCTCGACGAACCTCTGCGGATCGTCTCGGGTCTGTGCTTCAACCGATCGGAGGCCTACAGCCTCAAGGACGATGAAGCCGCTGCGCTCAACAGCCTCAGCCGTCGTTGGACGGTGTGCCTGGAGCTCGATCAGGCCGCCTTGAATCGCCTGTTCCTGCTCTGGAACACCGTGCTGCAGATCGGCGCCGACGAAATCGGCGACTGGTCCCTGCAGGCGCTCTGCCACGTGGCCACTGCCGACGGCTCGAAGGCGCCGTGCGTACTCGGTGTGGCCGCCTCGGTCTACGCCAACGGCGAGGTGTCGTGTGCAGTCAGCATGGACGGCATCGACGCTGCGCTCGTGTTCGTGGAGATCCTGGACCTGGCCGACCTGGAAGGGTCGGCCGCGGGCGTGTCGAAGGCGGTGCCGGTATGAGCCAGCACTACTTTCACACCGTCCACCGGGGTGAACCGATCACCGTGCTGCTGGGCTACGACCGCCCGCTGGGCCACTTCTTCATGGTCGTCGAACGTCGGGAGCCTGCGCCTGGCCAAGACGACTACCTCTACATCAACCTCGACGAGCCCGATGCGTTCGAGCTCGAACTGGATCACTTCAAGACCAAGCTCGACGAGCTCGGGATCGAAGTGCCGGAAGTGATGTTCGAGCAAGTGGCCATCGACGGTGAGCTGCGCATGGGCAACCGTGTGGTGGTTTACGCCCCCGACGGCAGCGTCCTGCACTGATCGCACCTGAGGCCTACCCAGGCCTCGCCACCCCTTCGCAGGGCCCGTCCTGGCCCTTGCAGAGGCCTTCCTGGACCTTTGGGCACCCCCTCGCGGGGTTGCCCTGGGTCTCCCTCGGTCGGATGCCCCTGGCTGCCTCCGAAAGGGGGCACCACGGGGTGTGCCGTCTTCTTGACCACCCCATGTGGAGTCCCCATGCTGAATTTGCCCACGGAGTTGCCCGACCAGGCGCTCGAAGACTTCCTCTTGGCCGGCGCCCGCGGCATCCCGCCGCAGCCGAATTGGCTGTGCACCGAACCTCCACCGCGCTACGTCGCGGCCCCTGAACGCCGGCAGACGGCCCTCCAAAGCCTAATGCAGTGCGCGAGCGAACTGCTGCGGCGCCAAAGCATCAAGGCGCTGCAGAAAGACCCGACGATGTACGAGGGCCCGCCCAAGGCCAGCGAGTACCTCGTCAGGCACTTCCATGGCTACGAGGCCGAGGCCTTCGTCGTCATGTTTCTTGACGCACAGCACCGGTTCATCACGATCAAGGAGCTCTTTCGCGGGACCGTCAGCCAAACGTCGGTCTACCCGCGTGAGGTCGTCAAGCAAGCACTGGCCCTCAACGCCAGCGCAGTGATCTTGTCCCACAACCACCCCTCTGGGAGCGTGGAGCCGTCGCGGGCAGATGAGCACCTGACCCAGACCCTGAAGTCTGCTCTCGCGCTCGTGGACGTTCGCGTCCTCGACCACATCGTGGTTGGTGGCTCGGCTTCCACGTCGTTCGCCGAGCGCGGGATTCTCTGACCCAGCCGCCTCCTCCCTGCGGGCCACCCATCTCTGGTTGGCCACCAATCCCCCCCATTGCCCCCTGAAAGGAGGCCCTCTCATGCACGTGCTCCTGGAGCAATCCGACGTGTTCGTCGACGCCCTGGCGTCTGACCACCACGCCCAGCTGCTGTTCGTCTCGGTCTACGGCCGCGACACCTCGGTTCAACAGTTCATGGCCCGTCTGCACCAGTCGTCTCGGGACGGCGGTGTGGACGAGCTCACCGCGCTGACGCACTACGGTGCCAAGCCAGCGCTCAAGGTCTTGGTGGGCGACCCCAAGCGCCTGGAGAAGACCACCGGCCGCATGCCCAAGACGGGCCTGCTGGGCAACCTGGTGCACACCTGGATCTTCAATCCGGCTGTGCTGCAGGTAGACCACGCCACGCGCTCGGCCTGGGTGATCAACCACCGCACGGCCGCAGAGATCGACAAGGACGCCCTCAAAGCAGAGGTCTGGAGGCTGGTCAAAGACCTGTCCCCAGTGCCTCTGCTGGATGCGTGGTCCGAGTCGGCGATTCGGCATGTCCAGGCCTCTGGTGGCTTCGTCAGCCCTCAGTGCATAGGCGGCATCCACGCCGTCCGCATCGAGCTCGGCGAGGACTTCTCGGCCTGGGTCTCCCGTGGGGTCCAGGACGGCCTGCTGGCAGTGCCCGGCGTGCCGGGTTACCAGCCCGGCGTGGACGTCGGCCGTCGTGTCGTTGCTTGAGGACTGGTCCATGACCGAAGACCTCGACAAAGACACCGCCATTGCCCGCGCACAGCGTCTCTCGCGGAAACGCGAGGAACCCATGTACGTCGTCTGGACTGGCAGCGGCTACGCCGCGGCCAGCGAAGAGGACCTGGACACCTGGTGGCAAGGCGCCACCGTGGTCGCCGAGGTCCACGAAGACGGCGTCTGCATGGACGGCTGAAGACCTGCTTCCCCGGGGGCCATGGCCCCTGTCCTTTCCTCCCTGACCAGCCAGCCTGGTTTCCATCGACCTGGTGCGTGCCCACGTGGCACGCGGCCAGGCGCAGCTTTGTTCAACCTGGAGTGATTCATGTCCTACGACACCGATACCCCCGAGGCCACGGAAGTGGTCGAGATCATCCCCGAGTCGCCCGTCGAGGGTGCCGTCGACGGCAGCAACACCATGCCGATCGCCGAGTTCATCACCAACTTCCGGTCCAGCCTTCTAGACGCGGTGCGGGTGCAGAACCCGCCCGTGTACGACGGGCAACCGGACCGACGCCGTGAAGTTCTGCTGGATCGGCTGCTGCGCAGCCCCTTCGCGGAGCAGCGCGGTGTGATCCAGGCGGTCGCGCGGCACCTCATCGACGCCGGCCACCCCTCGGCCACGATCAATGGTGAGATGGGCACGGGCAAGACCCTGATGGGGATCGCCGCGGCCTGGCTGCTGCACCACGCGGGGTTCCCTCGTGCCCTGGTGGTCTGTCCTCCTCACCTCGTCTACAAGTGGCGCCGGGAGATCAAGCAAACCGTGCCAGAGGCGCGGGTCTGGATCTTGAACGGCCCGGACACCTTGAAGAAGCTCCTGCAGCTTCGCCTGGTGACGGACAAACCGTCGGTGCCTGAGTTCTTCGTGATGGGCCGTGTTCGCATGCGGATGGGCTTCAACTGGACGCCGGTCTTCATCGAACGCACGCTCACCACAGGCTCCGAGGACGTGGTGGGCAGCAAGGTGGCTGCCTGCAGCGACTGCTTCTCACCCATCGTCGTTCCCGACACCGACGGCGCCGAGCGCGCACTGTCCGCGGCCGAGGCGCGCATCAAGCTGGACACCCGGCAGATGCGATGCCCCGCCTGCGGCGGAGCGCTGTGGTCGCTGATTCGGCCTGGTGCGGCACCCAAGTCGCGCCGGGAGATCCTGCACGACGCCATCACCCAGATCCCGACCATCGGCACCAAGACAGCGGGCAGGCTGCTCGACACCTTCGGGGAGGACATGCTTGGCGGCATGTTGGAGGACAACGTCCACGAGTTCATCAACCTGATGGACGAGAAGGGCGACCTGTACTTCACGGACCGCCAGGCACGCCGAATGGAGCGCGCCATGGCCCACATGGAGTTCTCTTTTGGCCAGGGCGGCTACCAGCCGACCGAGTTCATCAAGCGCTACCTGCCCAAGGGCTTCTTCGGTTTGCTCATCGGTGACGAGGGGCATGAGTTCAAGAACGACGGTTCGGCCCAAGGCCAGGCCTTTGGTGTGCTGGCCAGCCAGTGCCGCAAGGCGCTGCTGCTGACTGGGACACTGATGGGCGGCTATGCCGACGACCTGTTCTTCCTCCTGTTCCGCCTGAACCCCAAGGCGATGATCGAAGACGGCTTTGGCTACCAGCGTGGTTCGCTGGGGGCTGCCAGTTGGGCCTTCATGCGTGCACACGGCGTGGTGAAGGACATCTACAAGCAGTCGTCGGCGCCGGCCGAGGAACGTGCCCACCGCACGGCCAAGGGCCGCAACGTCACGCACCGCGAGGCCAAGGCCCCTGGCTTTGGTCCCGTGGGTGTGATGCGCTACGTCTTGCCGATGACGGCTTTCCTGAAGCTCAAGGACATCGGCGGCAACATCCTGCCGCCGTATGAGGAGTTCTTCACCGGGGTGCCAATGGACCCTGAACAGCAGAGCCAGTACCTGCGCATGGCCAACGCGCTCAAAGTCGAGTTGCGCCAGGCGCTGCGTGCCGGCGACCAGAGTCTGCTGGGGGTGGTGCTGAATGCGCTGCTCGCCTGGCCGGACTGCTGTTTCAGGGCGGAGACGGTCCTGCATCCGCATCGCAAGCACGTGCTGGCCAGCGCGCCGGCCATGTTCGATGAAGTCACGCCCATGCCCAAGGAGCTCAAGATGATCGAGCTCTGCAGGCAGGCCAAGCGCGCCGGCAGGCGCACCTTGGTCTACTCGGTGTACTCGGGCACGCGCGACACCATGTCGCGCCTGAAAGCCTTGCTGGAGGCCGAAGGCTTCAAGGTGGCGGTGCTGCGCGCAAGCGTGGAGGCTGCCAAGCGTGAGGACTGGTTGCTGGAACAGGTCGACCGCAACGTCGACGTGGTGATCACCAACCCCGAGCTCGTGAAGACGGGCTTGGACATGTTGGAGTTCCCCACCATCGTGTTCATGCAGTCGGGCTACAACGTCTACACCTTGCAGCAGGCCAGCCGTCGCAGTTGGCGGATCGGCCAGAAGCTCCCCGTCGATGTGCACTTCCTCGGATACGAGGGCTGCGCGCAGATGGAGTGCCTGGCACTCATGGCCAAGAAGATCGCGGTGTCCCAAAGCACGTCGGGAGACATGCCGGACTCGGGACTGGACGTCCTCAACCAGTCGGGAGACTCGGTCGAGGTGGCACTGGCCAAGCAGCTGCTTGGCTGACCTGGTGGGTGGAGGGTTCGCCCTCCGCCTCGCCCCTTCAGGTGGGCCCCTTCGGGGGCCTTCTTTCTTGTTCGCCCATGTCGGTGGCACCGCCATCGGCTACCACCAACCAACACCACGGAGGGCACTCATGAGGCCTTTCACGATCGTCTACAGCAACTACACCGGCTGGCGTTTCGCCTGGCCAGGTGAGCCTGATCGGCTTCGGCCGTACCTGGGCAACCGTGTCGTACTTGGCCGCGTGGAAGCGGCAAACCAAGACGAGGCCATGCGCCTCTGGGAACAGCGTCAGGCCGGCAGCACGCTGGCGGCGGCGCCAGCGTCCGCGTCGGCCGCGGTCTGACACATCCACCTCTTCAACCCCACGGCGGCCGTGCCGCCCGTTTCACACAATCAGGAGTTCGCAATGTCCAACAGCTACTACGACATGACCGGCGTGCTGTGCCTCAAGGAAGTCACGCCCGTCATCAAGGCCCTCTTCGGTGGGCTTCGCCTCGATCCAAACTACCCGGGCAACGGGGAGGTCTACTTCTGCCAAATCGCCGAGTCCAACAGCCAGTCCTGGGATGACGTCATGGAAGAACTCGGTAGCCTGGCAGAGACGCTCGGCGTCGAGGTGGAGGTCGCGGAAGGCGAGCCTGACGCCGATCGCCTGCTTCACGCTCTCTCCAAGCACTTCGGCGCGGAGAAGAACGAGGCCCTGAACTCCCTCATCGAAGGGTCCACCTTCGAGAACGACTCGGACCTCGACTCGCTGTTTGTCCTTGCCCAGGCCTTCAACGATGGGCATGGCTTGAAAGCCATCCGCTACGAAGGCTGCTGGCACGAAGACAAGCCCCGGCTTTGGCACTTCGGTGGCAACGGCGGGCTGATTTCCCAAGCGGTGACCATCGACGGGTCCTCGTCGGGGTAGTCGTACTTTTCGTGCAGACTGGTGCGCTTTGCTCTGAAAACCCGTTGAACGACAAGCACTTACGATTCAGGCTCTTGCGATGGCTGCGGGTTCTTCGTGCAGATTGGTGCGCTTCGTCTCGGGCACCCCTGCGAGGCCGGACCATGCGGTCTCACGCGATCGGCCCGGTCAGACCTCGTCGCTCCGGTCGCGAAACTCCAGCTTGAACTGCCAGCCCTCGAAGGTCGCCACCATCCGTCCAAGTTCGTTCCAGGAGAGCTCACGGCCATCGACTACGACCATCGGCACACGATGATCCTCCTCGGGATCGCTGTCGACGGTCCCCCGCAGCACCAAGCCATCGTTCACCTGCAGCCCGTGGTCGGTGTCCTCCAGATGCGTGAGAGCCGATGCTCGGCGCATCTTGCCAATGAGCCTGCCGAGCAACGCCAGAGGGTCGTCGTCCGGCTCTCCAATCACCTGAAACCGATACCCGGCCGGGCTGCCGCCGCGCAGCTCGAATGCGTCGATCGCCAAGCCGGTGCCGCACAGCCGGTTGCGAAACCTGAACTCGTGCTCGACGCCACGAGCGTCGATCATGCGGACAGGTTCGAAGCCCACATGCTCGAACCCTTGCAGCCCGAGGCGGCTGGCCGCGGCCCCATTGAAGCATCGGCCGCAGAGCTTCCTGTAGCCGCCTTCCATCGACCCGTAATTCACGACGTCGTGGGCGGGCGTGGGCTGACGGCAGGTGTCGCAGGTGATGGACTGCATGGGCGGTGAGTTGCGTATAGGCAGACTGACTGTAGGCTACGAACGCGGTGCCGCGAACCGATCGGCCACCTGCCTGGCCCGCCGGGCATCGTCGGTGTGCAGGTACATCGAGGTTGTGGCAAGCGAGGCGTGCCGCAGGTTGTCGCGCACGGTCGTCAGCTCGGCACCGCCTTCGAGAAGATGCGTGGCATGCGTGTGCCTCGTCCAGTGCGGTGTCGCCTGCCGCAACTTGTCGGCGAGCGCCGGGCTGCCTTCCTCCACGACTTCGGCCGCGGTCGCAAAGAACCGCTTCATGACTCGCCACAGCCGCCATGAGGAGACCCCACTTCCATCCTCTCCGAGGCTGCCAATCAGCGGGGTCGACCGGCGCCACTTCGATGGCGTCACGGGTAGTCCCCGTTTAACAAGGTAGCGATCCAGCGCGGCGCGGGCCAACGGCGGCAGCACAACCTTGCCGGCCTTGTGGCCCTTGCCGACGACCCGGATCCAGGTGTCGCCGTTCGCGTCCGAATCGATCCCGCCCAGTTGTGCGTTCACGAGTTCGCTGATTCGAAGGCCCGTGGCGTAGGCGAAGTCCAGCATGAAGCGCAGCCGCTGCGCGGCCGGCCCGCTCCAGCCGTAGGACCACTCCAGGCCGTCAGCGACCACCCGCACGAGGTTCCACTCGTGCTCGGTGAAGGCGTGCGACGTGTCGAGCTGCGCCGGCCTGCCGCCTCGCACCTTGACGCCGGCAAACGGGTTGGCCAGCACGTAGCGCTGCTCGATGAGCCAGCGGAACAGGGCGTTGAGCACCGACAGCGCGTAGGCTGCTGAGCGCGCCGAGAGGTCGCCGGCAAAGGGACGCCATGCCGGCGACGACCTCGGCTGCGGTGCGCCGACCCAGCGCACGCGTGGAACTGGATGACGCAGGAACGCGCGGTAGGCGATGGCGTCTTCGGTGGTCAGTGACGACAGAGCCCGCCCGCGCTCGACGATCGCCCACAGGATCAGCCGCTCGGCCTCCTTGCGGTAGGCCCGCTGGGTTGCTGCCGACTCGTGCAGCGAAAGCCAGGCGTTCACGGCCTGGTAGTCGTTGCTGGCGTCGAGCGCACAGCTGGCCCGCGGCGCCCGGAAGGTGCCCCGTGAGCCATCGACGTCGTCCGGGACGACCAGTCGCTCCCAGGGGACCAGGTTCTGGGCCTGGTTCACTGTGATCAGCGCGCGAGCGCGTTCGGTGAGTGCAGGATGCTGGGCGAAGAACGCTTCGATATGGCGGGCGCCGGCCGGCCCGAGGCCCGCGATGGCAGCCCACCAGCGCCGGCGCCTCGGCACGCGCAGTGTCAAGTCGGCCAGCGTGCGGATACCCGCGGCGTGCAGCACGCCGACGAGCCGTACGGGTAGCCAGCGCTCGACGGCGTCGCCGATGAGCGGCTGCGGAGGCGGCATGCCGCGCAACGTCTCGATGGCGGCTGTGGCGGCCTGGGCGAGTTTCCGGTCGGACGGGCTGGATGCTGCGAGCACGGCTGCCATGTCCGCCTGTGCGCGGCTCGTCGCAAAGACCACGAGCTGGCGCTTGATCCGCCCGATCACCGAGCGCGCCGATGCGCCAGCGGCCCGGCGATCGGGCAGATAGCGGTCCACGGCGGCGCGACTGGGCACCCCTTGAAGCCAGGCGCGGAAGGCGGCCAGCGCAGCCTCGTCGGGCCAGGATGGTTCTGTGGGCGAGCCCGACGGCGCTGACGGCGCGATTTCCATGGACGTCAGTTTAGACCGACGGCCTGTCTGCCCAGCTAATGTGGTTTATCTTGGTAGCACTGTTGATGAACATGTTCGCCAGCGAACTCTCACCGCGGTGAGAGTCTCGGCAGACTCAGCGCGGGGGCTGTTGCACGCCAAGGTGGTCGGGATGGGCCTCAAGGTCGATGCCCGGGAGGTGGTGCAGCCCCAATTGAGGCTCCAGGAAGCTGCCGCTCGCGGAGACCAGCCCTCGGCCAGCTGCAGTCGCCCACCAGCGTCTGCTCCAGAGTCAAGCAGTGGACTGAGTTAGTATCGCGGCAGGTAGGTCGGCCACAAGGTCCAGAATCGGGTCGTCTCGACGTGAGTCCGCGGGGTTACCCTGCGGCAGCAAGCCTCTTTGAAGCATCGATGTCACAAGAAGGTGTTCCAGCAAGTCCAGTCATTCCCGGATCAGCCGGTGCGACGTTGCGCTCTGTGGCGATCGCGCGAGCCTCAGGAGTCGACCAATGGCAGGCGATCAAGAAGTCGTTTGCGTTCGCCTTGGCAGCCGACGACTATGAGACAAACTGGCTGGACCGCCTGACCAAGACCGCGAATCGGATTCGAGAACTCTCCGAGCAAGATCCTGACGTGGCGCTCTACATGATGCTGCAGGCAGCCACGCATGATGTTGATAACTACAGCACCAACCACGCCATGTTCTGCGCAGTAGTCGCGGACCTTTGCACCTCGCACTTCGAGTGGCCTGAAGCAGAGGTTGCTGCTGTGCGCGGTGCCGCCCTCACCATGAACGTCAGCATGCTGCTGATGCAAAACTCCATGGCCCAGCAGCCCGAGTCTCCGTCGCCGGCCCAGAAACTGCGCGTCGAGGACCACCCGGCCAGGAGCGTCGAGTTGCTGAAGAGCGCCGGCATTGACGATGCTCTTTGGCTGGAAACGGTGCGCCGGCATCATCGGCCAGTCGACGAGGGCGAGAGCATTGATCCGTTGACAACGCCGCAGCGGCTCGCACAACTACTGCAGCGCATCGACGTTTTCACTGCAAAGCTCAGCAAACGAAAGACTCGAGCAGGCGCAAGCGCTACCGTGGCTGCGCGCGATGCCTGTCTCGACGCTTCAGGACTCCCTGACGCTACAGGCGCCACCATGCTCCGTGTGCTTGGGCTCTACCCGCCCGGAAGCTTCGTGCGCCTGGCGAGCGGCGAGATCGGCGTCGTCATCAGGCGGGGTCAGAAGGCGCACACGCCCGTCGTTGCATGTGTGCGTCGCGCAGACGGAGCTGTCATCAGCCGACCTAGTGTGCGTGACACGAGCAGCAGACTTCATGCTATCCAGCGCTCGCTTTCGGCCGATGAGGCGAATATCCGACTCGACCATGAACGGGTCATCGGAGCGCGAAGCTGAGACTTTCGGTCCGACCTCAAAGAAAGCCCATAACCGGGCGCGTCAAGACTTTGCGTCACGAACTGCGCCACGGGCTCGGCTGAGGCCACTGTGCTTTGCTTGATACAGCTGCTAGTCGGCCACTCGCTCGTAGCTCGGAAAACTTGCTGACCAGGCGCTCATACGATTTCGTCGGCTGACGCCGGGACTTCGCTGAACACCCGGCTGGCGAATGTCGCCGTGGGGTCAGCTCGAGTGGGGGTGACCTGACGGAATGGTCGTTCGGTGCGTCTCAACTTCGCGTGTCGGCTTTCTGATGCTGTCTCGAACTGGCATTCCCGCCGCCAGAACTGTCGTTAGCGAAGGACCGTCTCTGGGCATCTGAACAGCGACTGGTCGAGGGTCTCAGGCTGCCATCGGCCTGCACAGGCCTTCACAGGCCTGCGCGACCGGTACTTCGCGTCAAAGCAACGGCCTGCGACCTGCACTGCGTCAGCGTCGCGGCTTGCAATCAGCCGCTGCTCAGCAGTGCGCCACACGCCTGATCGCGGCCGAGTGACTTCGCCAGATACAGCTGCGCGTCGGCGGCCTTGAGCAGCGTATCGGCGCCGCTGACGACACCTGGCACCCATGTGCACACGCCGACGCTAATGGTCAGCAGGGGCCCTACGCTTGAATCGGCATGGTCGATGTGCGCCTCAGACAATGCGTGACGGATCTGGCCGGCCAGATGCAACGCACCGTCGGCATCGGTATCGGGCATCAGCAATGCGAACTCCTCGCCACCGTAACGGGCGGCCATGTCGGTCGGGCGCCGCAGGCTCACCTTCAACGCCGCCGCCACGCGCCGCAGGCATTCGTCGCCGGCCTGGTGGCCGTAGTGGTCGTTGTAGCGCTTGAAGAGGTCGACGTCGACCAGAGCCACGCTCAGCGGCGTGCCCAGCCGGACGGCGCGGTCCCACTCGATCTTGAGGTGTTCGTCGAAATAGCGGCGGTTGCAAATGCCGGTCAGGCCGTCGATGTAGACCCACTGGCGTAGCAGGTCTGACTGGCGCTTCATCGTCAGATGGGTCTTGACACGGGCACGCACGATGCGGGGGTTGATGGGCTTGGAGATGAAGTCCACCGCACCCACGTCGAGCCCACGCGTCTCAGCTTCTTCTTCGTTGTGCCCCGTGACGAAGATGACCGGGATGTCCTTGGTGGCGTCGTCGGCCTTCAGCCGCCGGCAGACCTCGAAGCCGTCCATGCCCGGCATCACCACGTCCAGCAGCACCAGGTCGGGCGGCTGGCTGCGGCACATCGCCAGGGCCTGCTCGCCGCTAGTCGCCATCTGCACCTTATGGTCGGCCTGGAAGGCCTGGAACAGGGCCTGGATGTTGACGCGCTGGTCATCCACGACTAACAGGCGCGGCCTCTCTTCGGCGGCTGCGGCGGTGGCAGCGGCCTCGGCCAGCAGGCCGGCAACGCCGGGTTCGACAAGGTTCATGTTGCACACTCCAGCAGCCACTCATCACACCGTGACAGGGCAGTTTCGAATTCGAGCGACTCGACGGCGCTTTCCAGCGCGTCGAGCCGGGCGCCGGCGGCCCCAGGCAACTGGGCACGCAGCGCCTGCACGGCGCCGGTGGCGTCCAGGTCCGAGGCCTGCAGCAAGTCCTGCACGGTGCGCAGCAGACCGACGAGCCGGGCCTTGTCGGCCGGCGTCAGGGCGGTGTCGATGCTGAGCGTCGCGACGGCAGCTTCGGCACCTTCGAGGGCATCACACAGCGCCGCCAACGGCGCCACCGCCGCCTCGATGGCAGCAGCCACGCGCGCCACACAGGCGGCCTGCTCAGCGGTGGACGCGCCATGCGCCAGTTGCCCCTCAGCCTCGCCGGCCAGGCCGGCCAGCGCGGTGACGCCCACCGTGGCCGCCACGCCCTTGAGCGTGTGCAGCTCTCGACACAGCGCCGCGTCATCGCCACCTCGCAGCAGGCCGTGCAGTTGCTGCGGCAAGCACTGCAGATCGGCGGTGAAGCTGCGCAGCGTGCGGCCGTAGACCTTGAGCTTGCCGCCCAGGCGCGCCAGCGCACGTTCGATGTCGACGCCGGCGGCCGCGGCTGCGGCGCGCACCGCCGCCGGCAGCGCCGGGGCCGCTTGTGCCGTATCGATGCCGGGCCGTGCGCCGGCGGGCGCTGCCGCACGGCCGCTCAGGCGCAGAAGCACGGCCACCAGGTGGTCCAGGTCGAAGGGTTTGCCGACGTGTTCGTTCATGCCCGCGGCCAAGCAGGCCTCGCGGTCGGCGGCCATGGCGTTGGCGGTCATGGCCACGATGGGCTGATTTGGCATCTGCAGGTCGCGGCGGATGCGCGTGGTGGCGGTGTAGCCGTCCATCACCGGCATCTGAAGGTCCATCAGCACCACGTCGAAAGGCGGCTCGGCCGCAGCCACCGCCTCCACCGCGAGCAGGCCGTTTTCGGCGATCTGCACCTCAGCGCCTTCGTCTTCCAGCAGTTCGCGCGCCACCTGCTGGTTGTTGGCGTTGTCTTCCGCCACCAGCAGTCGCAGCCCGGCCAGGCGCCGCACTGTCGGCGCTGAGTTCGAGCCGGACGCCGCACGCGCGTCGGGGTCGGACCTGGCATCGACCACGGCGTCGTAAAGCATCGAGGCCGTCACCGGCTTGACCAGGAAGCCGTTCACCAGCGCCTGCTCTTCTTGGCTGCGCTGCGCCAGCTTGTCGCGGCCATGGGCGGTGGCCATGATGAGCAGCGGCGTCGCCCTGGCGTGGGACAGAACGCGGATCTGCTCGCAGGTCTGCCAGCCGTCCAGGCCCGGCATCTGCCAGTCGATGAAGGCGGCATCGAAGGCCGCGCCCTCGCGCTGCAGCGCCGCCAACGCAGCCTCGCCGCTGTCGGCCAGCGTCACCTGCCAGCCCAGTGACGTTGCCATGCGCCCCATCAGTTCACGGGCCAGCGGGTTGTCGTCCACCATCAGCACATGCAGCGCCACCGGCTGGCGCGGACGCGGCGGCGCGAGATCGGCGCCGTCCTGCGTGTCGGCCAGACCCAATTCGATGCGGAAGTGGAAGCGGCTGCCGCGGCCCACTGCGCTGTCGAGCAAGAGCTCGCCGCCCATCAGGGCCACCAGGCGCTGGCAGATGGCCAGGCCCAGGCCGGTGCCGCCGAAGCGGCGCGTGGTCGAGGCCTCGGCCTGCGTGAAGCCGCTGAAAATGCGCTGCTGGTGTTCGGGCGCAATGCCGATGCCGGAATCGCGCACCGCCACTTCCAGCGTCACTGTGCCGGCCGATCGCGCCACCACCGCCACCGAGATCACCACCTCGCCCTGGGCGGTGAACTTGACGGCATTGCCGCCCAGGTTGATGAGCACCTGCTGCAGGCGCATGGCATCGCCCACGAGCCGCGCCGGCAGCAAGGGGTCGACATCGAACAGCACCTCGATCTGCTTGCCGGCGGTGTTGGCCGAAAGAATCACCGCCAGGTCGCGCAGCAGCTGGTCGGGGCGGAAGGGGTGCGGGTCCAGCGTCATCTTGCCGGCCTCGACCTTGCTGAAGTCGAGGATGTCGTTCAGTAGCCCGAGCAGCGAACGCGCCGCGCCCTCGGTCTTGCTGGTGTAGTCGGCCTGACGCGCGCTCAACTCCGTCTTCTTCAGCAGCGCCAGCATGCCCAGGATGGCGTTCATCGGCGTGCGGATCTCGTGACTCATGTTGGCCAGGAACTGGCTCTTGGAGCGCGAAGCCTCCTGGGCCGCCTCTGTGGCGCGCACGAGCTCCGTGATGTCGACATGGAAGCCCACGATGTGGCCGTTAGCCATGCGTCGCTCGCCAATGCGCAGGATGCGGCCGTCGCCCAGGCGCCGCGTCACTTTCGACGACGGCTGGCGGTGGGCGGCCAGGCGCTCGGCGATGAAGGCCTCGACGCGGCCGATGGCGTCGGCGTACTGGCCGCGTTCGGCGCCGGCGCGAACGATGTCTTCGAAGCGCACGCCCGGCTGCATCAGCTCGCCGATCAGCGGGTACAGGTCGCGGTAGCGCTGGTTGCACAGGACCATGCGGTCGTCTGTGTCGAACAACGCGTAGGCATCGTCCAACGCGTCGATGGAGCCGCGCAGCAGCGCACTGACGCGCTGCACCTCGGCCTCGGCGCGCTTGCGTGCGCTGATGTCGGTGTAGGTGCTGACGAAGCCTCCGCCCGGCATCGGGCCGCCGCGAACCTCTAACGGCGTGCCGTCGGGGCGGATGCGCTCGAACTGATGCGGCTGGACCCGCAGGCTGAGTGCACGATCGACAATCGCCTGCACGGTCGCTTCGGTATCGCCGCTCCCGTGTTCACCGCGCTCGGCGTTGAACCGCACCACGTCCTGGAAGCGCGTCGCCGTGCCAGCGAACAGCGTCGCGGGAAGGTCGAGCAGGCGCCGGAACTCCGTGTTGGCCACCACCAGCTGCAAGTCGGCATCGAAAACGCTCAGGCCGCAAGGCAGGTTCTCGATCACGCTGGCCAGCAATTCGCTGTTGCGCTGCACCTCGGCTTCCAGCTGACGGCGCCTGGTGATGTCCTGGAAGGTGCCCACCAGCCGCACCGCCCGGCCGTCGGCCATTTCCACTTCGCCGACAGTGCGCACCCAGATGGCGCGGCCCCGCGCCGTCACCATCGGCAGTTCGATGTCGAAGCTCACACCGCTGTCTATGCACTGCTGCACCGCCTTCGTGACCACCGCGCGAGCCTCGGGCGCGTAGTAGCCGATGGCTTCCTCCATGCCCGGCTGGTGGCCGGGTTCACAGTCGTGGATGCGGCATGTCTGGTCACTCCAGCGGATGGCCTGCGGCTCCAGCTCGAAGGCCCAGCCGCCGACGCCCGCGATACGCCCGGTCTTGTCCAGCAGCGCCTGGCTGGCGCGCAGCGCAGCTTCTGCGGCCTTGCGCTCGGTGATATCCATGTGCGTGCCGGCCATCCAGCGCGGCCGGCCGTCGTCGCTGCGGCTGAAGAGCTTGCCGCGGTCGAGCACCCAGACCCAGTGGCCATCGCGGTGGCGCATGCGTGCTTCACACTCGTAGGTCGGCGATACGCCATCGAAATGGCGCTCCAGCGCGATCGACGATGCTCGCAGGTCATCCGGATGCGTGAATCGCGCCCAGGTGTCGATGCTGGTCGGCGACAGCTCGGCAAGGGTGTAGCCGACGATCTGCGCCCAGCGTTCGTCGAACACGGTCTCGCCGGTCTCGACGTTCCACTCCCAGGTGCCGACGTTGGTGCCTTCGAGGATGTTGTTCAGGCGCTGGCGCTGGCGCGACAGTTCGCGGGTGGCGGTCTTGCTGGCGGTGATGTCGGTGCGGATGGAGATGTACTTTTCGACCTGGCCCTCGGCATCGACGAAGGGCGCGATGATCGTGTTCACCCAGTAGAGGCCGCCGTCCTTCCTGCGGTTGCAGACCTCGCCGCGCCAGGGCGTGCCGGCTGCGATGGTGCGCCACATGTCCGCCCAGAAGCCGGCTGGCTGCACGCCGGAATTGACGATGCGGTGGGTCTGCTGCAAGAGCTCTTCGCGGCTGTAGCCGCTGATCTGGCAGAAGGCGTCGTTCGCTTCGATGATGCGCCCCGCGCGGTCGGTCACCGAGACGATGGCGTGCATGTGGATGACGCGCAGAAGCGCGTCGTTGTCGCGCAGGGCGCTTTCCAGCCGCACTTTGGCCAGGCGCTGCGCAGTCATGTCGCTGCCGATGTGCATGAAGCCCGTAAGCTTGCCGCTGGCGCCGCGCAACGGCTGCGCGTCGAGATCGAGCCAGACCTCCTGGCCGTCCCGCGTCCACAGTGGCAGTTCGACGCGGCAACCCTGCTCGCTGGCGGTGGCCATGGCCAGCACCACGCGCGCGGGCGAGTCGGCAGCACCGGCGCCGAGCACCGCCTCCACGGTCTGCCCCAGGACCTGCGCCGCACTGTGGCCGGTGAGCCGGAGGAAGCCCTCGTTGACCCAGTCGATGCGCTGCGCGCTGTCGCTCGTGAACACGGCGTTGTCGGTGTGCCGGACCACCTGCGCCAGGCGTTCCAGGTCGCTGGTCAGGCTTTCGGCCAGCGCTTCGGCACGGCTGCGCAGCGAGGCCTGTTGTCGCAGCAGCAGCCAGAGCGCCGCGCCCAGCACCGCGCTGGCCAAGACGCCGCCAACTAACACCAGCCAGGGCGCGGCGTTCTTGTGCGCGGCATCGAACTGCGGCGTGCTGCGTACACGCAGCCGCATGTCGCGGCCGGGAAGCGACAGCCTGCGCTCGTCCAGGAATTGGCCCACCACGGGCGCCACGCCGGCACCCTGGGCGGCGTTATTCGGGTCAGCGCCGCTGTCGAAGACGGTGTTGCCGGCCGCCACGTCGATGAGTTGGAAGTTGGCCAGCCCCGCCGCGACGTCGGGCACCGCGGCAAGCATTTCACCCACCACCATTGGTGCATACAGCAGCCCGACGAGGGCCTGCTTGCGCTGTGCCGGGGTAGTGGGGTCTGCGCCGTGCCGGAATACCGGCACGAAGAGCAGGAATCCGGCACTGCGCCGGGTGTCCTGCACCAGCGTGACGGCGGCGGTGAGCGTGGGCAGGCCGGTGGCCACCGCAAGCTCGGCGGCGGCGCGCCGGATGGGTTCGGAGCCGATGTCCAGGCCCATCGCTGCCGCGTTGGCGGCATAGGGCTCGATGTATTTGATGACGTAGAGATCGTCCTCGCCCAGCGCCGACAGTTCACGCACTGCAAACTGCGGCGCGTCGTCGGCCTGCTCGGCAGTAACGAATGCTGTCAAGTCGCTTCGCGCCACGCGCTGGATGAACCCGAAGCCGCGGACGCCGGGGAACTCTTGCGGCAGATCGCGTGACTCCACGTAGGCGCGGAACTCGCGCCGGTGCACCTTGCTGCTCGCCGCATAGACCCCGCCCGCGCCGCGCAGCCCGTAGATCGGCTGCCGCATCCGCGTCTCGACAATCTGGGCCACGCGGGAGGCGCTGCGCTCGAAGTCGGCACGGGCCTGCGCGTCGTTCTGGCGCTGCAGCCACAGGCCCGCTGCAGCGGCCAGACAACTGCCGAGCAGTGCGAGGACCACCGGGATCAAACGTATCAGGTTACGTCGGCTCGAAGGTGCCGGCACGGTCATCAATCGCTCTCTCGACCCAACGCCGCATCAGGCCGGGCTGCCCAAATTCACACGTCGGTGATGGATTGTCCGGGGCTGACGCACCGCAGAAACCAAGAAAACGCCTGGAACTCGGGGTCAAATCTTTGAACCGGTTGCGCGGGCCAAGGGCTGCGAAGGTCGCGGATGACCATCTTCTTATGCTGTACCAGGCGGTACAGGGTGGTCTGCCCGGACGATGGCGTTATTAGTGGATCGGGGCGCCATCGGGCGCCCGCTGGGGCTGCCGGCCGATGGCTTGCACGATGGGCTCGCGGTGAGGTGAGCCCAAACGGTCTCAAGCCGTGCTCCGCACGACCATCGCCCGGAGGGTCGACAACCGATTCGTGACCTTCGCCGCGGGATCACCTTCGGGTGTGTCGCACGGGTCTGACCGGCGGCTTCCGGGCGACGAATCCGAGGATGCTGATGTCGGCTCCGGGTCGATCCGAGTCGACCGCCCCGGCGATCTGCTTGCCGTAGACCGGTCGTTGACCGACGGCCCCACGCCGCGTCGAAGCGAGCGGCGGGGTCAGTTCGAGCCGAACTCGTCGCCCAGGATCGCGACGATGTCCTGGCGCTCACCCAGCAGCCGCACCACGTCCAGATGGTCGCCTCGCTCGAAGTAGCACCACAGCAGCGGAAACTTCCCCACCCGCCAGGTCCGCAGCCCTGGGATGTCCAGCAAATTCCCCAGCCTCGGCGAGCCCATGCCCGGTTCGAGTTCCGCCTGATCGAGCGCTTCGTTCGTCGCCTTGGCCACCTTCACTGCCAAGCGGGCGCCACCCTCCTTGCGGTAGTACCGGACCTCGCCCTGCTGGTCGCGCAACGCCTGCGGGCGCAGAACCGCCGGCTTCAATCGATCTCGCCGCGAGCGATCGCCAGCAGTTCCTTCTCGTCGGCCCTGGTGCGACGCCGACCGGGCCCGGATGCGAGCCCCTCTTCGATGAGGTCACGCAGCCGCTTCTTGGCCTGCTCTTCCTGGTCGCGCCGGACCAGGTCGCGGATGTACTCGCTGGTGTTGCCGTAGTTGCCGGCGGCGACCCGGTCGTCGATGTACTCGCGCATCGACTCGGGCAGGGCGAAACTCATGGTCTGTCGGCTCATGTGGGAATCTTGGGCGCTTTGACAACAGTTGTCAACACACACCACCAGCCGGAACCCTTGTAGCTCTGCGAATGCGGTCAGGGCGGCCACGATACCGCCCGAGCTGCCTGGCTCGACCCACGCTCGATGAGCGCCGTTGCGAACTTCTCGACCCCGAATCTCATCGTGCCGCGGAAGTTGATGTGCGAGAAGTGCGCCGGCCCGATGCGGCGAAGCCAGTCGTCTTCCACCTCGATCTTGTCCCGCCTGAGCCGCTCGACCACCTCGTGCATCCGCGCGGTGTTCCAGGCCAGCACGATGTTCGTCAGCAGTGCGTGCGATCCGGAGATCGCCTTCATCTCGTCGCGCCGCCGGCCGCGCTCGGGCGCTACCTTGCCGGAGTACACGGCGCGTTGAAGCTGATGCACCGACTCGCCACGGTTCAGCAGGGTGTGGATCTCGCGCCGGAAGTCCTCGATGGCGATGTAGTCGCACAGGAACACGGTTCGAAGCAGCCGTCCCAGGTGCTCCGCGGCCCGGTGCAGCGGATCACCCTGAGCTGCCGACCCGAAACGTTGCAAAGCCAGCGTGGCGGAGACGCGGCCCGATCGGATCGACGCCGCCAGGCGCAGTAGTTCGTCCCAGCCGCGTTCGATGGCAGCCATGGAGATACGCCTGACGGTGACGGCCTCCAGACCCTCGGGAACATTGAAGCCTCGCGGCAGGAAGAGCTTTCGCTCGGCCAGGTCCCGCAGCCGCGGACACAGGTCGAAGCCCAGCAGTTTGGCGATGGCCATTGCGGGGTTCGTGTAGCCGTGAGTGTCGACCGCCAGCAGCGAGATCCGGATCCGGTCAGCCGCATTGTTGTGCTGCTCGATGCCCTCGATGGCGACGCCGGCCTGTCGTTCGTTCAGCACGATCGGTTGGTCGTAGACGATTCCCCAGCGGTCGCGCACGTGGGTGTAGAGGCCGGCAGCATAGGTGCGCCTGCGTGGATCGATACGCGCGTTCCACAGGTGGCGAGACGCGTCCAGCGACATCATGTCGGCCGATGCCTTGTCACCGTCGCCCCAGAGGGCCGCAATCGGGATCCTGCTCTGGAACTCGGCCACGCGCTCATTGGCACGACGCAGGCGTCCGCCGCCCTCCAGCGCGCGCATCGCCACCGTGACCTGCGCCGGCTCGAGCCCGGGGATCATCGAGGCGACACCCTTGGCGTCGGCATCGGTGCCGTGAGCCAGCAGAGCGCCGTACAGAGCCACGAGTTCGCTTGGGGACTGCGCGCGGTGGCCCAGCAGCGCTTCGCTGTACCCGGTGGCGGCATCCACCTCCAGCAACAGGTCCGGGAACTGCACGCTGCCGATGAGCTTGTAGATGGTCTCGCGGGTGCGGACCGGCTCGGAATGATCGGACAGCGCCGTGATGGCCGGCAGGTGGAGCATGCCGTCGGCGCCGATCTCGATCTTGCCGCGTCGCTGCGCCTCGGCCACGCCCGACATGCCTGCCACGAGGTTGGCCAGCAAGGGCTCCAGGAATTCGGCTGCCGAGGTGGGCATCCCGAGCAGTTCGATCTGTTCGTCCCGCTGCACTGCCCATTGCTCCGGCGGGATGAGCATCTGGTCTCGCTCCCGGAAGCTCAACGAATGGTCCAGCCAGACGCTGCCGCGACGCAGGCTCTTGCGCAGCGACATCATCGTGCAGGCCTCGTAGGCCCGGTACCCCGAGCGGGGGTCGAGGTCCCGTACCAGACCATGCCAGGCTGCGCCCACATTTGGGAGCGGCACCTCTTCCTTGATCTCGGTCGCCCCATGGCGCTGCAGTTCTGCCCACGCCTTCCACTGCTCGAATCCCGGATCCCCCGCCCGCCCACCGAATTCCAGATCCTTCAGTGCCGCGAGGCAGGCGTGGACGCGCTGGCTGTCTTCGGCCAGGGCCTTGCGCACCTGCGAAACGAAGCTGCCGCCTGCGGTCTCGGCCAGACCAGCAAGGAGTTCCCTGGCCTCGATGACGCGGGCTTGCCAGGTCTTGGTTTCGTCGTGGAGGACGGCTCGCGCCCTGGCGGCTTGTTGGACGAGGCTGGTCGTGCCCCGCACACGGTTCGACTGGGCCTTGTCCGCTGCCTCGCGGAACAGTTGCTGGCTGCGCCGGCTGGACTGCAGCAGCGCCACGTCGGTCAGCTCCAACAGGGTTACCCGCAGGTAGCAGACCAACTCGATCAGCTGGCGTGACGGCTTGATCTCCCGCGTCTTCACGGGGCGCCGGGCCTGGACTTGTCGGGCATAGGCCTGCTGCTTGGCCAGCGACACGGCACTCAGGTTCCAGTCGTGGGCGCCGAGCTCTTTCAGGTAGCGGACCTTGTCGAGGGTCTCGGCAAGGGTGCTGGGGCCGTGGCGCTTCGACGGCGTCTTCAGCCACTCCAGGTGCGTGCCGTCTCCATTCGGTCGGGCGCTGTAGGCAGAGTCGATCACCTTGCTCGCGGAGGAAGGCGGCACGGCAGTGGTGACCGCGCTGAGGATCTTGGCCTCTACCGCTGCGAAGGCACCTCTGGCCCAGTCCTGCAGGCGGCGTGAGCCGGGAATGAGGATGCGACGCGTGAACAACCACTGGCAGGCCGATTGAACGAGGTCATCGGAGTGGGAGGCGTCCGCGGCCTGAGCCAACAGCGTGGCTGTCAGCGCGGCTTCGTCGTCGCGCTCAAGCTCGCGCAGGCCGAGGTAAGTCTTGGCCCAGAGCTGGTGTTTCGAAAGCGTCTGTCGGCGCTTGTAGATCGAACGCAGGCTGGCGATGGACGGCGGAGAGACTGCCAGCGCCTCGGCAGTCTTTCGCAGGAGGATGCGAGGCAGTACGTTGAAGCCGTCCAATGGTCGGCCGGCCACGCGCATGAACAGCAGCATCAGCGCCGCCGGCAGGCGATGGTCGCTGCGAAACTGCGCCCGGATGGCCGCCACGTCGTCCGAGAGCAACGTGAAGAACTGCTCAAGGTCGAAATCGCTCAGCCGAGGCGGCAAAGCCTCCTGGCCGACGAAACGAAGGGCGAACGCGGGCATGGCATCGGGCAACAACGGGTGGGAGGCCAATGTACGCCTGCGGCCGCCGCTGGCTCAGTGCCTCCGGCCTTCGGGAGCGGAGGCATCGGCCGGAAAGCCGCATGGATGCTGGGGTTCTGGTGAAAGCGCACCAGTCTGCACGAAAAGTACGACTACCCCTCGTCGGGTCTCCTGCGCATGGCCGACGAGATCTCAGGTGCACTGGAACGGCAGGACTTCCAGGCGGCTACCGAGGCTCTGGAGCAACACGTGCGGTACTTGTTGGGAGGCATCGACGCAGATGCAGCCCGAGCCGCCCTCAAGCACAACCTGGCTAAACGCCTGCTCGACGTCTGAGCGACGACGCCCCTCTCCAAGCCCCGCAGCACCGCAAGGTCTGACGGGGCTTTTTCTTTCAACGCGCCGACCGAACCACAGTGATCAGGCCATCTGTGGTGGGCAATGCTCGCAGCGAACTCGATCGTTGACATAGACGGAGCCCCAACGGTGTGGATCTCGGATCTGTCGCGGGTGCGTATGCCCGCGAATGCACTCCGGTGGGATGGGCTCCCGGATCACATAGCACGGCTCGTCACCGCCCCCCAGCTTGCGGCGCGCGACGATCTGCCCCCATTCGGACAGCACGAGCTTTGCGACATGAAGCCGATCGAGCGGTGGGACGAGCGCTGAGGGAAGATCGACCTCAATGATGGTCGGGACTCCAGAGGCACGAAGCCGCATCCGCAAGTCCTCTCCGCCAGGCCCATGGCCTAGGTTGGCGGCCAGCGCCATGAGGTACTCGCTGCCCTGGATCATGTAGTGGCCACAGGTCCTTAAGAGACTCTGGTCGTCAGCGAGGAACCAAGTCTTGCCCCGCTCTTGGTTGCCGCGTGACTCGAACTCACGGATCGCCCTATCCAGCCTGTCGGCCTGGATGTCGGCATAGATCTCACGGAACCGCGCAACGATGAGGTCACCTGACTGACCTGTGATGCCTTGCGCGTGATAGCTGGCCAAACTGTCGGGTCGGCAGCCGTGGAAGCCCTTGTAGGCCGAGTAGTAGTCGGCCATACGTCCGGCGAACTCGGGGAGAAGCATGCCGTGCTCTGGCAGCCAAGCGAAGTTGTCGGACCAGCAGTGTGGTCGCTCAGCAGCCAGGTGCGACCGCAAGTCTCTCGAAAGGATGTCTGGCGCATACACGCGAGCCGCTCTCAGCCAAGCGCGGCGATTGCGCCAGTCGAACACCGGCCCCGGTCTGGACGCCATTGTCAAAGCGGCAGTGCCTGAATCCCGATGCTTCTCGCCTTCCTGATCGGGACAACGGCGTAGCCCGGGGTCTTGCCAAAGTGTGGCTCGGCTGCAGCGTATTTTCGTTGGCCCTCGGCGATGGCCTCCGTGAACGAGGCCCAGCTTTGCTTCATGTGGATGTCGTTGCCCGTCAAGCGGGCCAGGTCCATGCCTGCCTTGGTGGGCTTGTTCCGGTAGAACGGGTTCGACGGCGAGTTGAGCATGGTCGTCTCCAAGAACACCGGTCGCGTCTGTTGGGCGTCGGCGAAGAACCCGAGGAACGCATGCCCTGGTACCAGGACGATCATGGGTTCAATGCCGATCTTGCGGAGGATGGAGGCGAAGAGCGCGGTCCCGTCGATGCAGTTGGCCTGCTGTGTCTCCAGGGCCTGGGACAGCGGCCGGACGGTCTGCGAGAGCACTTCGGCTCGCGTGTCTGACACCGTCGTGATGCTGGAGTAGGTCATGCCTTTGCGCTGGAACAGGTACCAGATCGCCCACACCTGCTGCATCACTTCCTGCTCAGTGGCTTGGGTCCCGACCCAGCGCTTCACAGGGAGCACCGGTATCTCCAGCGCTTCGCGCAGCACGCGATCGATGACAGGGTGGTCTTCGTTGACGAAGGCCGCCATGTACTGGCTGTAGTCGGCGCACTGCGTGGGTGTCCGGCAGGCGCGAATAGGGCTGTCGTTGGATGCCCGGATGCGCAGCGGCTTGCGTTGCTCCCCCGCAGCGACACCATCAACCGCCACTGTGAAGATCACCTCAGCGGTGATGGGCTGGGTGATGCCGGCAAGTCTTGCCTGGCTCCACGAGAGCCGAGGCGCCACAAACTTCGGCTGGCCAGGCTGGGGCGCCGACGTCTCAATCTCTCCCGACACCCCGATTTCCGGGACCTCCACGCGGACCTTGACCTTCGACCCTGCCGGCGCTTCCACCAGGCGTACAGCGAACGACGCCGAAGCGATGTAGCCGGCCGCTTGCGGGGTGTCCATGGGGCCCTTGGCGTCGAGTCCAGCCGCCGACAAAGCGAACGCCGGAAAGAATGTGCCCGGGAAGCGGATGTCCGCGTCCCACTTCGCCGTCTGAGCCAAGGATGCGCCCGTCGAGCCCGCACCAAGCGCTACGGCCGCCACCCACGCCTTCCATCCACCGTACATAGACCTCTCCCTGTTATGCCCCATTTTGGCTTCGATATGGGCAGTCTGGCCCGTCGTGGCATCGGGCAGAGCACCGGCATCCGCGATGCTGTGTACTGGCCGGCGAGCCCGCTACCCGCCGGCGGCGAAAGCCGCCGGTGCCTTCGGCTACGCTTGCTCCAAGAACAAGCAGGACTTCAGGGCTGGCCAATGTCGCAGACGTGGGGATCAACGACCCCAGGGAAACTCTTCACCTCCACGCAGCCGTGGTCGCTGACGCTGGACCAGGACCGCTTCCGGCTGGTGGTCGCCGGCAAGGCAATGGCTGGTGCTGTGCTGCAGCTTGAGGACATGCAGGTGGAACCTGGCGCGTTCTGGGCCTCGGTGCGGATCGCTGGCAAAGCCGGGCAGATCCTGAACCTGGACGGCATCCCGAACGACAGCGCCAAGCAGATGGAGGAAGCGATCGCCGCCTCTATCGCAGTGATTCGACGCCAGGCGCAGATTGCCAGCCTGGTCGGCCAGCTTCCCGGGCAGCTTAAGGTGGTGACGGATTGGGTGGCGAAGACCCAACTGCAGTGCCAGCAACAGTTCCAGCGGCGCGGCTGGCTGAGCAGGGAGTTCGTCGCCGAGGTGGGTGCGTCCAAGCCGCAAGGCCTGGAGCGACTGTTGGCGGTTCAGGAGGTTTCCGCCTACCTCGCCCGGCAGGACACGGCCACGCGCGATGCCGTCGGCTTCTGGCGGCAGCCCTTCGATCACCTGGCGGATGGGCTGAACCAGCGTCACCTGGTGAACGAGCTGGACGTCTCGCGCCCGTTCTTCAACACGGTCGAGAAGTCGCCGCTGTCGCCGGAGCAGGCGGAGGCCGTCATCTGCTTCGACAACCGCTTGCTGCTCATCGCATCGGCAGGCTCTGGCAAGACCAGCACGATGGTGGCCAAGGCGGGCTATGCGCTGGACCGCGGTTACTTCGAGGCCGAGAAGATCCTCCTGCTGGCCTTCAACAACGATGCCGCGGCAGAGTTGCGGGAGCGGATCAAGGCGAGGCTGTCGCCGCTGGGCCTTCCGGCCGAGCGGATCAACGCCATGACCTTTCACGCTTTCGGTCTGGAGGTCATTGGCCAGGCGACCGGCAAGAAGCCGTCGCTGGCGCCTTGGCTGGAGTCCGGCCGGGATGCGGAGACGCTGCTGCAGATGGTCGACGAGCTCAAGGACTCGAACCCTGCGTTCCGGACCAGTTGGGACTTGTTCCGCGTGGTCTTCGGCCAGGACCTGCCGAAGTTTGGGCAAGAGGCCAAGAACCCTGAGGCCTGGGACGGCCAGAAGAACGGTTTCCGAACCCTCAAAGACGAGGTCGTGAAGAGCCGCGGCGAGGTGCTCATCGCCAACTGGCTCTTCTACAACGGGGTCGACTACGTCTACGAAGCACCGTATCAGGTCGATACCGCCGATGCTGAGCATCGCCAGTACCGGCCGGACTTCTATATCCCGGCCGCGGACGCTTACCTGGAGCACTGGGCCCTGGACGCGAGAGGCGAGCCGCCACCAGAGTTCATCGGCTACAAGGAAGGCATGACCTGGAAGCGTGGCGTCCACGCGGCCAACCAGACCAAGCTCTTGGAAACGACGATGGCGGGTCTGTGGTCGGGCGAGGCCTTCGGCTACTTGGAGCACGAGCTTCGCAAGCTGGGCGTGGATCTCGACCCCAACCCGGACCGCGAAGCGCCTGGACGACGGCCCATGGAGAACCAGCGCCTGGTGCGAACCATGCGCTCGTTCCTGACGCACGCCAAGAGCAACCGGCTGACGCTTCCACAGTTGCGCAAGCGCCTGCAGGACGGCGTTGCCGGCCAGTTCCGGTTCCGCCACGAGATGTTCCTGAACATCTTCGAGCGGCTGTGGGAGCACTGGGAGGCCCGACTGCGCGAGGACCGGTGCATCGACTTCGAGGACATGCTGAACCAGGCAGTCGATTGCATCGAGTCTGGCCGCTGGAGCAGCCCCTACGAATTGGTGATGGTCGACGAGTTCCAGGACGCCAGCCAGGCGCGTGCGCGCCTGGTGGCCGGTTTGGTCAAGGACCCGGGCCGCTACCTGTTTGCCGTGGGTGACGACTGGCAGAGCATCAACCGCTTCGCCGGTGCCGACCTGTCGGTGATGACCGACTTCGAGGCGAAGTTCGGCAAGGCCGTCACGATGCGGCTGGAAACGACCTTTCGGTGCCCGCAGGCCCTGTGCGACGTCAGCAGCCAGTTCGTGCTGAAGAACCCGGCACAGCTGCGCAAGCACGTGCGCTCAGCCCGGCCGGATGTGGCCACCCCGATCCGGATCATCAGCGCACGCGATGAGGCGTTGATCCGGTCGACCATCGCCGGCCGCCTGGCAGAGCTCGCCGCCGAGCACGACGGCACCAGCCGCCCAACGACCGTCTACGTCCTCGGGCGGTACACGAAAGACAGCCGCTACACGCCACCTACGCCGGACCCGAGCCGCCTGCAGGTGGAGTTCATGACCGTGCACTCGTCGAAGGGACTGGAAGCAGATCACGTCATCGTGCCCCGGTTGACGTCCGAGGTCTTGGGCTTTCCAAGCCGCGTCGTAGACGATCCTGTGCTGCAACTGGCCATGCCAGGAGGCGACGGCTTCGAGCAGTCAGAGGAGCGGCGCCTGTTCTATGTGGCCCTGACCCGGGCGAGGCAGACCGTCTCGCTGGTCACGGTGGCCAAAAGCGAGTCGCCGTTCATCACGGAGCTCGTGCGCGACTTCAAGCTGGAGATCGTGAACGCCGACGGGACCGAGAACACAGACGAGGTTTGCCCGAAGTGCGGAACGGGGTTCATGGTGGCCCGCAAGAGCAGCTACGGGCCGTTCTTGGGCTGTTCCAACTTCCCGCGTTGCGACCACAAGAAGAAGGTCATCGACGCACCGAAGGCCCCCCACCCAGGCGTAGATCGGAGAGTTCATCGCAGGGGGCGGCATTGACCCAGTAGCACCTCCACCGACCCCGCTGCCAGTGCGCGCCGCGGTCAAGCCTTGGCTACGTCCAACGCCCGCGACAGGAGTGCTTCGAAATCTGCTTTGTCTTGTCGGCGTCTACCCTCAACCCGGTATTCCATGAGGCCCCCGCTGCTGTCGCGCAAACTTGCTCTGACTTGGGCTACCGCAACTGGACTCAGGCCGTCAATGACGGCCACAGGGTGCCCGCCGTCGTAGTCCGCACAGAGTACCAAGAAGCCGCTTTCCCGATGCCTGAGCAATAGCCCCTTGTAGGCCGGGACCGCCGCAGACCAAGCTGCGTTACCCGCCAGGTCGAGCTTGTGGACCCAAACATGGGTTCGCTCTGCGGCCAGATCACCGTCCCTCGTGAAGCGCCATGGACCGTCCTGGACGATGAGGGTTTCTGCAGCGGACTCGTCGAGCAAGAGAGATCTTGCGTCTGCGGGCAAGCCAACGCCGAAGAAGCGCGCGACGTCCTCTGCCGATCGACCAGGTGGTGGGTGGGCAACGTCCATGGACTCTTGGCCTGGCTGAGGCATCAGCATCAGAGGGCGAGCTGAGATTTCATCGATGGCTGAACCCTCCGTACGGTTCGTGCCGCTTGGCCTGCTGAGGCAATAGTTCGGCGTGTAGTCTGGTCCCCCGTGGCAGTGACCCTTGGCAAGCTCTATCGCTTCCCAATCGCTCACCCACTCGCGTGCTGCGCGCGACAGCAGATCTGCCATTGCGTCGACGGCATCGACATAGAAGCTGAATGCCTCGCCGTCACAGCCGACGTACCAAGGCGGTGTGGTGGACTCGACCGAACCAGCAAGCGCGATGTGGTTCCAAGTGGGCGCGGACAGTGCCGCAGCCGCAACCTCCTGAACCTTCGTCATTGACGGGTCCGCGAATCCACAGGCTGCACATAGCAGCCGCGCGGACTGGAGCCACTCGCAGGGGATGGGCAGGTGCACCATCTCATTGCGGAACGTCGCCATCTCGTGCCAGGTACTGTCGTCGCCCACAGCCTTCGCCATACCAGGCCACTTGCGCACGCGCTTCAGGAACTCTTCGGAAGGCGTTGCGAACTTCCGCAGTCCAGAGATCGTGCCCAACGCCCGCTGGCGCAGCCGCGGCTGCACAGCACGGTACTGGATTGGCGATATCGAAACGAGCAAAGTATCGCCCGCGGCCAGCCGAAGGACCTGGCTGCCCTCGTCGTAGAAGACCTTGGTTGGCAGGCATCGTTGGTACTTGCACGCTGCGAGCACAGCGACAAGTGCTTCGCCCCACGAGGGAGCGCATGCAAGGATCTCGCCGTTTTCGTCCAGCCGACGACCTGCAGGATGAAACTGAATCACATGCCAGTGCCGTCTTGCAGCGCCGGTTCGCGCGGCCGCAGCAACTGCGAGATCTGTCTCCGCGAAATAGGCCTCTAATTTCTCGTGCCACGCTGGGCCGAGGGCAGCGCGAACGTCCCCGAGCAGTGGCTCAAGGCGTTGGCACATGGCGTCCCAGCGGCTACCGGGGACGGTCAGGGGGAGGGAGGGGTTCATGCAATACCTCGGAAGAAGTGGGCATTGCGGTGTGCACCTTGCCGCGCCCAGTCCACGAGGTACTAAGCGGGAGGGAGAACTGAAGGCCCTGGTTTACCTTCCGCATAGCGCGGGTGCACGGCGGGCTTGGGCAGCCACGTGCAAATAGTAGCCGAGTCGGATGACGGCGCGCAAGGTGTGTCGATCGCCGCCATCGCCCTGCGCTCGCAGCACAGAACCGGCTTGGCGTCGCGGTCAGCGACCGTCAGCGGGTCACCAGGCGCCCACGATGGCCGGTGCCTTCAGGGCCAGCGGCTTGGGTGTCATCTCGGTTCCACCGAGCGCGATAGAGGGCATGGGCTTGGGCGGTTTTCGGAACCAAGTGGTACAGACGTGAATGAGGTCCGAGAACTGCAGCCCCTGGCGATCGAGGACCGAGTTGGCGAGGACTCGGTCGCTCCGGCAATAGAACTCGCCTTCGTGTTGGATCGCACGCGGGTCTGGCAGACGGTCCGCAAGACGCTTCTGGAGCATCTTGCGAGGCACGCTGAAGGGAGCGCCATCCTCCTTCAGCGCGTCGCCCATGATGGGCGCCATGAAGTCGATCAGCCAGCCGTCGCACTCAACCCAGGCGTGGAAGCTATCGGAGTCGTTGAACAGTTCGTCACCGACCATCCGGCCATAGACCATCACGTTCGCCTTGGCTTCGTCGACCATCAAGGCCGTGCCGCCGACGCTGATGGTGGCATCGAGGCGGTAGTGCTCTCGAAGCAGCATCGCGCCAGCGGACGCGAAGAAGATGCAGGCCCGGTGCGTTCGCGCGTTGTCGGAGGCCTCCAGCACGCTGTAGATCACCTGGTAGATGCGTTGGTAGTCCGCCAGAGGGAGTAGGAAGCGCTTCGGCATGGGTCAGGATTCTGACTCGCCAATCCGGGCCGCTGGTGCTATTGTTTCGACTGCTGAGGCCGCAAGGTCGCAGCGAGGTTTCCCAACCTCCGCTCGAAGGTATCGAGCCGCTTGACAGCGTCACCGTCGCCCTTGACCGCACAGGCCTTCTGAGAAGTGCGGCTTCCTGGTGCCAGCCAGGAACGAAGGTTTGATCGTCACCACCCCTGCCGGGAGTTCACTCCCGGGATGGGCGTGCTCTCGGCTTCTTTCCACCCCTGAAAGGAGCCTTCCATGGCTGTCACCACCGTGGGCGAAACCTCGCCCGAAACTTCCTCGACCTCCACCAACGCCATCCAGGCCAAGGTGGTGCCAGGCGATGAACGCCTGCAGTTCCTTCCCCGGGTCTTCGGCCGCCGATTCATGCAAGGCGAAACGGCCGTCTTCAACTGGATGCGCCGCCTGTGCAGCGAGTACAGCGGCGGCTTCTGGGACTTTGTCGACCTCTCCAACGGTGGTTTCTACCTCCGCCTGGCGAGCGACAAGTCCTTGGCTTTGTACGTGGACGGCAACGGCTTCGACGGGGCTATGTCCGCAGACGCGGCCAGCATCGTCGCCACGCTGTTCGCCATCAACGAGCTGATGTTCGACGGCGCGCACGAGCTCGACGACGCTTACTACGCCCTGCGTGACTACGCGCTCCAGCACCCCGAATGCCGGAGCATCCTTCACGCGATCGACTGAGCGCCATGGCAGTCGATTCCATCCTCCCGTCTGATCGCGGGTGGGTCAAGCGAGCGGCTGGCCAGCGGCGGGCGCATCTGGACGAGCACCTTGCCAGGTGCCTGTACCGGAAGCTCCGCCGACGCACGATCGTGCTGACCAAGCCGGTGCCCATGGGCATCCGGCAACTGATCGCCGATCTGGTCCACCAGGACAGCCTCGTGCTGGCCTGTGCGACCTACGTCAGCGGCAACGGTCGGTCTACGCGCTGCTATGCCCAGGCTTTCAGCCTGGACGATTGGTGGCTGACCGGGCACGCCCAGTGGGGTTGCGCCTCGGTGCCATCGATGCGCCTGGTCAACGTCCAGACCTTCCTTCCATCTCCCCTCGGACCGCGCCAGGCCTGGCCGGATCTGCCGTTCTGACCAAAGCGCCCATTCGCGCATTCATCAACCCATGCCGGGATCACGCCCCGGTGGGGTGTGGTCCGGCTCTCCCACGGAGTCACCATGCCTCAACCCATCACCCTTCCTGGTGGTCAGGCCCGACCGGGCTGGATCACACTGACCGAGAACCTGTGCGGCCGTGACCGCCGCGGCCGCGAGTACCAAGTCACACGCATCGAGATTGAAGCCCAGGGCTACATCCCCGACGTCTATGTCCGGCTGAACGAAGACGTTGACGAGGACGCCCTGTACGACGACGAAGTGTTCATCGCCTTCGTAAACAGTGCCCTCAAGGCGCTGGGCTACGAGGGTCGCACCTTCGATCGCGCTGAGCTCGGCATGCAGGGTCGCACCTTCATCGTCTTGGAGCCACCCCAGGCTTTCAACCAGTTCGTCGTTCGCCGCTACGGGTGGCGCGATCTGAACCGCAGCGCCCGGGCGCTCTGACCTCTCGCCATCCATCCACCCCCGCCGGGATCACGTCCCGATGGGGCGTGGGCCGGCTCTACTCAAAGGAGCCACACCATGGCTGACTCGAAGTTCAAGATGAAGGTCGCCTTCAACACAGGCGCTCACTACGGCCCCAACGGGCAGCGGATCGCGGTCTGGGTCCGTTCCTTGGAACGTGCCTCCCACGACGTCTGCTGCCTGGTCGACTTCGACCGCAACATCTGCTGCATCTTCCCGATCCGCTTGTGCAGCGCGATCAACGGCCCAACGGACTTGTGCACGCATGCCATGCACATGTACCAATGGGGCCAGTACGACCTGTGTTGCGCGATGCCGGAACGGCTTGATGTTCTGGAGGACCTCCGCAAGGTCCTCAAGGCTGGCTACGACAACTACGCGCAGACGCACGACGTGTCGGTCATCGTCGGTCGCTGGGGACACCCTGCGGCCGCGTGACGACATCAGCTACACAGGAGCAAACCAATGCACCACTCCGCACTTGCACGCGGCGAGAAGGCTGCCATCGAGGCACGCCTTGCCCAACTCGGCTTTCGCATGGAGCACAGCCTCGACGCTCTCGAAGAGAACGAAGGGCATGCCGTCATCGAAGTCGCCACGGGCGACCTGGTCGACCCGCCATCTGGTGAGGTCCTGGACCTGGCCGTGGCCTGGTCGCTGCTCGAAGGCGCTTGCGCCACTGAGTAGACCCGGTTCCGCATCCACCACTGCCGCCCGCCTTGCGCGGGCGGTCTCATTTCCGAAGGAGGCCACATGGCCGCGATCAATGAACTCGATGCTTTCTGCATCGCACTCCCACACAACGTCAGTCCCTTCGCAGGGCCAGACAACGCGATGTTTCTGCCGGTGGTGAACGACGAGCTTGTCGGTCATCACACGTTGGAACGCCACTTTCCGGTCAGGCCGGCGTCCTCGCTCATCAGCCTGATCTGCACCGAACGCGCGGTGATGACCGTAGACCACAGCTTGCTGGTCAATGGCGCACCGATGAGTCCTGAGAAGTACATCGCGCGTTGGCGCGCACGCTTGGCGAGCCCGGTGCCACTGTGGCGCTTGGCCCTCGACAAGGGGCTTCGCGCAGTAGCGGTGTTCCAGTGGCGTCACAGCCCTGAGATCGGCGCCCGGAAGGCTTCTCGGGTGAATCCACCCTACAACTGCTTCGGGGATCTGCTGGCCGATCGCGGGTTCCTGACCGAGGCGCTGCCGGCAGCCAGCCCTGAACTCCATCTCAGCACACTCAAGATCGACCTGGCCTCGCAGGAGGGTGCGCGCACCGCGTGGTGGGCAGACGAGTTCCTGTGTTCGTCTTCCATCCAGGAAAGGGTGCTTTGTCGAAGGGTGGAGTTCCACCGTGTCGCCTACGACGCTCAGCCAGTGTCGTTTCACTCTTCCAACGCAGCGCCCGCCGACCAGGTCGCGCTCGCACCCGCCTGAAAGGAGCTCGCCATGAGCTACACGATCGAATACCAAGCCACGTGCTTCATTCTTCCGGCCGGCTTGCGCGGCCTCACCAAGACCAAGTTCCTCATCGCCTCCGAGAGCGGCAGCAACAACCTGACCCAACGGACCGCCAGCGGCAGAGAGCGCCGCTCTCGCGAGTGGGGGATCGCCATGCTCGGGTCGCTCGACGAGGTGATGCAACAGGCTGTGAGGATCGCGGCTTGCTGCGAGCAAGGCGACCCCAAGGTTGGCGGGCGTTGGACTTCACCCGAGGCCTACATCGCACGCACGAGGCGGCTATTGACCCAGGCGCGAGACGACGTGGTCAGCCATCTGACCTTGCACGCAACCGTCAGGGCGAATCACCCGTTGGTGGCTCGCGCCAAATTGTTCGGCTTGGGCGAGGAGTACCAACGACGTTTTGGCGAAGACGAGGCCGTGTTGTCTCCCCCCAAGAACGACGACGGCCCTGACTGGGGTGTCTTCTTCAGGGCCGTGGCGCCTTTCATCAGCGATCGGTCCATTTCACCGTACCGCCTTGGCGCGGTGTGGGGCCTGCCACCTTCCTGACCCGGGTTCTGCGCCTCGGCGCCGACTTCAGTTCCCATCTTTGCGGGGCGCCCTTTGGGGTGCCCCGCTGTCTTTTCTCGAAAGGAAACATCATGTCTTTCATGTCTGGCCACGAGCTCTGCGAAGCAGTGGAGGAACACCTCGCCACCCTGGGCTACAAGGTCTTCGGCGACCACACCGAAGGCTGGAGTTGGGAGCTTGGCGAGTACCAGCCGTCACTGCCCGCTTGCGACAGCCAAGGCGAGGCCGCGGCCGCGGCGCTCGCCGACCTGGTGCAACGCACCGACGAGCTGCTCGACGCGGCCGCGACCGTGATCGAACGGTGGGAGCGCGGCGACCTGGCTGAAGCAGTGCGCGAACTCGACCTCTGCGTCAAGTTGCTCCGCGATCGCAGCGACGACGCTCCGGCGTCTAACAAGGATGCTGCCGACGTCAACGATGAGTGCGCTCAAGGCTGGCTGCTTCACGGCGATGGTCCCACCGGGCCTTGGACCGTTGGTGCCTTTCTGGACCAAGACGACGCCCACGAGGCCGCGCTGGCCAAGGCCAAGACCTGGATCGAGGAAGGCCACCGAGTCGACCTTGACCACTTTGGCTGCGCGCTGACACAGCACAAGTTCGTGCACGTGATCGGTCTGGACCAAAGCGTCTGGATCGACCCCATCCCGGTCAAGGGCGCCTGAGCCATCACCACAACCTCCCCCGAGCGGGCCACCCCGCTTGGGGGAGGCCCGCCGGGGGGCACCTATTGGAGTCCCCTGTATGCACGTTCTTCTCCGCCAGCTTGGTGAGCACCGCGGTGCGCCGCGGCTGTACCTCGACACGACGGCTCTCACCACGGCAGGCTTTGTGCCGGGCGTTGCCATCGACTTCTTCCACAGCACCAGCGACGAGGCCAGGCTGACCATTCGCGTGGTGAGCCAGGGCAAGCGCAAGGTGTCCAGAAAGCAGCGGGGGCGCCAGGAGGTGCCCGTCATCGACATCAACAGCCACCAGGATCTGCAGCAGTTCGCGGCCGCAGGCCTGGTACGCGTGGTCATCGAAGCCGGTGCAGTCCACGTCTTGATGCCCGCCAGCGTGCGCAAGGCGCTGGCCAGGTCCGCCAGGCTGGCTGCCAAGCTCGCGATGGGGCAGCCCTTGCGCACGGCCGGCATCGCCTTCGGTGCCGGCATTGCGTCAGGTGCCATCCACGCCGGCCTCGCCGCCGGCGGTGTGTCATCCGAGTTGGCCTTGGCCAACGAGATCTGCGAGGAGTACCTGGACATCGGTAGGCAGTCGAACCCGGTGGTGGCCACCACCACCACGACGGCCGCCATGCCAATGCAAGAGCTCGCGCAAGACGACTGGCTGCTGCGGCGCACAGCGACCGTGGAGATCCTTGAAGCAGGCATCCCCTGCTCAGGGGCATCCCGAGCAGGGGCGGCCAAACGGGGGCTCACCCGGATGGAGGACCACCCCCACGTGGGCCACCTGATCGGTGCCGCCCTGCAGGTGATTGCTGCGCTGCAGCCGGCCATCCTCGTCGTAGAGAACGTCGAGACCTACCGCAACACCGCCAGCGCTTCCATCCTTCGGGCTTGGTTGCGCGACGCGGGCTATGCGGTGGCTGAGACGGTGCTCAATGCCAGGGATTTCGGGAGCCTGGAGGCCAGGGTTCGGTGGTTCCTGGTGGCCTACCCACCGGAACTGCCGTTGGACTTGAAGGAGATGGTGCCAGTGGACACCGCCAGGCACTGCCTGGGCGATCTACTGGAGCCGGTGGACCCAGAGGATGAGCGCTACCGCCGTGTGGACTACCTGAAGGAGAAGCAGGAGCGCGATGCCGACAACGGCAAGCACTTCAGCATGCAGCTGCTGACCCCGGCATCCACGCTGGTGCCGGTGCTGCGCAAGGGGTATCACAAAGGGGGGTCCACCGACCCGCGGCTACTGCATCCCACCGACCCGGAGAGGTCGAGGCTGCTGACAGCCACGGAGCACGCCAGGATCAAGGGCATCAGCCCCGACCTGGTGGACGGCGTGCCGGAGACGACGGCGCACCAGGTGTGCGGCCAGTCGGTCGACGTCAGGCCCGTCCAGGCGATCGGAAGGAGGATCGCCCAGGCCTTGAAGGCACTTGGCAGGCACGGAAACGGGACGCCAAGGCGCTCAAAGCAGCCCGCCGCGGGGTTGGTGGCGGTCGGATAGGAAAGCGCCGGCAGAAGCCGGTTTCGGGGCCCGGTTGCAAGTCATGCAGCCGGGCCCTTCTTTCTTTCCGACCTACCGGCCCGGGCCACCGGGTGAAGATGCTCGCTGTGGCGAGTCTACGGGCGCCAATGGGCCTCTCCGGTTCGGGCAGTTCAAGCTGCTAGGCGCGGCAGGCTCTTGATGATCTTCATGGTCTCGACGCTTACCGTGACGATCCGAAGCAGGAGCTCCAGTGGGTATCGCGGGTTGGCGACCGTCTCCGTAGCCCAGTCGTTTGCGTCGCTGACGATGCCGCTGTCTTTGTCGGTCTTGCGGATCTGCCGCTCCATCACCCATTCGATCGCGGTCTTGCCGTTGACCACGTACTCATAGGCCTCCAACGGGATGCCGCGCACTGTGATCTTGTCGTTGTAGTGGATCGTGGTTTGATCCTTCTCCTTGCCCACCTTGCCGAAGCGCATCTTCTCGACTCTGTAACTCGCTGAGTCCAGGCGTGCAGGCTTGGCGAGGTCGTCTCCCTCAACCTTCGCTGGGAACAATGCAACGTCGTCGAATCGCGCGTGCATGGAACCTAGCTTCTTGCCGGCCGCGCAGAAGGCTTGAAAGTCCGTGTAGCTGGCCACACAGGGAATCCGGGGGAGTTCCTTCGTCAGGTTATCTCCGTACTGCTCCAGGTAGTCAGGGGAGTGGAGAAGACCGTAGCAATAGAAAAACACCGACTCGGCATCTACCTCCTGGCCTGGGTAAGCCAAGCGGAAGTGTTCGAGGCCTTCATCAGTGATCGCATCGCGCCGCACCCACGACTTCTCCGTGCTGGCCGCGTCCTCAAACAGGGATTCCTGGTCCTCGACTTCAGGCTGTGCGGGCGAGTACAGATAGCGTGGGAAGCACTGGGTGCCGCCATCCGTCTGGAACTCAGGGATCTGGTCGATCATCAGTGCAATCTGGCCTACGCCCGACCAGCGCTGCTTCACCATGATGGCCAGGTTCGTCGAGGTTGCGGTCGGCCAGAGGTGGTGCAGCTGGTAAACGTACTCATTGAACCTTCGATTGAAGTAGACCCACTGGCGAGAGAACGGGCGATACACAGCAGGCACCACCGAGTCATCGGCGTAGGCCAAGGGCTTGTTTCGCGCAAAGTCTTGCCTGAGGCCCCGAGTCCACGAGATGGCAGCAGGATCTGCGCTGACAGCAGCGTCCATCCGCTCCAGTCGAGCCTTGGTTTCGAGGCCACCATGCAGCGCGTTGAAGCGATCCAGCTCGCGGTTGTAGAAGCCGATGGTCTCTTGAATCTTGTGCTTTAGTTTCGTCTTCGACGGGTTAAAGCACCAAGCATCACGCGCGGTTGTCAGCCCTGCAGAGAAATTGTGGAACAGCTTTGCTTCTGACCCCTTTTTGTCCCCGATAGCAATGAACTCAGAGAAGCTGCCGTCGCGCTGCTTCAGCCAATCGGCGTGCTCGTCGGGGACGATCTGGGTCCACTCCGCATCTCTCGTGATGCCGGCGATGCTGCCGAGTTCCTCGATCTTCCGGAGCTTCTGGTCTATGGAGAGGTAGTCACCTATGTCGAAGAAGTTGATCGCTCCAGTTCGATCTCCGTGAGGATTCTTGACCAAGATAGAGATGGCAATAGGAGCCCGCGATCCGAGGTCGAAGACGTTGCCCCCCTCCGCGCGCCTTCTCTCACCTTGCGTTCGGGCATTGCCTCGCAAGTGAAAGATGTATACAGCAGTGAACTCTTCGAACAGGCATCGGCGCAAGCCGTCTGCTGTTGTCGCGTCGACAAACCCAGCATTTGTGACAAACCCGACCACGCCGCTTTTCCCGATTCGATCACTGGCCCATCGAATCGCCCTGATATAGGAGTCGTACAGATTCCGAAGATTCGAACTCTGTGACCGGGCCACGTAGGTGGACCGGATGCGCTCGTCCAGGTAGGGATAGCTGACGTTTTGGTTGTTGTCGTTCGCGCTCTCCTGGCCGACCGAGTACGGCGGGTTGCCGATGATGACCCGGATGTCCAGGCTCTTCTGCCGACGCCTGCGTGAGCCGTTGTCGGCCAGGAGCGAACTGACCAGATCGTCCTTCTCGTAAAGCTGGAAGGTGTCCGTGAGGCAGATGCCCTCGAATGGGACGTACTCGCCACCGACGATGCTGTGGTACACGGCCTCGATGTTGATGGCAGCTATGTAGTACGCAAGGAGCACGAGCTCATTAGCATGAATCTCCCCCTTGTACTTGTCCCTCAGTTGCTCAGGCGAGATCAGCCCGCTCTGGAGCAAACGCGTGATGAACGTGCCTGTGCCGGTGAAGGGGTCGTTGATATGGACGCCCTTGCTGCCCAGGGTTTGGCCGAACTCGGCCTGCAGCACGTCGTTGACGCTGTGAATGATGAAGTCAACAACCTCGACAGGCGTGTAGACGATGCCCAGTCGCTCGGTCATCTTCGGGAAAGCGTTGCGGAAGAACTTGTCGTAGAGCTCGACAACGATCTTCTGCTTGCCCGCCGCGTTCTCGATGCCAGAGGCACGAAGCTTCACGCTTTCATAGAACGCCTGCAGTGTGTCGGCCTCCTTGTCCAGGTTGTGCTCCTGCAGCACTTCCAGAACCGCCTGCATCGCCTGGCTCATTGGGTTCTGGCTGGCGAAGCTGTAGCCCTCAAATAGGGCGTCAAACACCGGCTTCGTGATGAGGTGCTGGGCCAGCATCTCGACGATTTCTCCGTCGGTGATGCTGTCGTTCAGGTCATCGCGGAGTTCGGCCGCAAAGCTGCTGAAGGCCTCCCGCTCCTTGACGTTCGCCGGGTTCTCCAAAAGCGCGTTGATGCGGTCAATGTGCGTCCGGGCGATCTTGGCGATGTCGTTCGCCCAGTCCTCCCAGTGGTGCCGATTGCCGACCTTCTCGACCAGCTTGGCATACATGGCCTTCTCGATCTCACCGATCTCGAACTCCAGGCCAATCTGCTCGGGCTGACTTTCCTTCTCTCCCGTGCCAACCCCGATGGTGCTTCCACGCTTCGCGCGCTTAGCAAGCTCGGTGCGCTTTGCCTTTTCTTTGTCTGCGCCCTTGGGTGCTTTCGACTTTCGCTGCACCTTGTCGGTGACCGCGATCACCTCCATCTTTGATGTGTCACGGCCGATCAGGTCCAGCTTGTTGACCATGGCGTCGAAACGGTCGTCGTGCGATCGCAGCGCCTGCAGCACCTGCCAGACCACCTTGTAGGTCTTGTTGTCGTTCAGCGCCTCGTGGGGCTCGACGCCCGCTGGAATGACCACCGGCAGCACCACATAGCCACGGCGCTTCTTGCCGTCAGGCGTGGTTCGCATCACGCGGCCCACCGACTGGACCACTTCGACCTGTGAACTGCGTGGGGTGAGGAACAAGACCGCATCCAGTGCCGGCACGTCCACACCTTCGGACAGGCAGCGCACGTTGCTGAGGATGCGGCATGTTTCTTCTGGCGGCTCAGCCTTCAGCCAGGCGAGCTTCTCTTCCTTCTTGCTGGCATTCATGCTGCCGTCGACGTGCTCGGCCTCGCAGGCCAGCTTGATCGAGGCCTCCTCGCGTGCGTCCTCGTCGTCGGCAACACTCTCCTTGTAGGCGTCGACCACGGCCTTGAACATTCCGGCGATGTTCTTGGAGCTCGTCTTGTGGGTCTTGGCGCCCTTGGCGACTTCAATCACCTGGCAGAAGGCCACTGCCCGTTGCATGGGTCGTTCGTCGCCCATCAGGCTCTCAGCCAGGCCTTGCTTGGACAGTGCTTTCCAGCAGCCAATGATCTTGGCGGCGTCGTCTACCTTTACCTGGTTGTTCTCATCGGACAGCATCTTCTGTAGACGCCGGTTCACGTGCTTCTCTTCGACCGCGAGCACGATGACCTTGTAGTCCACGAGCAGCCCGCGCTTCACGGCCTCGGAGAAGGTGATGACGTGCAACTCCGGACCGAAGAGCGCCGGGTCGTCCATGCTGCACAGCGCGACGTTGTCCTTCTCAGCGCTGGCTTTGGCGTGCTCACCGTAGATCCGCGGCGTCGCGGTCATGTAGAGGCGCTTGGCAGCCGCGATGTACGCACCGTCGTGGACCTTGACGAAGTTGCTCTCGTCCTCATCCCCAAAGGTTGCGCCTGTGGTTCTGTGGGCCTCGTCGCACACGACAAGGCTGAACTGACCAAGCCCGTGTTCGGCTTGCGCACGGTGGACCACATCGATGGAGTGGTAGGTGGCGAACACCACCGTCATGTGCTCTGGGTCGTGTCGCTTGCTGACTGCGCTGGCCAGGCGCGCAGGGTCGGTGGTCGCCGGGAACCGGAGCTCGTGGGTCAACGTCTGTACGACGTCATCGTCTTTGCTCCGCTTCTTGCCCACATCGCTGTCGGAACAGACCGCGAAGCTGTGCAAGGGCGTTTCGCTCTCTTGGGTCCACTCCGTCAAGGACTGGGAGAGCAGGGCCAGGCTGGGGACCAGAAATAGCACCATGCCGCCAGGCCCGACCATGGACTCGGCGATCTTCAGGCTGGTGAACGTCTTGCCGGTGCCGCAGGCCATGATGAGCTTGCCGCGGTCTACGTTCTCCATGCCGGCCAAGGTGACGTCCTTGGCTCGGACCTGGTGCGGACGAAGCTCCTTCTTCTTGCGCAGCACTGGCGTTGCGCTGCGGCCGTACTTGCTCCAGTCGATCTGGCTGGCCTCAAGCGCGGCCAGGTCAATCTTCAGTACCGGAGGCTGCTGCCCGATCAACGCATCCTCGGCGTGTTCGCTCCAGTTGTTGGTGCTGGTGACGATGAGGCGCTGGGCAAAGTGCTTCTTGCCCGACGCGGTGAAGAAGCTGTCGATGTCCGCCTTTTGGAGCTTGTAGTCCTCCGCAAAGAGCTTGCATTGGATGGCGTGGAACTCGCCCGTCGCGGCGGTGCGGGCTACCAGGTCAATGCCCGCATCCCGCTTGTCCAAGCCCTGCAGTTGAGCCCACTCTGCGTAGGTCCAGACGTCGCTGTAGAGGTCCCGGTACATGGGCTCCTCTCGCAGGTAGCAGGTGATCAGGTCCTCGAAGTAGGTTCCCTTTTCGCGCTCGGACGCGGCAGCGGTGCGAAAACGTTCAAGAACCGCGCGCAGCGGCGACGAGGGCGCCGTGGCGCCAGTTGCTTGATCCATCACTTGCTCTTTACTCCCGAATTGCCTTGATCTTGTTCGCTTGCCGGGGCAGCACGTCCCGGTGACTTCTTCTGCCAGAAGCCTTGCATGGCCCTGAGGCGCTGTGCACGCTCGGTGGTCACGTAGGCCGTCGTTGTCCCCAACGAAGCGTGCCCGAGGTTCTGCTGGGCCTCTTGAATTCTCACTCCGCTGGCCAGGGCATGGCTGGCGTGTGTGTGCCTGAGCCAGTGGGTGCTGGCCTTGGCGAGTCGTGCGGCCCCTGCATGGTCACCGGCAGTGGCCAGGGCACGAGCGCAGGACTCGAAGTGCTCCTTGAGCTGGCGGTAGAGCGTCGCCTCGGAAATGCCCGAGGCCAGGTCTCGTTCATCGCCCAGCCTGAGCCCTGGTGCCCGCGTGGCCGAGTCGATGGCACCTCCCAGGACGTAGGCGCTCTGCACGCTCGGACTCGAAAGCTCGGCGTCCAAGCCACGGTGGGCCATGTACGCCCTGATCTGCGCGACAACCTCCTCAGGGACCGGCACCTCGCGGAGCCGGCGCCCCTTGCCCACGACCGAGAGCATCCAGCCGCTCACATGCTCATGAGTTTCATCGTCGAAGTAGGAAACCGCCTGCAGGTCGCCCACGCGGGCGTTGACCACCTCCGCGGTCCGCAGACCCGTCGCATAGAGCAGATCCAGCGCCAGACGCAGGCGAATCGCCGTGGAGTGCTCACCAGCCTGGTCGGCCTGCTGCCTGGCAAAGCGCCACTGCGCGGCCGTGAGGCTCCTGGAGATGTCGAGGCCAGGCCGTTCTGGTCGGGGAACAGGCACGGCTGTCCAGGGGTTGCCCATCAGGTAGTTCTGATCGACCAGGAAGCCGTAGAGGTTCTTGAGGATGGACACCGACTGCCGGCGTGCCGCGGCCGACAGCGGACCCTCGAAAGGCCGCCACAGCGGTGACCAGCGCTCTCGCGCCCTGGTTCCGCACCACCGCGCCCTGGGTTGAGGATCTGCCAAGAAGGCGGCGTACTGGATGCAGTCCTCCGAAGTCATGGACGACAGGGGCTTGCGACGGTGCACGATTGCCCACAGCAGGAAGCGTTCGGCCTCCTTGCGGTAGGCCCGCTGGGTGTGCGTCAGGTTGGAAAGCCAGTCCTGGCCAGCCTCCAGCGCTAGTGAGGTTCGGCCCCTGGCCAGGTCGGGCCTGGCCTTCGACCGCAACCAGGTCAGCACCGCGTCGTAGTCGGTGTCGGCCTGCATCAGGCATTGGTCCTGGGGGCGTCGGAAGCGGCCGGCTCTGCCATCGAGCTCGGCCGGCACTAGCAGCTTCTCCAGGGGACGCACATCGGCTGCTGGTGCGACGACGTGCTGCAAGGCATCTGCCCTCAGAACGTGGCGCGCCACCCTGGTGTGCGAGCCTATCGGAACGCCGATCGTGCCGGCGTGCTCCGTCACCCATGTGGCGATCCGCGCTGCTTTCAGGGGGCCGATTCCGCGGATGCTGCGCGCCCAGTTCTTCCCGATCCCGTTGATGCGGTCGGCCAGCTGAGCCAGCGTGAAGATCTCGGCTTCTGCCAGGTACTTGGCCAACTCCGGCCGGAGCCAGGATGCAACGGCATCCCCACCGGCCGGATCGCGGGCTGCAACAGCCTCCAGCCACCGCAGGGCAGCGAGTTGCCGCTGGAGCAGCCTGGCGCGCTTCCTGAGCTTCACAGAGGCCTTCCCGTAGCGCTTCTGGTATGCCTCGACCTGGTCGGCCTCGCGCTCGTCTTCCAGACCGGCCTCTTCGGCGAAGTGGGCAAGGCTGGGGAGGTCGGGCGAAGCCTGTGCCAGGCGCTCGACGTCCAGCTTGAGCAGCCGGGCTGTTCCGGGACGCGCCTCGCGCTTGGCCGCCGCGGCGAACTCGGACCGAATCCAAGCCAGTGTTGCGGGGACCAGGCGCTTGTCCTGGTGGCCACCTTCGACGCCAAGGTAGCGATCCCAGACCGCTTCCAGCGCTACGCCTTCCAGCAGAGCCCTGAAGAACGCGAAGTGGCCGCGATGCAGGAGGCGCGCCCGGGCAGGTGCGCCGCGCTGAAGCGCTGGCCGAAGTCCGGCCTGCGATGCCGTGGCGGCGGTCACGCCAGGCGACCGCGGGTGAGCTTGTAGCCGCGCCGTTGGCGGCGCAGGGCAACCAGGTGCAGTGCTGCATGCCCGGCTTGCTCGCTCGGGGCAGGGTCAGAGCGTTGCCCGCCTCTTGGGCTCCCGATGCCACCCCAGCACCGCCAGAGCTCCCAGCCACCGAACAGGTCGCGCTGCACCACGGCCTCGTAGTAGCGGCCTGCGTCGTGGCGCTCCCAGCGCACGCGGCAGTCGAGCTCGACAGCACGGTCGGTCTCCTGTGGTTCAGAAAGTCCTGGAACTTCTGAAAACTTGGCCGCGAAAGAGGTGTCCATCGAGGGGCCCCAAAAATAGGCAAGAAGCCGGACGTTTCTTAGCATCTTGATTATGTGCGTAATCATGATGCTGGTATGAAGTCCGATGGCTCCGAGGTTCTCGTTGGCTAGACCTTGATGGGGCCGAACATGCCCGTGTAGATCAGCGCCTCCCACACCTTCTTGATGGACTGGCCGGTTTCCTGGCTGACGAAGAGGGATGACTTGGCTCCGCGCGGCTCCCCGAGAAAGTACGGCCGCATCGTCTCCCACGTCTCCGCCAGCTGGGACCACTCCCAGCAGGGCACTTCCATCTCAAGCAGCAGCGGCATGGCGATCGACAGCGGGATCAGCTTGTCCATCGGCAAGGTCTTGGTCCAGTGGCACTTGACGAGGATCGGCGTGGCCGACTCGCTGTAGAACTTGACCTTCAGCCTCTCGGCGGTGATCGTGGCCGCCTGGTGCTTGTAGGCCAGCTTCTCAACGGAATCCAGGACTGCTTGGCCGTCGTCGTAGGGACAGGTGACGAAGCCATGCGCGAAGCACTGGGTGTGATCGAGCCCGTTGTAGCCGCACTCGCGGCTTGGCCAGGTGACCGGGCTACGGCCATCGTGGTTGCGTACCAGCGGGTGCCAGGACGGATAGGCATCCACAACAGGGCCAAGTTCGTCCACGATGTCCTGCAGCGCCTCCTTGCTGCGTGCCCGCTCTTCCGCGGACACCTCGCGCAGGCGTCCGATGAGATAACTCTCGGCCGCCTCGTAGCCAGCCTTTGCCGCTTCCTCTGCCCTGAACGCCATGGAATCACCTCAGTAGTCGTTGATCGTGCGCGATTGTCTCATGTCGCGCATGAAATGGCTAAGTCATGCGCGGGAATGGAGAGGCGCGCGAATGGCTGCCCATGTGGCTATGGTTGCCGTGCTGTGGCGCACGACGCTGCTGGCGCGGGCCCATGCACCAGGTCGCCCGCTGCGGTACAGTCGTGCCCATGTTCAAGAAGAAGCCTTCCATTGCGAAGCCGGCCGAACAGCGCCTCTCCAAGGTTGCTGTGAAGCGCGTCCGCGTGGCCAAGGCTGAGCGCGCCCGCTTCCTCGCAGAGGTCAAGGCGACGCAACCGACCGAGGCTGGCGCTCGCAAGGCAGGGCAACTGGTGGAACGTGTGCGAGCCGCAAAGGCCGCTCCTTTCCTTCAGCAGTACCGCATCGCTGCCTGATGCCCCTGGCGGAGGATGGCTACGGCCTCCTGCCGGTCGTAGAGGTGTCTCCTGAAGCCTTGGCCGGCTTCGACTGCGGCAAGCCGCACCTCAATCAGTTTCTGGTCAATGCGCCGCACTTCCACCGCGATCGCCTTGGCCTCACGTCCGTGGTCTTTCACCGGGACCTTGCGGGACGTGTGATCGGCTACTTCACGCTGGCCAACGACGCTTTGCCGCTCACCACCTCCGAGCAGGGCGAACTGGGCCTGCACGACACCATCGAACTGAAGGCCTACCCAGCCGTAAAGCTCGGCCGATTGGCAGTCGCCGCGGACCTTCAGGGGCAAGGCGTCGGGCAGCAGGTCATGGACTTGGTCCACGGCGAGATCCTCGACTCGGCATCGCTCTCAGCGGCCCGCCTGGTCATCTTGGACGCCGAAAACGAACCGCGTGTCGTCCACGGTCGTGTCCCAGCGCGTGGTGTAAGTCCACAGCCCGGAGAGAGCTGAGGTGCGCGCTACTCAGCGAGCCACTGCGGACAGCCGAGTCGGAACAGTATCGCTGAGGGTCTGCAGGCCCTCAAGCTGCATGTAGCGCCGGTTCAGGCTCCATTCGTCGTTCTGCTCGAGCATCATGGCGCCGACCAGCCGCGTGATCGAGGCATCGTTCGGGAAGATGCCCACGACGCGCGTTCGCCGCTTGATCTCCGCGTTCAATCGCTCCAGCGGGTTGGTGCTGTAGATCTGCGTCCAGTGCGCCCGCGGGAAGGTCATGAACGCCAGCACGTCGTTTTCGGCCTCGTCCATGAGCTCGCCGAGCTTGGGGAACTTGCCGCGCAGCTGGTCGGCCACCGAGCGCCACTGCGTCCTGGCGGTGTCGGCCGAGTCCTGCACGAACACGGTGCCGATGGCCGCGCTCACCATGCGCCGCTGCGTCTTCCCAGTGCACCCTGCAGCGCTGCCAGGTGGCCTTCAGGACCTTCGAGGCGGCGGCCTTGATGCCCTCGTGGCTGTCGCTGATCACGAGCTTGACGCCGCGCAGGCCGCGGCGGTTCAGGCTGCGCAGGAAGTCGGTCCAGAAGGGCTCTGCCTCGCTGGGGCCGACCTTCAGCCCGAGCACCTCGCGCTGGCCCTCGGTGTTCACGCCCACCGCCACTATCACCGCCACGCTCACGATGCGCCCGGCCTCGCGCGTCTTGACGTACGTGGCGTCGATCCACAGGTACGGCCAGTCGCCCTCGATTTGGCGGTTCAGGAAGGCGCCGACGCGCTCGTCGAGTTCGCCGCACAGCCGGCTGACCTGACTCTTGGACACGCCGCTCATGCCAAGCGCCTTGACCAGGTCGTCCACCGAGCGCGTGGAGATGCCCTGGATGTAGGCCTCCTGGATCACGGCCGTCAGTGCCTTCTCGGCCGTGCGTCGAGGCTCCAGGAACTCCGGGAAGTAGCTGCCCTGGCGCAGCTTGGGGACCTTCAGCTCGACGCTGCCGGCGCGCGTGTCCCAGGTGCGGTCGCGGTACCCGTTGCGGCTGTTCAGCCGCTCGGGCGACTTCTCGTCGTAGCCGGCGCCGCAGCGCCCTTCGACATCGAGCTCCATCAGGCGCTGGGCCATGAACTGCACCATCTGGCGCAGCACATCGATGTCGGCTCCCTTCTCGGCGAGTTCGGTCAATGCCATAGTGGCGGTGGTCATCGTGGAATCCTTCTGATCAAGGTGGATGGGTCGCACCTCAACCTTATCCGGGCTCACGATGGCCACCCCTGCCGGGATCGCCGCCGCCGCGCGGCAAGCCGCTACGGGTTTCGCCCTACGGGCTCCACCCTCCGCGCCTTGCCGCGCACCTGTGGACCTACACCACTTCCTGGGACATCAACGAAAGCTCGGCTACCAGGACTCCCTCTGGGCCGAGGCCCAGGCCAAGAAGGCGGCTGGCGCCAAAGCCTTCGGGCCGCCAGCAACCGTCAAGATGATCCGCGACATCCTGGCGTAAAACAGCCAGGGGACCGAAGCTGTTGAGGCCCGCCTAGTGCGGGCCATTTGCTCGTGAACGGTGTGTATTGCACAATCCACACATGTTGCCGACCAGCACCACCTACAGCGAGCTCCAGGTGGCCTTTGACACCTTCAACGCCTCGCTGTTCGACGGGCAACTGCCGCCCTGCCTGCTGACGCTGCAGCGAGAGAAGCGCACCTATGGGTACTTCTCAGCCAAGCGCTTCGGCACACGGGCTGGCCAGACCACCGACGAGATCGCACTCAACCCGGAGTACTTCGCAGTGGTGCCCGTGGTGGAGGTGCTGCAGACCGTAGCGCACGAGATGACGCACCTTTGGCAGAGCCACTTCGGCAAGCCCGGACGAGCTCGTTATCACAACGCCGAATGGGCCGACAAGATGGAGTCGATCGGGCTGATGCCCTCCAGCACCGGCCTGCCAGGCGGCCGGCGCGTTGGGGACATCATGGCCGACTACGTGATCCCGAACGGGCGCTTCGCGGCCGTCGTCGATGACCTGTTGACCAGCAAGCGCTTTGGCATCACCTGGTTCGATCGGTTCACGCCCCAAGCCCCACTGCACCCAGTGGCCACGGCCGCGGCCGCAGCGACCTCTGGGATTCCCCAGGCTGCCTACGCGGTACCGGCGAGCGAGGGAGTGCAGCTGATCCCCAAGACGCCTACGCTCGCGGCTGCGAAAGACCGCAGCAACAGAGTGAAGTACACCTGCAGCGGCTGCGGCTTGAACGCCTGGGGCAAGCCCGACATTCGCCTCGGCTGCATCACCTGCAGCATCGAGCTCGCGCCTGCAGGCAGTGACGAGACGGAGCCAGGCCTCGCGCGGTCCTTGCCGCGCCGGCACAGGCCGCGATCAGGAGGCTTTGGCAGCCGGCCAGTGCCTACAGGACAGAACGTGCGGAGGAAACCATGACCACCACCAGCAAGATCGAATGGACCGAGCAGACTTGGAACCCCGTGGTGGGCTGCACCAAGATCTCAGCCGGCTGCAAGAACTGCTACGCCGAGACCATGGCCAAGCGACTGCAGGCCATGGGCACGCCCGGCTACGAAAACGGCTTCGCCTTGACGCTGCTGCCTCAGCGACTGGCTGATCCGATGAAGCGCACCAAGTCAACGGTGTACTTTCTGAACTCGATGTCGGACCTGTTCCATGAACACGTGCCGGACGTCTACATCGACCAGGTCATGGCGGTCGTTGCCCAGACGCCCCAGCACACCTACCAGATCCTGACCAAGCGCGCGCAGCGCATGGCACGCTACTTCGCCAAGGGGCGTACCGTTCCGCCCAATGCTTGGATGGGCGTGTCGGTCGAGAACAAGAAGCACGGCGTGCCTCGGATCAAGCACCTCCGACAGGTGCCGGCGCGCATCCGGTTCCTCTCCGTAGAGCCCCTCCTGGAGGACGTTGGCCAGCTGGACCTCACCGACATCCACTGGGTGATCGTCGGTGGCGAGTCTGGCCCCAAGGCGCGGCCCATGAAGCCCGAGTGGGCCGAAGCCGTTCAGAGGCAGTGCGACGAGCAGCGTGTGGCCTTTTTCTTCAAGCAATGGGGCGGCTGGGGTGCCGACGGCCAACGTCGAGCCAAGGCCCACAACGGCCGGCTGCTGAACGGCAGGACCTGGGACGAGATGCCTGCCGAAGCGTTGGCCTGATAAATTGGTGCGTGCGGTGGCCCGCAAGGCTAACGCGCCAATAACACTCAGGGGAACCCATTGGCCAAAACGAAGCCGTATGAGTGGGAGCCTGGCGGTGAGCCAGCCATCCTTCAGCAACACAGCCGAGCAAAACACGAGGTCCTGCGCTCGTACTTGGTGGAGTACCTGCAGACCCTGGTTTCGTCACCGAACCAGGACGAAATCAGGGTGACGCTGGTCGACGGCTTCGCCGGCGGCGGCGTCTACCAGCACGAGGCGACCAAGGAGCTCCTGCTCGGGTCGCCTTTTCAGTTTCTGGAGGCCGCCAAGGAAGCCCAGGCCCTGATGACCCTGGAGCGGCAGAAGCCCCTGGTCATGAACCTGGACTACTTCTTCGTCGAAGAGAACCCAGGTGCGGCCGCATACCTCCGCCAAGCCTTGACCGATCGGGGCTATGGCCCTCGCCTTGGCCAAGACGTTCGTGTGCTGGAGGGCCGTTTCGAGCAGCACGTGCAGAGCATCCAAGCCTTCATCAAGGCGAAGTCACCCCGCAAGGGGCGCTCCATCTTCCTGCTTGACCAGTACGGCTACAAGGACGTGCCGACGACGCAGATCCGCGAACTGCTGAAGTTCCCTGCGGCCGAGGTCATCCTCACCTTCGCCGTCGACGCCTTCATCAAGTACGCCAGCGATCTTCCGCAAACCAAGGGCACCCTTGAACGACTCGGGATGCCCGACGTGCTCCGCGGCCGCACGATCGAAGACATCAAGTCCAACGAGCGAGACTTCAGGCTCTACATCCAAAGCTGCCTGTACCGCGAACTGGTCGAAAGCTGCGGCGCAGCCTACTTCACCGTGTTCTTCATCCGCACCGAGGGCTACGGCGACTACTGGCTGGTCCACCTGTCACAGCACCCGACGGCCCGTGATGTGATGACGAAGGTGCACTGGAAGCACAACAACTCCTTCGTGCACTACGGCGGCGCCGGCATCAACATGTTCACGCTGGGCTACAGGAGCGGCCAGGACAGCGCCTTCACCGGCCAGCATGCACTCGACTTCTTCTTCGACGAAACAGCCTCGGAGCGCAGCACCAGAACGCTCATGGAACAGCTGCCACAGTTGATCTTTGCCCGCGACGAAGGCATCGAGTTCGGCACGCTGTATGCGACCACCTGCAACACGTCCCCGGCCGACAGCCAGCACTACCGGCTGGCCATAGAGAAGTTGATCCACGCAAAGGAAGTTGAGGTCATCGGCCCTAATGAGGCCAGGCGCACCAAGGCGTCGACGATCCGCGACCAGGACCGAATTGTTCCGAGCAGGCAGCTTTCGCTGCTGCCGGCCAGCCGCACCGGCACATCGGAAGACTGAGCGAGCCAGAGTCTGAGGATGGTGGACGAGTTCACCCAGTCACAGGTGCTGGCGATCGCCAAGGCGCTCGGCGATACGAGTGAGGGCCTCACGGGACAGGAGATCGAGCACCTCCTCCGCACGGCAAAGATCGCTGACCACTCGCCCAACGAGTCCAAGTGGAAGCGCCTCTACAACGCCTTTGCGCTCAACATCAACGAACTGGGCCACCGCCGCCACGTGCTGGCGTTCATCCGCTTCTCGATGAAGCCGGAGCGGTACATCGAGAACCCGGGCAAGTTTGAGGCGATGCGGGCCCGGCTCAACACCGCTTTGGCCTTTGCCGGCCTGGCTGTGCAGGCCAACGGTGAACTGGTCAGTGTTCAGCAGGCCTCGACCTTGTCGGAAGCAGCCGCCCGAGCTCGCGCCCTGCGCGACGGACTGGAGCTGCGGCGTGCCCATGCCGACGTGCTTCTCTTCTGCCAGGCTGAACTTGTGGCGGACAACTACTTCCACGCGGTCCTGGAGGCCACCAAGAGCATTGCCGCGAAGCTGCGGCGGCGGACTCAGGTCGACCTTGATGGGGCGGCACTGGTCGACGCCACGCTGAGCGGTGAACATCCGCCACTGCGCATCAACAGCTTCAAGACCGAGAGTGAGCGCAGCGAGCAGCGCGGCTTTGCCACGCTGGTCAAGGGAATCTTCTCGATGTTCCGGAATCCGACGGCGCACGAGGCCCGAGCGCTGTGGGCCATGGACCAAGACGATGCAGAGGATCTCTTGTCGATGGTTTCGCTGATACACCGTCGCCTTGATGGTGCGACGTTGGCCAGCGCGTCACCGTCGCGCGAGTGAGGTCAGCGCGTCACAGACTGGCCCCTGCCATGGCAGCGAGTGCACGAGCGAGTTGATGGCGCGGATGGCGTCCGTTGTCTCCAGCCGTTGACGGTCCTGGTCGACGAGGACCAGGTTGGTCGTCACGGCGTTCGGATTCGACAGCAACACGACCCCCGGGCTGATCTCCGTCCAGGTCCAGGCCACACCGATCAGCCCCGACGCGGTGTAGGCGATCCACATCGTCTCTCCGACGGTCTGTTGGTGCTCATCGGAAGACGAGTCAGTGAGAGTCTCCGCGTACTCGAATGCCGGCCAACCAAGCAGCCCAGGCGGCTTTGGCCACGCCACCATCGGCAGTGCCCTAACGGCAAGTTCAAGGAGGCCCACGACGATTTCCATCTGCCGGTGCTGTCGATTTGAGAAAATCGTAAGCACTCTCGTACTGCACGATGCGCCCTTCAAACATCAAGCTCCAGGACCTCCTGGACATCAGTGAATCCGACGACAAAGCGGACTTTGAGCGACGACTCGTCGACTTCGCGCAACGGCTCGACTTTGGAATTGTCGCTGCGGCCGTCGCCGTCGAGCGACCTGGCCGGTCTGCGCTGTTCGAGATGATTGGCAACACGCCCGCGGGTTTCCTGGATGCCTCACGCAGTCCAGATGCGGCAGACCGCGACCCGGTGATGCGTCGCCTCAAGACCACCAGCATCCCGTTCGTGTACGACCAGGCGCTGTACGTGCGCGACGGAGCCGGCGACCTTTGGGAGGAGCAGGCGCCTTGGGGATACAGAACTGGGGTGATCGTATTTTTCCTGCAAATTGACACGGTGGTCCTGAAAAAGTCCAACCGCGACAAGCACTTGCAAAACTGGCTCTCCTCGACCCCT
>LNFM01001283.1_pt1 | contig 57866 bp, 44 predicted proteins | sample 596031 | NCBI WGS metagenome assembly LNFM01 (sample SAMN04254537, study PRJNA301005) | activated carbon metagenome | isolation source: dual media filters at the Ann Arbor, Michigan drinking water treatment plant | place: USA: Ann Arbor | reverse complement strand
ACAAACTCAGCTACATACTGATCGCACGCCTCGGGCAGTGCCCCTGCTGCGGCAGGGCAAGCGCAAAGCTGCTCTTGTGACACAGTAAGACTAACGATCAATGCAGCGCCGCGGACGAGACCACGAACGAAGACCGCCGCTATGGGCCGTGGCTACTGACCGACATCCAGAGCCGGCTTGACTTGACCGACAGCGCACAGCGGAGGGCGTTCCGCCGCTGTGCCGCCGACAAGGACCTGGGCGCCTCGTGGCGCCTTCAGGTGCGTTCGGGCACGACCCGCGTGGTGGGCCCGCTTGCGCCTGCACTGGCCGCCTGCCATTGCCCGGCCGTGATCCGGTAGGTCGCCAGGCCCAGTCCGTACCAGGTCTGGACGCCGCCGTACTGCATGCCCAGGCGCTTCATCACGGCAGCCGACGCTGCGTTGTCAGGATGGCACACGGCCAGCAGTTCGTCGGCCCGCAGCGCATCGAAGGCGTATGCCGCCATGACGCGCGCGGCTTCGGTGGCCAGCCCTCGGTGCCAACGATCGCGCCGCAGCCGCCAGCCCAACTCCAGCGGGCTGGCGGCATCGGGCTCCGCTGCGGCGTCCCAGCGCAGGTTCTGGATGGCGCCTGCGCCCACGACTTGCCCGCTGTCGCGCTCGATGAAGCTCCACCACGAATAGCCGAATTGCAGCCAGCGTCTCTGCACACGTTCGATGGCAGCCCGGGTCTCGTCGAGCGTTTCGGGCTGTCCGCTGATGAATCGCATGACCTCCGGGTCGGAGTTCATGGCGTGCAGGCCTTCCAGGTGCTCGATGGCGAACGGCACGAGCTGCAGTCGGGCGCTGACGAGGACGGTCATGGCGGGGCGTTCAAGCCAGGTTCAGGAGCAGTCGGGCCCTTCGACGCAGGAGCCGCCTACAGCCGCTTCGCATCAAAGGTGTTGCACTGCTGCACGCTGCCCGTGTCCAGCCCGCGCTTGAACCAGGCCATGCGCTGCTGGCTGCTGCCGTGGGTGAAGCTCTCGGGCACGATGGTGCCCTGGCTTTTGCGCTGCAGCGTGTCGTCGCCGATCTGCGCTGCCGCGTTCAGCCCTTCCTCGATGTCGCCGGGCTCCAGGCGGATCTTGCCGCCCTGCGACAGCCTGGCCCACACGCCGGCAAAGCAGTCGGCCTGCAGTTCCACGCGCACCGACAGCATGTTCATGTCGCGTTCCGAGACCCGGCCGCGCATCGCGTCGACCTTGCCGGTGATGCCCAGCAGGTTCTGCACGTGGTGGCCCACCTCGTGCGCAATGACATAGGCCTGGGCGAAGTCGCCGGGGGCACCCATGCGGCGGGACAGCGTGTCGAAGAATTCCATGTCCAGGTAGACCTTCGAATCGCCCGGGCAGTAGAACGGGCCCATGGCCGAGTCGCCCGTGCCGCAGGCCGTGGGCGTGCGGCCATGGAACAGCACCAGCTTGGGCGGCCGGTACTGCTGGCCGTTGGCGGCAAACACCTGCTGCCAGGCGATTTCGGTGTCGCGCAACACGGCACTGACGAACTGCGCCATGTTGTCCTGCGCTGGCGGCGCCTGGGCCGGGCCGGCCGGGGCCGCCATCTCGACCGGTGCGCCGCCGCCGCCCAGCAGGCCCAGCACGGTCAGCGGGTTGATGCCGAAGATCCAGCCCGCCAGCAGCGCGATGACGATGGTGCCCACCCCCACGCCGCGCCCGCCGACGCGCGGCCGACCGCCGCCCGCGCCGCCGCCCTGGCCGCGTCGGTCCTCGACGTTCTTGCTGCGCTCCTGGTCTTCCCACTTCATGGCGATGCTCCTGCTGGCGGCTTCGTGGCTGTTTGATCGACGATTCTGTATGCCATCGCCGCAGCCGACCAGCCCGCATCTTCGCGCCCTGACCAGACTTCAGAACAGGACCCAACCCCGGAGGGACGGCGACACTCCCGGCCGCCGCCGACCGGCTGCCCCTGGCTTGCCATGGGCGTTCACGGCGATGCGGCCCACACTTCAAAAGCAAGCCATGGACTCAGGAGACACGATGAAAAAGACCCTTGCTGCAGCAGCATTCCTTCTGGCCGCCGGCCCGGCGCTTGCCCAGGCCACGGTGAAAGACGATGGCCAGTGGCGCTCTGCGCTGGGCCTGGCGGCATCCGCTGCCAGCGGCAACAGCAAATCCACCAACTTCGCCGCCAACGCCGACGCGGTCCGCGCCACCAAGCAGGACAAGTGGGCCTTGTACGCCAACGCCCTGTACGGCGAATCCGGCGGCACGACCTCGGCCGACCAGTTCAGGCTGGGCACGAAGTACGACTGGAACCTGAGCGCCGCAAGCTATGCCTTCGGCTCGGCCGAACTGGAACGCGATGCCGTCGCCCGGCTGAACTCCCGGATGACCCTGGGCGGCGGCCTGGGCTACCGCGTCGTCAACACCGACGCGCTGAAGTTCGAGGTCTTTGGCGGTGCGGGCTACGTGGCCGACCGTTACGACGGGACTCGCCTGCTGGACGGCCAGCTGCGCAGCAGCTACAGCTACCCCACCCTGATCCTGGGCCAGGAATCCAGCCACAAGCTGGGCCAGAACACCACCGCCAAGCAGCGTCTGGTGGTCTACCCGAACCTGAAGAACACCGGCGAATACCGGGCCCAGTGGGACGCCGGCATCGCCGTGGCGGCCACGGCCGCCATGAGCCTGAACGTGGGGCTGTCGGTGAAGATCAATTCAGACCCGGGCGTCGGCGTGAAGAAGACCGACACCCTGTTCCTCACCGGGGTGAGCTTCAAGTTCGAATGAGCCCGGCACGGGCTTCGGCCCGGCTGCAGGGCTCTGCGTCTCAGTGCGCCACGGCAGCGGCGTTGCGGTCGTAGGTGGCGAACAAGGCCAGCGCCGCACGGCGCAGGCGTTCTTCGGCGCTGCTGTGGGCCTGGGCCAGGCAGTCGAAGGCGTATTGACGGTCGACGCACATCCGGGCCAGATCGACTTCGTGGCCTTCCAGGGCCATCAGGCGCCGGAAGCTGGCCATGGCAATGATGGGCAGCGGCATCACTGGCGCTGCGCCGGCCAGGGTGGCGATGGATCTGACAGCGTGCTCATGGGCGACATGCATCGAAACCTCCGTCGGCCGGTTGTCGGCTTCCGGCATGGGTGCCGGACAAGGTATGTTGGGCCGCCAGGCCAGGAAGCAAGCGTCGAACAGCGCTGCCAGCGCCCGGGAATTCAGGTCTTCGGCAGCGTCACGCCCACCTGGCCCTGGTACTTGCCGCCGCGGTCCTTGTAGCTGGTCTCGCAGACCTCGTCGCTCTCGAAGAACAGCACCTGGGCGCAACCCTCGCCAGCGTAGATCTTGGCTGGCAGCGGCGTGGTGTTGCTGAATTCCAGGGTCACGAAACCTTCCCATTCCGGCTCGAAAGGCGTGACGTTGACGATGATGCCGCAGCGCGCATAGGTGCTCTTGCCCAGGCAGATGGTGAGCACGTTGCGCGGGATGCGGAAGTATTCGACCGTGCGCGCCAGCGCGAAACTGTTCGGCGGGATGATGCAGACATCGCCCTCGATGTCGACGAAACTCTTCTCGTCGAAGTTCTTCGGGTCGACGACGGTGCTGTAAATGTTCGTGAAGACCTTGAACTCGGGCGCGCAGCGGATGTCGTAGCCGTAACTGCTGGTGCCGTAGCTGACGATGCGCTGGCCGCTGGCCGAGGTGCGCACCTGGCCGGGCTCGAAGGGCTCGATCATCCCGTGCTGTTCGGCCATGCGCCGGATCCACTTGTCGCTCTTGATGCTCATCTGATGTAGATCCCCGGCCCGTGTGGTTTTGGCGCTTTCCGCCGTGCCGGATTCTAGGAGGCCGCGCTACAGTGGGCTCTGCAAGGAGATCCGCCATGGCCAGCCCGTTCCGCAACGCCACCGAATTGCTGCAGCAATACGCCGAATACCACCGCGACCAGCGCAACATCGTCACCCACTTCGTCGGCGTGCCAATGATCGTGTTCGGCATCGGCGTGCTGCTGGCCGGCGCCCAGTTCGTGGTGGGCGGGCAGGTGCTGACGCTGGCCTGGGCCGTGTATGCCCTGGTGGCCGCCTGGTACCTGACCCGCGGCCACCTGGGCATCGGCCTGGCCACCGCCGCGGCGGTGGGGGTGCTGGTGCTGCTGGCGCACCAGGTCTCGGGCGGGTCCTGGGGCCAGTGGCTGGGCTGGGGGCTGGGTTGCTTCGTCGTCGGCTGGGCCTTCCAGTTCGCCGGCCACTACTACGAAGGCCGCAAGCCCGCCTTCGCCGACGACCTGATCGGCCTGCTGGTCGGGCCGATGTTCGTCACCATGGAAGCGCTGGGCTCGCTGGGCTGGTTCAAGGGACTCACGGCCGAGGTCGAGCGCCACGCCGGCCCCACCATGCTGCGCAACCTGGCGCATCCGGTGGCGCGCTGAGCGCCGGCGCCGGACCGGCTCAGCTCTTGGACGCTGGCCGGGACCCCGGCAAGCGCAGAAAGGCCGTCCGGACCGGGGCTATCTGCGGATAGCTTGCGCCTAGCTAGCCCCCGGCTTCCACCTTGAACGCCAGCACCGCCTGCTGCAGGCTGTCGGCATGCTCGCGCAGCCGCGTGGCCGCCTGCCCCGACCGGCCCACGGCGCGGGCGCTGCGCTGGGTTTCGGTGCCGATCTCGTCGACCGAACGTGCAATGCCGGCAAAGCCTTCGGAATGCTCGCGGGTGCCGCGCGCCAGGTCGTCGATGAGCTTGGACACCTCTTCCACCGAGGCCACGACCCCGTGCAGGGTGCGTCCGGCTTCGTCCACGGTGCCGCTGCCGGCCTGGACACGCTCGACCGAGGTCCCGATCAGCGCCTTCACCTCGCGCGCCGCCTGGGCGCTGCGCTGTGCCAGGCCCCGCACTTCAGAAGCGACGACAGCGAAGCCGCGGCCCTGTTCGCCCGCACGCGCGGCTTCCACCGCCGCGTTCAGCGCCAGGATGTTGGTCTGGAAAGCGATGCCGTCGATGACGTTGACGATGTCGCTGATGCGGCGTGAAGACTCGTCGATGCCGTTCATGGTCTGCACCACCTTGCCCATCATCTGGCCGCCTTCGGCCGCCACCTGGGACGCCTGCGCGGCCAGTTCGTTGGCCCGGCGCGCGCTTTCGGCGCTGCCCGTGACCGACTCGTTCATGGCCCGCGCCACGTTCAAGGTGCCCTGCACCGCCGATTCGTGGCTGCGCGTGACCTCGGCCAGTTCGCCGTTGGCTGCTTCGATCTCGCGCGCGGCCTCGACCACATGACCCGCCACGTCGCGCACATGCCTGACCACGTCGTTCAGACGGCTTTGCATGTGCACGATCGATTCGAACAGCGAACCGAACTCATCGCCCTTGCGCACGTAGATCTCGCCCCCCAGGTCGCCACCGGCGATGCGCTGGGTCACGGTCATGGCACGACGGAAGGCGCCGCGGAGCATGGAAGCGAGTCGCCACGACATGAAGCCGGCAATCACGACACCCAGGAGAGCCAGCAACGGCACTCCGATCTCGACCTTGCGTGCATCGGCAGCGGCTGACTTCACGGTGGCCAGGGTGAGTTGCTGCTGGAAGGCCAGTTGTTGGTTGATGATCTCGATCACGGCGTTTCGGGCCGCCACGAGTTCGCCGTCAAGTTGCTGAAAGGCGCCCGCGTTGTCGCCTGCCTGCACTTTGGCCAGGACTTCGCCGCCCAGGCGCCAGAACACGGCATCGCGCTTGCGCCATTCGGCCGCGAAGGCCCGGCCCTCGTCGGTAGAGACGTCGCGCTCGAAGGCCTCCATCTGGGCGAGCAGTTCGCTGCGGAATTTCCCGATGCGGTCGAAGGTCTCGCGCTTGGCCTCGGGCGTGCTTACCAGCATCGCATGGCGAGCTTCCAGCGAGATGCGAAACATCAGCAACTGCATCGACGCCATGCGCTCGGTCTGCGGCGCATAGCGGGTGCCGACCTTTTCGGTGGCAGCGACGACCCGCTCCAGCACCACGAACGTGAAAGCACCGATGGCCACGATCACGGCGAACAGCAGTGCCTGGATGACCAGCAGCTTGCGGCCGATGGGAATGCGCAAGGATGGCGACGACATGAAACAAGCTCCTTCGGAATGACGAATGCAGATGCAGCCGCGGGGCCCGGAAGGCGAGCCCTTGCTGTCTGCTGCTTTATCGACGGAGTGGCCCCTTCGGTTGAGGGACGACAAAGCCCGCAGGCCTACAACTTTCCAGCCAGCCTGGTGAAAAGTCTCGGAACCTTCTCCGTGAAATCCGTACGAATAACGGGGCTTTGCGGGAAGTCGACTCGCGTCGAGCGTGCTTCAGGGCTCGAGGGCCCCGCTGTGCGCGCGCGCCTCGGCCAGCCAGGAGGTGTCGCGCGCCAGGGCCAGGGCGGCCTGCAGCGCCAGGGTCTGGCGCGCTTCGGCCAGCACCAGCATGCCGATGGGCGTGGTGGCTTCTGGCTGCGCCAGGGGCCGGGCCAGCAGCTGGCCCTGGCTGGCCACGGTGCTGACCAGTGCCCCGGGCAGCACCGTGGCCAGGGTTCCGGCCTGAACCGCGGCCAGCAGCACCAGCACCGAGTTCGTTTCCAGCGCCGGGTGCACCTTCAGCCCCAGGCCGGCGAACACGCCGTCGACGATGGCCCGGTTGTGCATCTCGGGCGCCAGCAGCGCGAGGGTGTGGCTCGCCGCGTCGGTCCAGCTCAGCGCCTGGCCGCGCTGCAGTATGGCGCCTGCCGCCGGCGCCCGCTGCACCAGGTAGTAGCGTTCCAGGTACTGCGGCAACGCCAGCAGCCGCTGAGGCGCGCGCTCGGCATAGCCCAGCGCCAGGTCCAGGCCCAGGGTGTCCAGGCCTGACTCGATGTCCTGGGAGGGCAGGGAACGCAGGTGCGGCTGCAAACCCGGGTGACGTTGTATCAGCCGGGACAGAAAGCGCGCGGCCATCGGCAGCGCCGTGGGCACGGCACCCATCAGCAAGCGCCCGGTTGGCTGGCCCACGCTGCTTTTCAGCCGCTGCTGCAGCGATTCCTGCTCGTGCAGCATGCGGTGCGCGGTGGCCAGCACCTGTTCGCCTTCGGGCGTGAAGCCCTCGAACTGGCGGCTGCGGCGCACCAGGGGCACGCCGAAGTGGTCTTCCAGCGCCCGCAGCGCGTTCGAAAGCGCCGGCTGAGTGATGTGGCACGAAGCCGCAGCGCGGCCGAAGTGGCGGTGCTGGTGCAGGGCCGTCAGGTAGCGGTAGCCATCGAAAAAGTTCACGGGCGCTTTCCGGGTTCCGTTGCAGTAGCGGGGGGCAGGCCCTGATGGTAGGCCCGAGCCAAGCGCGAGCAGCCTCCAGCCCGCAGCTGACAGCGCCAAACAAGGCCCGATCGGCCCAGGCGCTTCGCGAATGGCGGAATCAGGTCATCCTGCCGCCAACGCGGACGATTCGGGTGCCTGCGTGCTGCAGCCGATTCAGCGATCGCGGACGCTGCCGATAATGACCACTGCCGAACCTCTCGACCCGATGTCAACGCCAGCCCCTCGCAGCGAAGAACTTGCTCAACAGGCGGAGGCCCTGCTGGACCGGGGCCATCTGGACCTGGCCGACGGCCATGTGCAGTGGGCCTTGACACTTGAACCCGCCGATCCTGACACGCTGACGTCGCTGGCCCTGACCCGTGCGCTGCTTGCACAGGAACGGCGCGACTTCGAGACCGCCGCCTCTGCCTGCCTGCAGGCGAGACTGCACTCCCAGGCGACTGGCGACCTGCTGCTACAGACACGCGCCCGTATGGCTGAAGTCGTACTCGACCTTGAAGTGGGCGCCCATGACGCTGCCTGGAAGGCGCTGGAAGAAAGCTTTGAGTGGACCGCGCAACACACAGCGCCGCAGACGCTGGCACACGCACTGGAGGCGGAGTTGTGGCGTACACGCAGCTACGCGCACATGCGGCTGGCGCAGCAGCAGCAAGCGCTCGATGCTGGCCAGCGATCACTGGAGGCGGCGCAAGCGGGCAACGACGAGAAGGCGCTCGCGCACTCTCAGTGCAATGTCGCCGGGCGGTGGTATGCCATGGGGTACCGCCTCAAGAGTCTCGGTCACGCGACCGAGGCTCGACAGGCGCTGGAGCGTGCGGTCGAGCTTTCGCTGCATGCCCAGCGCGCGGCCGTGGCGGCAGGATGCCTGCGCTTGGAACTGTCGCTGCTCAACAACCTGGCAGGAGCGCTGGCGGCGCTGGAGCGTGACGACGAGGCATTGGCTCGCTTTGCCGAGATCTATGCTTTCGGTGATCGCACGGGCATGCTGACCATCGGCGTTTTCGCCCGCATCAATCATGCGCGCGTGCTCTTTCGTTGCGGCAACAACGCGGCCGCCTTTGCGCTGCTGGAAGAAGGCATCCGGCTCGGCGAGCGCCTGTGCGTGCCGCAGGCCGTGAACGTTCTCTACCTGCAACGCTCGCGCCAGTTCGAGGCCCTGGGCCAGTGGCGCGAAGCGCTTCTGGCCCACAAGGCCTTTCACGAGGCCTCGAAGCTGGCGACGGATGAGCAAGCTGTCGCCCGCGCGGCCGTGCTCACCGTACGTCTGCAGACGCAGGAAATGCGACGGGAGACCGAAAGGCTGCGCGGGCTGACCGATCAGTTGTCGCAGCAGGCGCTGCGCGACACCTTGACAGGCCTGCCAAACAGGCGGGCGATGGAACAGTTGCTGACTGCCTTGCGCGATCCGGGCGCCGACGATGCCGGGTGCGCCTTCGTGGCAATGATCGACATCGACTACTTCAAGCAGATCAACGACGGTTACTCGCATGCCATTGGCGACGCGGTGCTGAGAGCTCTCGGACAGGTCTTCGCCAGGCAACTGCGCAGCCAGGATCAGGTGGCCCGCTGGGGCGGCGAGGAGTTCGTGCTGCTGATGCGTGCCACCACACCCGAAGCGGCGTTGCAGGTCGGCGAGCGACTGCGCCGGGCAGTGGAACAGTACGACTGGACAAGCGTGGCGGCAGGTCTGCAGGTGACAGTCAGCCTGGGTGTGGCACAGGCCGACAGCACGGGCAGTGCATCCGACTGGCTGGAGGTTGCTGATGCCCACCTGTACGCGGCCAAGAGCGGCGGGCGCAACCGCGTGCATGCCGCCTGGCTGGCCACGGCCGGCCGCCACGCGCCTGCTTGAGGCCATGTCGACCAAGCGCGAGCGCTCGCCCGAGCCTGCCCGGACGCACTGCCTAGAATCCGCGCATGAAACGCAAGCTCTTCGTCACCACCGCCCTGCCCTACGCCAACGGCCCGCTGCACATCGGGCACGTGATGGAATACATCCAGGCCGACACCTGGGTGCGCTTTCAGCGCATGCGCGGCCACGAGCTGCACTTCGTCTGCGCCGACGACGCCCATGGTGCGCCGATCATGATCGCGGCCGAGAAGGCCGGCCTCACGCCGCAGGCCTTCGTGGCACAGATCGCCGCCGGTCGCATGCCCTACTTCGACGGCTTCCACATCGCCTTCGACCACTGGCACAGCACCGACGCGCCCGAGAACCACACCCTGGCCCAGGCCATCTACCGCGACCTGAAGGCGGGCGACCTGATCGCCAGCCGCGTGGTCGAACAGCTGTTCGACCCCGAAAAAGGCATGTTCCTGCCCGACCGCTTCGTCAAGGGCGAATGCCCGCGCTGCGGCGCAGCCGACCAGTACGGCGACAACTGCGAGGTCTGCGGCGCCGTCTACGCGCCCACCGAGCTGAAGAACCCGCGCTCCGCACTCAGCGGCGCCACGCCGGTGCTGCGCAGCAGCGAACACCTGTTCTTCAAGCTGTCCGACCCGCGCTGTGTCGAATTCCTGGAAGGCTGGACGCAGGACGGCCGCCTTCAGCCCGAGGTGGCCAACAAGGTCAAGGAATGGTTCGTACGCGACGAGAACGGCAAGCCGCTGCTGGGCGACTGGGACATCAGCCGCGACGCACCTTACTTCGGCATCGAGATCCCCGACGCCCCGGGCAAGTACTTCTACGTCTGGCTCGATGCGCCGGTGGGCTACCTGGCCAGCCTGTACGCACGCTTTGCCGCGCTGGGCCTGGACGTGCAGGCCTACCTGGCCGACCCGGCGCTGGAGCAGGTGCACTTCATCGGCAAGGACATCGTCACCTTCCACACCCTGTTCTGGCCGGCGATGCTGAAGTTCAGCGGGCGCAAGGTGCCCGACCGCATCCACGTGCACGGCCACCTCACCGTCAGCGGCGAGAAGATGAGCAAGAGCCGCGGCACCGGCATCAGCCCGCTGCGCTATCTGGAACTGGGGCTGAACGCCGAGTGGCTACGCTACTACATCTGCGCCAAGCTGACGCCGCGTGTCGAAGACCTGGACTTCAACCCCGAGGACTTCGCCGCCCGCGTCAACAGCGACCTGGTGGGCAAGTTCATCAACATCGCCAGCCGCAGCGCCGGGTTCATCAGCAAGCGCTTCGAAGGCCGGCTCAGCGCCGATCTCGGCGTGGAAGGCCGCATGCTGCTCGACGGGCTGCGCGCCCCGGCCGAAGACATCGCGCAGATGTTCGACCAGCGCGAATTCGCCAAGGCCCTGCGCGAGGTGATGGCCCTGGCCGACCGGGTGAACGAGTACGTGGACCTGCACAAGCCCTGGGAACTGGCGAAGAAGCCCGAGGCCGCTGACGCACTGCACGACGTGTGCAGCACCTGCATCGAAGCCTTCAGGCTGCTGACGCTGTACCTCAAGCCCGTGCTGCCGGCGCTGGCAGCGCGGGTGGAAGCCTTCCTGAACATTCCGCCGCTGCAGTGGGCCGACGCGCATCGCGCCCTGGGCGCCCACACCATCGGCACCTACCAGCACCTGATGCAGCGCGTGGACCTGAAGCAGATCGAAGCCCTGATGCCCGCCCCGGTGGAAGAAGCTGCACCGGCCGCAGCGCTGCCCGGCGGCGAAGCCATCGCCCCTGTGATCGGCATCGACGACTTCGTCAAGATCGACCTGCGCGTGGCGAAGATCCTGAAGGCCGAGGCCGTGGAAGGCAGCACCAAGCTGCTGCGCCTGACGCTGGACGTGGGCGAGGCAGCGCCCCGCAACGTCTTCAGCGGCATTGCAGCGAACTACCAGCCCGATCAGCTTGCCGGCAAGCTGACGGTGGTGGTGGCCAACCTGGCACCGCGCAAGATGAAGTTCGGCAGCAGCGAAGGCATGGTGCTGGCCGCCAGCCATGCCGACGAGAAGTCGGTGCCCGGCGTCTATGTGCTCGAACCCTGGCCAGGCGCCGTGCCGGGCATGCGCATCCGCTGAGTTTTAACCGCACGCTGACTGGGGCTAACCCGCGCTTGTCAGCCCGGCGCAAGCCTGGGGCCGAAGCCGGGTGCATGATCGATTCGATGCCACCTTTGCCCCCGTTGCACCGCTTCAGGCCGCGCCTGCTCGACGCCCTGCAGGGCTACGACAGGCCACGTGCACTGGCCGACATCGGCGCCGGCATCACGGTGGGCGTGGTGGCCTTGCCGCTGGCCATGGCCTTTGCCATCGCCTCGGGCGTGAAGCCCGAACAAGGCCTGATCACCGCCATCATCGCCGGGCTGCTGATTTCCGCGCTGGGTGGCTCGAACGTGCAGATCGGCGGGCCGGCCGGAGCCTTCATCGTCATCGTCTACGGCATCGTCGAACGGTATGGGCTGGCCAACCTTCTGATCAGCACCGCCATGGCCGGCGTGCTGCTGTTCCTGATGGGGCTGTTCAGGCTGGGCGTGCTGGTGCGCTACGTACCGCTGCCCATCGTCATCGGCTTCACCAACGGCATCGCGGTGCTGATCGCGCTGTCGCAGGTGAAAGACCTGCTGGGGCTGCAGATAACGAAGATGCCGGCCGACTTCTTCGCGCAACTGTACACCCTGGCCACCCATGCCGACACCGCCCGGCTTTCCGCGCTGGGCATCGGCCTGCTGAGCCTGGCGCTGGTGGTGTTGTGGCCCAAGACCTATGCCATGCCCATGGTGAAGGACACGCCGGCCACGCCGCAGCAGAAGTTGCGGCGTTATGCGGCCCATGTGCCGGGCACCGTCGTTGCGCTGGTGGTGACGACGCTGTTGGTGTTGCTGTTGAAGCTGCCGGTGGACACCATCGGCTCGCGCTTTGGCGGCATTCCGCAGACCCTGCCCAGCTTCCAGTTGCCCGAGTTCAGCTGGGCCACCGTCAAGCTGCTGCTGTTCCCGACCTTGACGATTGCGCTGTTGGGCGCCATCGAATCGCTGCTGTGCGCGCGCGTGGCCGACAACATGAGCGACCTGCCCCGCCACGACCCGAACCAGGAACTCATGGCCCAGGGTGTGGCGAACTTCGTCGTGCCCTTCTTCGGCGGCATTCCCGCCACCGGCACGATCGCGCGCACGGTGACCAACGTGCGTGCCGGCGGCACCAGCCCCATTGCCGGCATCGTGCACGCGCTGACACTGCTGCTGGTGGTGCTGCTGGCGGCACCGCTGGCACTGCACATCCCGCTGGCGGCGCTGGCCGGCATCCTGATGTTCGTGGCCTGGAACATGGGCGAATGGCGCGAGTTTTCGCGCCTGCGCAAGTTCAGCATGCACTACCGCGTCATCCTGCTGGGCACCTTCGTCCTGACCGTGGTGTTCGACCTGACGGTGGCCGTGGAAGTGGGGTTGCTGCTGGCCTGCGTGTTCTTCATCGTGCGCATGAGCGAGCTCTTCCGTGTCGAGCCGCAGGCCGCCGCGCAGGCTGCTGCGCTGCCGCCAGGCGTGCAGGTGTTCGAGATGTTCGGCCCGCTGTTCTTCGGCGCGGTGGGCAAGGTCGAAGCGCTGCAGCATCAGGTGCTGCCCGGCACGCACACGCTGGTGCTGGACTGGCACCGGCTCATCTCGCTGGATACTTCGGGGCTGGACGCCCTGGAGCAGTTGCTTCGTGTGCTGCGCAAGCGCCAGGTGAGGCTGGTGCTGGCACGCGTGAACGAACAGCCGCTGTCGCTGATGCGGCGCGCCGGCTTCGACATGCACCTGGGCACCGAGAACATCGTGCCGAATGTGGCCGCGGCCTTCGCCAGCGCGGCGCCGCGCCCTGCGGCGGGCTGAAGCGCAGCCCTCAGCGTTTCAGCCAGGGCCGCTTGCGCGCCTTCAGCCGGGCCAGCGCCTGCACGGCGCGTTCACGCGAAGGCCCGTCTTGCGCGGCCAGCCAGCCCACGGCAAACCAGGCCTGCGGGTCGGTGGGCGTCTGGCCGGCAAAGTGGGCGCGTGCCGTCTGCAGGTCGTTGTGTTCGCCCAGCGCCTCGAGCGCACGCCGGAGCGCGCGCTGATAACGACGCAATGAACGCGCCGGCAGCCAGGGCGTCAGGAATTCCAGGACATAGCGCAGCCGCTTCAGGCGCTTGCGGGCGCGGTGCTGTTGCTCGACGGGAGCTTCGTCGAACTTCCTGGCGTCGGCCCAGGCGCGGCGCCAGGCGCGGCGCAGCACGGCACGCGCACTGGCCGGGCCTGGGGCGGCTTCCGGCGTCTCGGCGCCCGGTGCAGGCGGCGCGGCGGGCTGGCTCAGGTCCAGGCTGAAGGCCAGCGTGTCGAGCAGCAGCACCGTGACCCTGTGCTCCCGCAGCAGGGCGGTGACGTCGCCCGCGTTCTGGGCCGGCGGGCCCGATAGCGCTGGTGCACCGGCGGCCTGCAGCCGCGGCATCCAGGTCGACGCCAGCACGTCGGCGTCGCGTGCGGCGCCCAGGGCGTTGAACACTTCGCGCCAGCGCGTTTCCAGGGTCAGGGCGGCTGCGGGTTCGGGTGCCCAGTCGCCGAGCAGTACCAGTGCCGTGCGCAGCCGGCGCAGCGCCACGCGCAGCTGATGCAGGTGTTCGGGCGCGGCCGGGGTATCGGCCGGCGCGCCGGCCAGCTCGGCCAGGTTGGGCAGCGCCTGGGCCAGGGCCGCCTGCAGCATGGACGCCAGCGCCGGTGCGAGCCCGCCCGCGGGCAGCACCTGCGGCTGCGCCCGGGTGGCCGGCACGCGCGCCAGGCCCAGCGCCAGCCGGAAGCCACGTTCGGACTTGGTGCGCACGTCCCACCACAGGTCGAAACGGGCGGCCCAGCGCGCCGCCAGGGCTGCCAGCGCCTGCGGGGGGCCGCTGATCAGTTCGAATTCGATCTCGGCCACGGGCAGCATCAGCGGCGCCGCGGTGTCGGCCCCGGCGTGGATGGCGCCCTGGTCGAGTGCTATCTCCACCACCGCCCCGCCGTGGCGGACGCGGCGGTGCAGGCGCTGGATGTCGGTGCGGTACAGCACCTGCAACGTGTCGCTGCGGCCAGCCTCCCGCGCTGCGGCCAGCACGCGCTGCAGCGCCTGGCCCGCGGGCGTGCCGTCGTGCCGGGCCGGGTCGACCTGCGGCAGCCCACTGCGCGCCGGCAGCGGCGGCAACCGAACTTCGTGTTCCAGCCGCTGCATCAGGCCGTCGCCGCGACCTTTCAGCGTCTGCACCCAGACCCGGCCTTCCTTGCGCAGCCGCAGCGCCAGGCCGGCAGCCGCCAGGTCATGACCCGGGGTTTCGACGTACATCGCCTGCAGCCGGGTCTTCACCGCGGTGGTGGTGGCCACGGCCTTGTGCAGCGCGGCCCAGCGCGGGGCTGGAACCTGGAACTTGAGCTCGGTCTCGAACATGGGCGGTCAGGTGTCGACGGTTCGCGCCCGGCCCGTTGCCGTTCCCAGCGCGCTGTTCATGCCCGGCCCCGTAAAATGCAACAAATCCGATTCTGCCTGTCCCAAGCCATGCCGCTGTTCTGGAAGCCCTATACCTCCGACGTCACGAACTTCATCGGTGAACTGAAGGCAAAGAAGCCGACCCTGGAAGCCGAGCAGCGCGCTGGCCGCGCCCTGCTGTGGGACAAGGCACTGGACCGCACGGCCCAGGCCGAATGGCAGGACGCCAAGGTGCCGCAACAGCCCTACGTCTACCAGACCCAGCCCGACTGACGGTTCGCGTGAGCGCGCCGCACCCGGGCCCCCCTGCTGCCGCACCCGCGGCCGAACTGGCCCACCATCTGGCACAGACCTTGGCCGCCGACAGCACCCTGCCCCCGCCGGCCGTGGTCGACCAGGTGGCGGTGGCGCGCCTGTACGGCGAACCGCTGTTCAGGATGCCGCATGACCTGTACATCCCGCCCGACGCGCTGGAAGTCTTCCTCGAAGCCTTCGAAGGCCCGCTGGACCTGCTGCTCTACCTCATCCGCCGGCAGAACTTCAACATCCTGGACATTCCGCTGGCCAGCGTCACGCGCCAGTACCTGGAATATGTCGACCAGATCCGCCGCCACAACCTGGAACTGGCCAGCGAATACCTGCTGATGGCGGCGATGCTGATCGAGATCAAGAGCCGCATGCTGCTGCCGCCGAAGAAAAGCGCCGACGGCGGCGAACCCGAGGACCCGCGCGCCGAACTCGTGCGCCGGCTGGTCGAATACGAGCAGATCAAGCAGGCCGCGGCGCGGCTGGACGCGCTGCCCATCCTGGGCCGGGACTTCCTGCGCGTGCAGGTCCATGTCGAACAGAGCCTGCAGCCGCGCTGGCCCGAGGTCAGCCCCGACGACCTGCGCCTGGCCTGGGCCGACATCCTGGCGCGGGCCCGGCTGAACCAGCACCACACCATCAGCCGTGAACAACTGTCGGTGCGCGAACACATGAGCATCGTGCTGCGCAAGTTGCAAGGCCGGCGCTTCCTGGAATTCCACGAACTCTTCGACACCAGCCGCGGCACGCCGGTGCTGGTGGTCACCTTCGTGGCGATGCTGGAGCTTTCGCGCGAGCAATTGCTGGAAGTGACCCAGGCCGAAGCCTTCGCGCCCATCTACGTGCGGCTGGCCTACCAGCCCAGCTAGCCCCCCCCTGGGCAGGCCGCAGAGGCCCGAAACACTATCCGGACAAGCGGCCACCTCTAAAGTCTTGCTTGCAGCGTGCCCAATCCGGCCGCTGGTCGTTGGCACGACATGTGCACCGTGCCAATCCGCCGGCAGCACGCTGGCCGAACCCGGAGCCCGATTGAACCCGACCCCCGCGATCCTGCTGGCCCTGGGCTTATGCGCCTGCCAGCCGCTTTTCGCCGATGACAGCCCCCCCCGGCCCGTGGCCGTCGAAGCCGTTCAGCGCGCGCCCCTGGTGCAGCAGGTGGAAGTTCGGGGCAGCGTCACGGCGCCGCGAACCGCCCGACTGTCCACTTCCGTGGCCGGCCTGGTGCGGCGGGTGCTGGTCGAAGAAGGCGACAGCGTGCGCGCGGGCCAGACCCTGGCCGTGCTGGACGGCGAGATCGGCCAGCTCGACCTGGACGTGGCCGCGGCCGCCACGGCCGAGGCCGCCGCCGGCCTGGCCGAGGCGCAACGCCGGCTGGCCGCCGCGCGTGACATCGGCCAAGGCTTCTTCCCCGGCGACGAACTGCGCAGCCGCGAAAGCGCGGTGCAGACCGCCCAGGCCCTGCTGGCGCGGCGCCAGGCCGAACAGGCCCGCCAGCGCGAACTGCTGGCCCGGCACGAGATCCGCGCGCCCTTTGCCGGCGCGGTGGGCGCCCGGCTGGTGCAGGCGGGCGAATGGGTGGCGCCGGGCACGGCGCTGGTGGAACTGGTGGACCTGGCCAGCCTGCGCCTGGCCTTCGCCGTGCCGCAGGCGCTGTTCGGCCGCGTCGGCCCGCGCACCGAGATGCAGGTGGAGCTGGACAGCGAACCCGGCCGCCGCCACGCCGCGCGCGTGCTGGCCGTGGTGCCGGTGAGCGACCCTGAGGCCCGCACCTTCACGCTGCGCGCAGCGCTGGACAAGACGCCGCCCCAGGCGCCACCGCTGACGCCGGGCATGTCGGCCCGGGCCACGCTGCGGCTGGCCGATGGCAGCACCGGCGTCACCGTCTCGCGCGACGCCATCAACCGCCGCGCCGACGGCCGCCACACCGTCTGGCTGGTCGAAGGCGAGAAGGACAAGGGCAGCAGCCAGGCCCGCGAGCAAACCGTGACGCTGGGCGCCGCCCAGGGCGAGCGCGTCATCGTCACCGAAGGGCTGCGCGGCGGCGAAACGGTGGTGGTGCGCGGCAACGAAGGCCTGCGCCCTGGCCAGCGCGTGGCCGTGCAGCGCTGAAACCCCCGGCCGCCAGCATGACACCGCCTTCGACTGAAGCGCCATTCGCCAGCGCCGGCCCAGGCGCCTACGCCGCCATCGTGCGCCACGGCACCCTCGTGGCCGTGGTGTCCTTGCTGCTGGCCGTGCTGGGCGTGCTGGCAGTGCAGCGCATCCCGGTGCAGATGATCCCCGACCTGGAAGTGCGCACCGTCAGCGTGCAGACCAGCTGGGCCGGCGCCACCCCGCAGGACATGGAAAAGGACATCCTGCTGGCGCAGGAAGAGGTGCTGCGCGCCCTGCCCGGGCTGCGCCGCATGACGGCCACCGCCGGCACCGGCAGCGCCAGCATCGCGCTGGAGTTTCCTTTCGACGTGGACCTGACGGAAACGCTCATCCGCGTCAACAACGCGCTGTCGCGCGTGAGCAGCTACCCCGAGAACGTCAACCAGCCGCGCATCGTCGCGGCGTCGTTTTCGGCGAATGCATTCATGTTCTACAGCGTGGCGCCGCTGCCGGGCAACCCGCGCCAGCTCGATTTGACGCTGCTGCGCGACTTCCTGGAAGACACCGTGCGCCCCCGCATGGAGTCGGTGCCGGGTGTCTCGGAAGTGACCGTGGGCGGTGGCGCGGAACGGCAGATACAGCTGTGGCTGGACCCCGAACGCCTGGCCGCCGTGGGCCTGACCGTGGCCGACGTGCGCAGCGCCCTGCGCGCGCGCAACCGCGACGTCTCCGGCGGCGTACTCGAAGAAGGCAAGCGCCGCTACCTGCTGCGCACCGTGGGCCGCTTCGACAGCGCCGAAGAGCTGCAGCAGCTGATCCTGGCGCGCCGCGGCGACAGTGTCGTTCGCCTGGGCGAGGTGGCGCGCGTGGTCTCGCACCACTACCCGGTGGCGCAGCTCAACCGGGTCGACGGCCTGCCCGTCCTGGCCCTGCAGGTGCGGCGCGAGAGCGGTTCCAACGTCATCGACATCAAGCGGGCCATGACGCTGGAAGTCGAGCGCCTGAACGCCGACCTGCTGCAGCCCGCCGGGCTGCAACTGGTGCTGAACTCCGACGACGTGCGCTATGTCGAAGCCTCGATGCGCAACGTCTGGACCAGCCTGGCGCTGGGCGGTGTGCTGGCCGCTGCGACGATGCTGGCCTTCCTGCGTTCTGGCCGGGCCACGCTCACCGGCATCGTCGGCATTCCGCTGTGCACCCTGGCGGCCTTCATCGGGCTGCTGCTGGCCGGGCGCACGCTGAACGTCATCTCATTGGCCGGCGTGGCCTTTGCCATCGGCATGACGGTGGACAACAGCATCGTCGTGCTGGAGAACATCGAACGTGCGCGCCGGCGCGGGCTGGACCGCGTGGCCGCGGCGGTGGCCGGGATGCGCGAGGTCGGCCCGGCGGTGCTGGCGTCCACCCTGACCACGGTGCTGGTGTTCCTGCCCGTGCTCTTCGTCGAACAGGAAGCCGGGCAGCTGTATTCCGACATCGCGGTGGCGATCTCGGCCGCCATCCTGGTGTCGATGGCGGTGGCGCTGACGGTGGTGCCGGCCATGGCCGCTCGGCTGGACTTCCGTACCCGGGTGACCGATGACGACGATCAGGGCCAGGCGCTGGCCGCGGCACCCCCCCAGGGCCGAATCGGCCGCAGTGTGATGCTGGGCGTGGGCTGGTTGCTGGCCACGCGCTTGCGGCGGCTGGCCGCCATCACGGGCAGCCTGTTGCTGGCGCTGGTGACGGCGTTCACGCTGACACCACCTGCCGAATACCTGCCCGAAGGCGAAGAGCCCAAGACCTTCGCCAGCATGTCGGCCCCGCCCGGCTACAACCTCAGCGAGATGGACAAGCTGGCGCGCCAGGTGGAAGCCGCCTTCCTGCCGCACGTGGGCGCAGAACGCACCGCCTTCGCCGAAGGCCGCACCGCTGTGCCACCCATCGCCTACCTGAACCTGGGCGTGCAGGCCGAGCGCGTGCGCATCATTGCCGAGACGGTGGACCCCGGCGACATCGAGCCGCTGATGGACGCGCTGACCGCACATTACGAAACCTACCCCGGCATGCGCGCCTTCGCTGCGCGCGGCTCCATCATCAGCAGCAACGACGGCGGCACGCGCAGCATCAACGTCGACATCGCCGGCGCCGACCTGCAGGCCCTGTACGCCGTGGCTTCGGCCGTGGACCGGCGCGCGCGCGAGGTGTTCGAACGCCCGCGCATCCAGAGCCAGCCTTCTTCGCTGACCCTGGCGCAACCACTGGTGGAAGTGCGGCCCGACTGGGACCGCGCCGCCGAACTGGGCCTGGACGCCGCGGCCCTGGGCTTCACCGTGGCCGCGCTGACCGACGGCGCCTACCTGGACGAGCTGATCCTGGACGACCGCAAGGTCGACGTCTTCGCCTACGGCCCCGGCGGCCCGGGCGCCCGACTGGCCACGCTGGGCAGCACGCCGATCCGCACGCCCCAGGGCACCACCCTGCCCTTGTCCAGCGTGGCCAGCATCGACGAACGTGTCGACGTGAGCCAGGTGCGGCGCGTGGACGGCCGGCGCACCGTCACCGTGAACATCATCCCGCCGCGCAGCGTGGCGCTGGAAGCCGGCGTGGAAACCGTGCGCCGCGACGTGGTGCAGGCGCTGCAGGCCCAGGGCGCCGTGCCGGCCGGGGTGAGCCTGTCGATTTCCGGTGCCGCCGACCAGTTGGACGCCACTCGCGACGCGCTGCTGGGCAACTTCCTCGTCGCCGTGCTCATCATCTACCTGGTGCTGGTGGCCATCTTCACGCACTGGGGCTACCCGCTGCTGGTGCTGGCCACCATCCCGCTGGGCCTGGTGGCCGGCATTGCCGGGCTGGCCCTGCTGAACCTGGTGGGCAGCTGGCTGCCGCTGCTGGGCGCGCCGGCCATCGTCCAGCCTTTCGACATGATCTCGATGCTGGGTTTCCTGATCCTGCTGGGCACGGTGGTGAACAACCCCATCCTGGTGGTGGACCGGGCCCGCGCGCTGCGGGCTGCGCAGCCCGGGCTGCCGGTGGTGCAGGTGGTGCAACAGGCGGTGGCTTCGCGCCTGCGGCCGATTGCGATGACCACGCTGACCACCCTGTTCGGCCTGCTGCCGCTGGTGCTGCTGCCGGGCGAAGGCAGCGAGCTGTACCGGGGCGTGGGCGCCATCGTGCTGGCCGGCCTGGTGGGCGCGGCCCTGGTGACGCTGGTGTTCCTGCCGGCACTGCTGGCCGCGGCCATGGCGCTGGGCGAACGCCTGCAGGCACCGCGCCTGCAGGCGGCACGCTGACTAGAGCGCGACCCAGGCCCCTTCGTAGGCCCACTTCAGCACGCCGCACTGGTGCCCGCCCGGGACATAGCTCGCGGCCCGGCTGTTGACCACGAGCGCTGCCTCGACCAGGTTCGGGAACGAGAACATGCAGGTGTCGAGCCCGCCGTTGGCGGGGTTCCAATCCCCGCCATGGCCGTGGTAGGTGCCGAAGCTGCCTTCGGCCCAGGTCCAGTCGGCCGGGTCCATCAGACCCAGATGGAAGTTGCGCATGGCGTTGCGCACGGCCACGGGGACCAGGTCGTCGGTATAGCGCCAGAAACTCAGCACCCGCGTCAGGTTCATGGCACTGATGTTCACGCCATAACCGCCGCATTGCAGGGTGCGGTCGGGCTCCAGGTAGCCCGAGCCGCCGGTGTCTGGCCACAGGTACTGACGGGTGGTGGCCCCGGCTTCGCTGCTGCAGAAGAACGGCACACCGACGGCATCGTAGATCTGCCTGGCGCGATGCATGAACATCGCAGCGCTGAGGCCGCCAGGATTGAGGCCCCCGAACAGGCTGGGATCCACTCCTGCCAGCTTCGACACCAGCACCCGCAGCAGACCGAAGTTGGCGTTGTCATAGTCGAAACCGTTCGCACCCACAGGCAGGGCAACGACGATGCGAAGGTTCTCGTAGATGCTGCCTGGCGCATTGTTTTGCGCGAAGCCGCTGCGGTGCGTCATCAGGTCGCGAAAACGCAGGTTGTTCACACCGGCGCCACGCACCCAGTCGTTGGGCAGCCAGGGCCCGATGGTCGCGTCGGCGGTGAGCCCGCGGTCGGCCAGCAGCCGCAGCGTGACGATGGCCGTCAGCGTCTTGCTGATGCTGGCCACGTGCATGCGCTTGTTCTCGGACTGCAGCGTGACTGGGAGATTGGCTGCCGTGCGCGCCAGACCCCATGACCCGCTGCGCTGCAGCAGGCCGTTGCGGGCAATGGCATAGGCCCAGCCCACGCTCTGGGGGTCGAAGACGCTGCGCAGGCGGGATTCGAAGCGGTCGATGTCGAAGACCAGCAGCGGCACGCCGACGACTACGACCGACTGGAACGAAGCCATCGCCTGCGCAAACTGGCCGGCGTTCAGCTCTGCCAGGCCCTGCTGGTGCCGCTGCTGGGCCACTTGCAGTGGCGACGAGCCTACGCCACCGTCGGCCATGCTCTGCAGCATCCTGGCGCTGCTGATCTGCGCGGCCTCGCGCACCTTCTGCACGGCCGGGAGCAAAAGGCCCAAGAGGATGCTGATGCTGGGCTGCGGCTCCTGGGGCGCCAGTGCCAGGCCATCGGCAATGGCCGCGTGACCGCGCCGCAGCCCGGCCATCGCTTCGGCCAGATAGGCCAGGCTGCCGTCGGCGCTGCCCCGGCTCAGGCTGACCAGCACGCCGTCGATCTCGGGCCGGGCGCGCAACAGCGCGCTCGCCACGCCGCCACCCGGCGTGGCCGCCGCCAGCGCCTGGTCCAGTGCATCCAGCACCTGCGGCAGCAGCACGGACGGGGCCGAAGGGTCGGGCGGCTCGCGCCGGGGTTCGGTGTTCGGGCCGTCGGGCGGCGGGTTCGGGTCGATTTCGCTCAGCAGCCGCGCGACCTCGCCCGCGGGCCCTGGCGGCTGGCCAAAGCGCGAGCGCAGCAGCGCCAGGTCCAGGGCGTTGACGCTGCCGTCGCCGTTCAGGTCGGCGCTGCCGCCGGCCTGGCCGAACTGGGCGCGCAGTGTCGCCAGGTCGATGGCATTGACCTGGCCGTCGCCATTGACGTCGGCGTCGCAACGGTCGCCGATGCCATTGCGGTTGCTGTCGCGCTGGTCGGGGTTGGCCAGGTTGCTGCAGTTGTCGATCAGGTCGGGGATGCCGTCTTGGTCACGGTCGGGCAAGGACGGGGTGGTCTGGGCGGCGGCGGCGGCGCAAAAGCACAGGCTCAGCGCGGCGGCCAGGGGGGACAGTCGGTTCATGGTGAAACTCCTGAAGTCGATTCAATCGGGGGGTGGCGCTCAGCGCGGCGCCATGCGCCGGCGCAGCCAGGGCAGCATGGCCAGGCCCAGCGCGAGGCTGGCCCAGGTCGACGGTTCCGGAACGACGCTGATGCTGCCGAGGTTGCCGAAGTTGACGGCGATGATCTCGACCTGTTCGCTGACGAAGGGAAAACCGGCGTTGGCCAGCAGGTTCAGCGGGGACACCCCGGGCGCCAGCGCGGTGAAGCGCAGGGTGGCGATCGGGAAGTTGCCGGTCGGCAGGGGGTTGAAGGCGTTGAACCAGACCGCCGTGAGCGTGCCGTCCGTGTTGTCAATGGTGCCGGGGTTCGTGTTGAACGACCATGTGGTGCTGTCGACCTGCACGCTGCTCAGGCTGACAACTGCCGGATCAAAGTTCAGGTCGAAACCGCCACCGATCACGTTGTCGGTGAAACCCTGGCCACGGACTTCGACGACGACGAGATCGCCCACGAGGGCCTCGCTGGCGACAGGACTGAAGATCAGCGAACCGTTGGCCGAAGCCACGCTGCTCAGACCGGCCAGGGCCAGGGCGGTGGCCAGGGAAGGGATGCTTTTCATAGTGACTCTCTCCTTGTTGCAGTAGGGGGACGGGGTTGCCTGTTGTTGGTGTCTCGCCAGTGTTCCCAGCGAGGCGGGCGCCGGCCTTCAGCCGCGATGAAAACTTGTGAAATCGACAAGCTGCTGAACGGAGCCAGGGGGTCGGCGGGTGGGGTGAATGCGGCCCTGCATGGCTCAGCCGTCCTTGTGGACCTGGTACCACATGACGACATTCGAGATGTCGACCTTGCCGCTGGGCGACACCAGAAAGCGGACCTTCACCGTGCCGGGAAACTGCACCAGCACACCGCCTGCGGCCCAGGGGTGCCACACGCCCTTGAGCTTGGTATCGACGCCAAGATTCCAGTCCAGCACCGACTGCGAGTTGACGAAGATCTTCAGTGAAGCCTGCTTGTGCACGCGCACCAGGAAGGACAGCACCGGCCTTCGAAAGTCGTTCGAGATGACCATGCCGAGGCCGGAGACGGTGAAGTCGAACTCGACTTCCCTGTGGGGGGTGGAGGCGTCCAGAGCGGTCGACACGCCAGACAGAACCTGGTAGTCGGCCGTTGTCGTGCTCGCCATCTGGGCCTCCTGGTGTGCGGGGCGCAGAACTGCGCCAAGCCGTGCCTGAAGGCTAGGCAAGTGCGCGTTCTGCAGCCGTTCCGCGAGCGTTCCGCAGGCGTTGCGCCTGATCGGCGGCGGCTCTACGCTTCCAGCGCGGGCAGCAGCGCAGCCACCATCAAGGCCAGCTGTTGTGGTGCAGGCCGGTCTGACCATTGGCCGGCCGCCGCACGCTCGGGGAACACCTGCTGCGCCGCAGGCAGCAGCATCGGCCCCAAGGCGAGATTGCAGGTTTGTCGTGCCCAGTGCAGAGCCTCGATCAGGGCGCCGGCGGCAGCGGCCGGGTCGCCCTGCAGCAGCGCCAGCTGCACCCGAAGCTCCAGCGCCCAGGCCAGCGCCGAGGCGTCGCCGGTTTCGTGGCCGCAAGCCAGTGCCTGGTCGGCGTGCGGCAGCGCCTCGTGCCAGCGGCCCAGCGCCAGCAGCACCCGCGCCAACTGCACGTGCAGATAAGGCTGAAACAGCGGAAAACCGCTGTCGTTGCCGATCGACAGCGCCGCTCGCGCCATCGGCAAGGCCGTGTCGGGCTGCGCTGCCGCGAGGTGGGCCTGGGCCAGGTTGAAGTGGTTGTACATGCGCTGCACGCTGTCGTTCAGGCGGGTGTTGATCGCCAAGGCCTGTTCGAAGCGTTCGCGGGCTGCACCGACCTCATCCGCCTGCAGCAGCGCCATGCCCAGCGCGTCGAGCAAGGCAGCGCGCAGGCCTATGGCGTCCGCCGATTCCAGTGCCTGAAGCGCCTGTTCGAAGTGCGCAATTGCCTGTTGCGGCTGGCAAGCCCGTCGCGCGGCGTGTCCCAGTGTTCGCAGGCACATCGCAAGCCCGTTGGCGTGGCCACTGGCACGCAGCACCCGCGCCGCGCGACTTGCCAGTTCACAGGCCCGCGGATCGGCGTCCAGCCACAGCAGGATCCACGCCTGATGCGCCTGCAGCAAGGCGCCCATCGGGCTGTCGCCACCAAATCGACGTGACGCGGCTTCCAGCAGGCCCACCGCCTCGGCCCGGCGCCCGCCCACCAGGGCCGACCAGTGGATGCAGCCCAGGGCCGACGCCACCGCGTCGGCGTCGGCCTGCGCCACCGCATGGTGCCAGGCAGCCAGCACGTTCTCGTTTTCTGCCGGCGGCAGTGGGCGGCTGCGCTGCAGCAGGCCCAGGTACCAGCGGGCGTGTTGCGCCGCCAGGGCTTTGGCCGTGTGCAGGCGGACCAGCTTGCCCCGCGCATGCGCGTGCACGAGCGGATGCATGTCCAGCCGCCCCTGGGACTGGCCGCGCAGCATCGACTTGTCCACCAGGGCGGCCAGATGGGCCAGCCCGACGCCCGCCGCCTGCCTGGCGGCTTCGCGCGTGAAGCCGCCCCGAAACACGGCCAGCGCGGCATAGGCCTCGCGTTCGCTGGGCGTCAGCATGCGCCAGGAAGACTCGAACACGGCCAGGGGGCCGGCGTCGCCATTCACCGCCAGGTCGTTCGCCATGTCCTGCGCAGTGTCCTGCGCCATGTCCTGCGCGATGTCCCGGGCCAGTTCCTCGGCCGACAGCACCCGCATCCAGGCTGCTGCCCACTCGATGGCCAAAGGCAGGCCGCCGACACGTCGGCAGATGTCGGCCACGGCAGGCCAGCAGCGGGCGACATCGAATTGCGGCTGCAAGTCACTGGCGCGCGCGACGAACAGTCGCACAGCCGGGCTCTGCAAGGCCTGTTCGGCGCTGGCCGTGGGCGCCGGCACGGCCAGGCTGGCCAGCGGCAGCAGGCACTCGCCATCCACGTCAAGCCGTTCGCGCGATGTCAGCAGCAATTGCAGACCCGGTACCGAGGCCAGCAGACGGGGCACCCCCGCGGCGGCATCGATGACGGCTTCGAACCCGTCCAGCACCAGCAGCATCGAGCGGGCGGCCAGCAGCCGAGACAGGGCCAGCACGGTGTCGGCATGGGGCGGCAACACCAGACCCAGGGTGTCGGCCACACGCGCCGGCAGGGCGTCGGGGGTGCTCAGGTCGTCGAGCAGCACCACGGCGGCACCATGGGTGAAGCGTGCGGCAAGGGCATCGGCCGCATGGCGCGCCAGGCGCGATTTGCCCACCCCGCCCGGGCCCAGCACGGTCACCAGGCGGCTGCGCTGCAGCAGGCCCAGCAACTGCTGCAGTTCGTCTTCCCGGCCCACCAGCGCGGCCAGCGGTGCCAGGGCGGCTGATGGCAGCCTGGCCGGTTGGTGGGGATGCTGCTGCGCCAACCCGGCGGGGTCCTGCGGGTCTGCCAGCAACAGCTGTTCGGCCAGCCCGATGGCCTGGGCCGGCGTAGCCCCGGGCAAGGCTTGGGCGACGGCCGCCCGCCAATGCTGATGGTGCTGGTCGCGCTGCGTGTGCAGCCAGGCCAACCACTCGGCGCTGGCGCCAAGGCCGTCCAGTCCTTCCAGCAGCACACCGCTGCCCGTCTCGGCGGCCGTCTGCCACTCGCCGGCAGCGCAGGCAGCAGCGAATTCATCGATGTCGGTGCCTGGTCGCCAGCGCAGCCGTCCGGCGTCTTCCTCAGGGGCGGCCATTTCGGAATGACGCAGCTCCAGCAACAACTTGCGCAGATTGGTGCGGGCCTGGGCCTGGCGGCTTTCGGGCCACAGCAGTTCCGCAACCTCGTCCCGCGCCACCCATCCGTCATCGCGACTGCAGCCCCGGCTGCCATGCCAGCCCAGCACCGCCAGCAGCTGATGAAGGCGGCGCTGGCTCAGCGACACGGCGGTGCCACTCCCCAACTGCAACCAGGGGGGGCCGAGCAGGCGCAGGGCGGGCTTGGACATGCCGGGATCGTAGGCGCCGCCGACGCCGGCACACCAACCCCAAACGGTGGATGGCGTGACAACCGGTTTCAGAACGACCCGAACGCGCTGCCCAGCATCACCACCGCCACCAGTGCCAGCACCGGCGCGGCCACGGCCACCATGAAGATGTCCAGGTAGCTCTGCCGGTGGCTCAGCTTGCAGATGCCCAGCAAGGTGATGACGGCGCCGTTGTGCGGCAGCGAGTCCAGGCCGCCGGTGGCGATCGCCGTCACGCGGTGCAGCAGTTCGGGCGAGATGCCGGCGTTGCGCCCCATCTCCAGCCAGGTGGCCCCCAGGGTCTGAAGCGCGATGCTCATGCCACCAGAAGCCGAACCGGTGATGCCAGCCAGGATGTTCACCGCGATCGACATCGACACCAGCGGGTTGTCGGGTGCGATGCCCAGCACCGCGTCGCGCACCAGCGCAAAACCGGCCAGCGAGGCGATGACGGCGCCGTAGCCCACCTGCGAGGCCGTGTTCAGCAGCGGCAGCACGGACGCCGTGGCCCCGGCTTCGAGCGTGGCCTTCAGGTCGGCCAGTTGGCGGCGCTGCAGCAGCACCAGCAGCACGGTGGCTGCGGCCAGGGCGCCGATCACGGCCCAGATGCCGCGCACGGCGCCGATCTGAGTCTGCCCGTACTGCGGCAGCGCCAGGTAGCCTGTGTCGAGCGCCGGCCACAGCCAGGTGGCCAGCAGGTAGTTCAGCAGCACCACCAGCAGCACTGGCGCGATGGCGCGGCCGAAGCCCATGGTGGGCACTGTCGGCACTGCTGGCACCGCCAGCGCCCCGGCCGCAGGCGGCGGCGCTTCGGGCGCCGTGTCGGCTTCGTGCTCGCCATAGCCTTCGCCTTCGGCACGCGCGGCGGCGGCGCGGCGGCTCAGCCACAGCATGCCCAGCGCCAGCATCAGGCCGCCGCCGATCAGGCCCAGCCCCGGCGCAGCAAAGGGCGTGGTGCCGAAGTAGGGCATGGGAATCGCGTTCTGGATGGCCGGCGTGCCGGGCAGCGCCGTCATCGTGAAGGTGAAGGCACCCAGGGCGATGGTGGCCGGAATCAGGCGCTTGGGCAGCCCCGCCTGGCGGAACAGCGCGGCTGCGATGGGGTAGACCGCAAAGGCCACGACGAACAGCGACACGCCGCCATAGGTCAGCACCGCACAGGCCAGCACGATGGCCAGCAGCGCCCGCTGCGCGCCCAGCACGCGCACGATGGCCCGGGCGATGACCAGCGCCGCACCGCTGGCCTCCATCAGCTTGCCGAACACCGCGCCCAGCAGGAAGAGCGGAAAGAAGGCCACGACGAAGCCGCCCAGTGCCGGCATGAAGACCTGGGTGTAGCTGGCCAGCAGCGGCGTGGCCGGGCTGAACAGCACCGCCAGCAGCGCACACAGCGGCGCCAGCAGCAGCACGCCCACGCCGCGGTAGGCCAGCACCATGAGCAAGGCCAGTGACAGGCCGATGCCCAGGATGCTGATCACCGGCGCGGCCTCATGCGCCGGCCGGGCCGGGGTCGTGCGCGGCCGCACCCCCGGCGGCCAGCCGTTGCTGCGCCTTGACAGCCTGCTGGGCGGCCCGGCGCAGGGCACTGCAGCGGCGCAGGGCCTGTTCCATCTCGGCCAGCGGCAATTCGCCACGGGCGCCGGCGGTCAGCAGTGACGACTTCAGTTCTTCGTAGGCGGCGGCTTGGTCCTCGTCGTCGGCCGGCCGGCCGGCCCTGGGCGTTGGGGGCTGCGGCCGCTCGGCCTGGTCGAGCAGGCTGCCCGTGGCCAGGGTGAAGCGCCGGTGGGCTTCGGCCCAGGCCGCACCGCTCGTCGCCTGCAGCATGGGCAGCGCGGCGGCGAGCTCGGCCTGTTCCACGCAGGTCTCGTGGTAGCGCTGGGTGCGCAGCAACGCCGCCAGCCGGGCACTGGAGGCCTGTGACATCGAGGCACGGCCCAGCCGGGCGATGAAGTCCTCGATGGCGGCGTCCAGGCCGCTGAAGACGCGCCGGTCGGCGGCGACCGCGGGCGTTGCAGCGCCGGCCAGCACGGCGCGCGCCATGCGCACGGCCACCACTCCGGCGCGGGCCACCTCGCGCGCCAGCGCGTCCAGCGCCAGCGTGGGCACGGCCAGCACGTTGTCGTCCAGGTACAGGGGGCGTGCCTCGTCGTCCTCGCGCCCGCGAAAGCGCTGCTGCAGCCAGCGTGTCAGCCCCTCGGCCAGCGGCCACATCAGCAGCACGCCCAGCAGGTTGAAGGCGGTGTGGAACAAGGCCAGCTTCACCGCCGGGTCGGGGGGCAGGTCCAGCGCTTCTCGCGCCAGTCCCAGCGCGCGCAGGAACCAGGGCAGCAGCAGCAGGGCCACCGTGCCTGTGGCGACGTTGAAGACCACGTGCGCCGCCGCAGCACGGCGGGCGTTCGGCGTGGCACCGACAGCGGCCAGCAGCGCCGTCACCGTGGTGCCGATGTTGGCGCCGATGACCACGGCGGCCGCGCCCTGCAGGTCGAGCAGGCCGCCCTGTGCGGCGGTGAGCGTGATGGCCATGGCCGCGCTCGACGACTGCGTCAGCACCGTCATCAGCACACCGATGCCCAGCTGCGCCAGCAGCACCAGCGGCCCCTCGCCTTTCGGCAGGGCCACCTGCCCGGCCAGCCCGCCGAAGGCCTGCTGCAGCAGCGCGATGCCCATGAAAAGCAGCCCGAAACCGGCCAGCGCCGTGCCCACGGCACCGCTGCGCCGGCCTTCGCCGAACAGCCGCAGCAGCGCCCCCAGGCCCACCAGCGGCATGGCCAGGGCCTCGACCTTGAACTTCAGTCCGACCAGGGCCACCACCCAGCCCGTCATCGTGGTGCCGACGTTGGCACCGAACAGCACCCACAGCGCCGGGCCCAGCGCCAGCAGTCCGGCGTTGACGAAGCCGATCGCCGCCACCGTGACGGCGCTGGACGACTGCACCAGCGCCGTCACCAGCACACCCGAACCCAGGGCGTGGGCCCGCGTGCGCGTAGCACCGGCCAGGATGCGATGCAGGGCCGGGCCGGCCGCCAGCTTCAGGCCGTCGGTCATCAGGCCCATGCCCAGCAGGAACAGGCCCAGCCCGCCGGCCATGGCCCCCAACGTCGGCAGGTCGATGGCCGCAGCTGTCACGGCCTCGGTTCGTGCACCGTGGACACCAGCACATCGACCTGCCCTTCGGCCAGCACATGCTTGCTGACGCTGCCCAGCAGCAGGTCTTCGGTGGCCGACTGGCCGTGCTTGCCCATCACGATCAGGTCGCAGCCGCGGGCGCGGTCCTGCTCCTGTTCCAGCAGGCGCTGCGAGGCTTCGCCTTCGACGATGCACGGTTCCCAGTCGCCGGGCTTCAGCGGGCTGGCAGCCACCAGCGCGTGCAGGCGCTGGGTGGCCTCGGCACGGGCCTGCTGCCGGTAGCTGTTGATGGTGGCCACGTCGACGCCGGCAAAGCGCAACTTCTCCTCGAACGGCACCTGGAAGGCATGGAACAGCACCAGCCGCGCCTGCGGCGCCACGCGCTGCGCCAGCACCACGGCCTGGGGCGACCAGGCGGAGAAGTCCAGCGCCACCAGCACACGGCGGTAGGGCCTGCCGGCCGGCTGCCGCACCACGAGCAGCGGGCGCTGCGTGCGCCGCAGCAGCCGTTCCGCGGTGCTGCCCAGCACCAGCCGCCGCATGAAGCCGGCACCCCGCGCGCCCACCACCACCAAGTCGGCGTCGGCGCCATCGGCAGCGCGCTGGATCTCCTCGGGCACTGCGCCGATGGCGTCGACCGTCTGCACCGGCACGGGAAGACCGGACTGCAATTCGGCGGCCAGCTGCTGCAGCTGAGTGCGGGCGTCCGCGCGCAGCTGCTGCTCGATGGCGTGGCCGCTGCCCAGCCAGTGGCGCAGATCGGCAAGCGCTCCGCCAGGCAGCACGTGGATCAGCGACAGCATGGCACCGGCCTGCTGCGCCAGGTGTGCGGCCCGGTCGACGGCGGGTCGCGCGTGGTCGGAGAAGTCGGTGCTGGCCAGGATGTGGTTCAGGGCGTTCATGCACGGGGCTCCGGGTTCAGGATGGTCTGCGCCAGGCCGGCGGCGGCATGGTCGGCGGCATCGTCGAAGGGGTTCAGCACCCGGTTCACGCCGGCTTCGGCCAGCGCCCGGCCGTGCGCGGCGTCGCGCACCGCCCCGGCGATCTGCCCACCATAGCCCACGGCACGCAGCGCATGCAGCAAAGCCCGGTTGGACTCCCATTGGGGCAGCGTGGTGATCGCCAAGCCGGCGTGCCGCAGGGGCAGCGATTCGAGGAAGTCGGGGTCCTCGGCGTCGCCGAACAGCACCGGCAGGCCTTCGGCGCGCAACTGGCGCACCAGCTCGGGGTCGAAGTCGACGCCGACGACGTCGACACCCGCCGCCCGCAGCTGCTCGAACAGGCGGCGCCCGTAGCGGCCCAGGCCGAACACCACGGCGTCGGCGTGGCGAGCGTCACCGGCCTGGGCTTCGGCCTGCAGCTCGCGAAAAGGGTGGGCACGCTCGAAGGGCCGCAGCCACGGCGCCAGCCGCTCGTAGAGCTTCTGCGAATACAGGATCATGTAGGTCGACACCGTGATCGTCACCAACCCCACCAGCGTCGTGAGGCCCAGCGCCTGCACGCCGATGTGCCCGAGGGTGATGCCCATCGCGACGAAGACGATCGAGAACTCGCTGATCTGCGCCACCGTCAGCCCGGCCAGGAAGCCGGTGCGCCTGCGGTAGCCCATGTAGCCCATGATGGCCATCACGATCAGGGGGTTGCCCACCAGCACGAACAGCGACAGCACCAGCGCCGGGCCGACTTCGGCGCCCAGGGTCGAGAAGTCGAGCTTGGCGCCCAGGTCGATGAAAAAGAACAGCAGCAGGAAGTCGCGGATGCCGGTCAGGCGTGCGTTCATGGCCTCGCGGTAGGGCGTGGACGCGAGCGAGAAGCCCGCCAGGAAGGCGCCCGCTTCCTTGCTGAAGCCGGCCCACTCCCCCAGCGACGCCAGCGCCACGCCCCAGGCGATGGCGAACACCAGCAGCAGTTCCTGTGAACGGGCCATGGCCGCCACCACTGGGGGCAACACCCAGCGCATCAGCACGAACAGCGCCGCGGCCGCGGCCGCCAGGCGCCAGGCCAGCGACGCCGCGACCTCGAGCCAGCCCACCTCGGCGCCGGCGTCGCCGCTGCCCCGCATCGCGCTCATCGTCATCATCGCCACGACGACGGCCAGGTCCTGCACGATCAGGAAGCCCACCGCGATGCGGCCGTGCAGGGTGTCGAGTTCGCGCTTGTCCGACAGCAGCTTGACGATGATGATGGTGCTGGAAAACGTCAGCGCCACCGCCACGTACAGCGCTTCCATCGGCGTCTTGCCCAGCGCCAGCACCAGGCCAAAACCGATGACGATGGTGAAGGTGAGCTGGCCCAGCCCCGTGGCCAGCGCCACCGGGCCGATGTGGCGGACATGCTGCAGGTCCAGCTTCAGGCCCACCGCGAACAGCAGCACCGCCACCCCCACCTGCGCCAGCAGGTCGATCTGGTCGTGCGCACTGACCAGACCGATGCCGGCCGGCCCCACGGCAATGCCCACCACGATGTAGGCCACCAGCACGGGCTGGCGCAGCCGCACGAACACCGCACCCACCAGCGCACAGATCAGCAGCAGCGCGGAAAACTCGAAGAAGGGTCCCTGCATGGCAGCATTCTTGGTCGAACGCTGACCCTGAAAATCGAAGGCGATTTCACTTGTTGACCAATGTCAAAGCCGGTGGCAAATCGCCCCCGCGACATTGACGGCGGGCCGAACCTATGCACTGGCGGACATATCGCGCTTCGCTGCGGCCGCGGGAACAATGATGAACTTCTTCGCTGCCGGGCTGGGCCCCACCCTGATGATGCTTCGCCGACCGTTCCACCTGCTGTGCCTGGCCCTGGCCATCGGCCTGCCCGCTGCCCTGGCCCAGGCCCAGGACCGATTCATCGTGATGGCCTCGACCACGTCCACCGAGCAGTCCGGCCTGTTCACCCACTTGCTGCCGCTCTTCAAGCAGGCCACTGGCATCGACGTGCGGGTCGTCGCCGTCGGCACCGGCCAGGCCCTGGACACCGGCCGCCGCGGCGACGCCGATGTCGTGTTCGTGCACGACCAGGTGGCCGAAGAGAAATTTGTGGCTGAAGGCTTCGGCCTGGCGCGCCGCGCCGTGATGTACAACGACTTCGTCATCGTCGGCCCGAAGGCCGACCCGGCCGGCGTGCGCGGCAAGGACGTCACCGCCGCACTGGCCAGACTGGCCAGCACGAACAGCAGCTTCATCTCGCGCGGCGACAAGAGCGGCACCCACGCCGCCGAACTGCGCTACTGGAAGGCCGCCAATGTCGACATCGCCGCCAGCAAGCCCGCCGGCTACAAGGAATGCGGCTGCGGCATGGGCCCGGCGCTGAACATCGCCAGTTCCACCGGCGCCTATGTGCTGGCCGACCGCGGCACCTGGCTGAACTTCAAGAACCGCGCCGACCTGGCCATCCTGGTCGAAGGCGACAAACGGCTGTTCAACCAGTATGGGGTGATCGTCGTGAACCCGGCACGGCACCCGCACGTCAAGAAGGACCTGGCCCAGGCCTTTGCCGACTGGGTGGTGTCGCCCGCGGGCCAGGCCGCGATCGCCGCCTACAAGATCGGCGGAGAACCGCTGTTCTTCCCGAACGCCGGGTCCTGAACCCGGCGTCTGCGCCAGGCGGCGTTTTTCAGCCCTTCAGGCGCCGGCTGGATTCACGGGCCACCAGCCGCGGGCCGGGCACGATTTCGGTGGGTTCGGCGTCGGCCAGCAATTGCAGCATGGCATTGGCCGAGAGCCGGCCCAGTTCGTAGGCTGGCTGCTCGACGGAGGTCAGCGGCGGAATCGCGTACTGGGAGGTCGGCAAGTCGTCGAAGCCGACGATGGAGATGTCCTCGGGCACGCGCAGCGAACGGCGCTGGCAGGCCAACGCCGCGCCCACCGCCATCTGGTCGTTGGCGGCGAAGATGGCCGTGAAGCGCTGGTGGGTGGCCAGCAGGCGGTCCACGGCCAGTAGACCGCTCAGTTCGTGGTATTCGCCGGGCACCACCAGGCCTTCGTCGTAAGGAATCGAAGCGGCTTCGAGCGCGGCACGGTAGCCGCGCAGGCGTTCGTTGGCGTCGGGGTGGTCGGCATCGCCGGCGATGAAGGCGATGCGCCTGTGCCCGAGCTGGATCAGGTGCTCGGTGGCCAGCCTTCCGCCCAGCAGGTTGTCGAAACTCAGTGAATACAGGCGCGGCGCCTTCAGGTTGCGCCCCAGCACCACCACGGGCTGCGTGAGCGCATAGTTTTTCAAGGCTTCATCGGTCAGCCGCCCGGTCAGGACGATGATGCCGTCGACCCGGCGAGCCTGCAGCACGCTGATGCAGCGCGCTTCCGTCACGGCATTCCAGTGGCCGCTGACGAACAGCGGGCTCAGGCCGCGCGGCAGCAGGGCGTCTTCAATGCCGCGCATGGCAGCGCCGTAGAAGGGGCTGTCCAGCGCCTGCGTGACCACACCCACGCTGAAGGTTCGGCCGCCCGCCAGGCCGCGTGCAGCCGGGTTGGGTACGAACCCGAGCCGGGCGATGGCCGCGTCGATGGCCTGCTTCTTTTCGTCGTTGACCACGGCCGTGCCGTTGAGCACGCGTGAAACGGTGCTGGCCGACACGCCGGCGGCCTGCGCGACCATGGCGATGGTGACGGGGTTGCCGGGTTGTGCCGGCACCTCGGGTTCAGGCGACGCAGCATCAGGCGCTCGAAGCCGGGGTGGAGCAGACGCAAACTTTTCCATGTCGGGCAAGTGTAGGGCCCAAGCACCGGGCTTCATGCCGTCTTCAAGCATGGTCCGTGCCTGCGAGCTTGCCCACCACCGGCCCACCGCCCCGCCCCGTACTCGCCCCTACTGTGCGGCCGGCTAGAAGCCGACGAACTTGATGTCGTCGAAGTAGTACACCCGCGTTCCCGGCATGGCGTCGTAGCCCGCATCGCCCAGGCCGTAGTCGAAGAAGACATTGACCTTGTTGAAGGTCCTGCTGACATCGAGCTGGGAGGTCGGCCTGAAGGCCGGGCTTGTCGGGTCGGTGACGTAGCCGTTCGGGCCCGGGCCACTGGGCACGAAGTGCTTGCTGTTCGGCCCGAAGTCGAACACCAGCGTCTCCCAGGTGTTGGCCAGGGTCGTGAAGGCGTCGATCTCGCTGTTGAAATCGGGGCGACCGGCCTGTTCCACCTTCATGCGCACGCGCATGCCGGGGAAGGCGCTGTACACGCGCATGCTCATCTTGGTGCGACCCGCAGCAAATGGAATGGTCGGCACGGCGTCGTTCGGCTTGCGCTGCACCGACGTTCCGGCCCAGACCTCGCCGGCGTTCTTCACCACCTTGGCCAGCTTGCCGGTCTTGCTGCCGTCGGCCGGCACGCCCAGGTCGGCATAACCGACGACGGTGGAGTTCTCGGCGCCGCCGAAACCACTCAGCACGGCGGGTTGGGACTGGGTGTTGTCGAAGCTGCGTTCGTCGAAGCTCACCAGCGTGGGGTTGGTGCCCGTGCCGCTGACGAAGACGATGTCGTCGAAGTAGTAGGTCTTGCCACTGCCGTTGACGCCGAAGTTGAAGAACAGCGAGATCTTGTTGTGGGTGTGGGTCAGGTTCAGCACGGGCGTGCCGGCAGCGGCGTTGGCGAAGTCGAAGCTCAGCGTCTGCCAGCCCACGGCGGTGGTGGTGGCCTCGGTCTCGACGGCCCGGGTGGCGTCGGCGATGTCTTCGACCTTCATGCGCACCTTGATGCCGACATCGGGCGACCAGACCCGGGCCGTGAGCGTGGTGGCCGTGGCGCTGAACGGAATGCGCGGGAAGCCGCCGTTGGCCACCGTCACCACCGTGGTGCCGCAGTAGAAGGGCACGCCGCTGCCCGGCTTGAGCACCCGCGCCACCTTGTTCGTGCCACCGGCCGGGTCGTTGACGAGCGTGGAATCCCAGCAGCCTTCGAAGCCCACGACCGCCGCCGTGGGCTCGTCGAGCGTGGCGATGGTGATGGGGCTGGAAGCCGGCGGCGCGGCCGCCGTGCTGTTGGCCGCCACCGTGATGTCGTCGAACCAGTAGACCTGCCCGTTGGTGACCAGGGTGTCGTCGGGCGTGATGGCAATGATCTTGTAGGCGTTGTTCAGGTTCACCGCAGAAAAGTCCCAGCTCACGGTGGACCAGGTGTTGGCGTTGCCTGTGGGTGTGCTCGTGACCTCGACGCTGGAGCCCCCCGGGACCTCGACCTTGAACTTGATGACGGCACCGGCGCGGCTGGAATACACCCGGGCGGTGATCAGCTTGTTGCTGGCGGTGAAAGGAATCGAAGCCGTCGTGAAGAAGGTGCCGCCCCAGGTGTTGGGCGACACGGGCTTGAGGATCTTCAGCGCATTGCCGTTGCCACCGGCCGGGGCCGCCTCGACCGTGGGCAAGGCGCCACCGTAGGCGCCCAGGGCCGAGAACGCCGGCAGGGTCTCGTCGAACGAGACGAAGGCGACCCCGGGTGCAGGCGCAGGCGCGGGTGCGGATGCCGGCGCCAGCGTCAGGTTGTCGAAGAAGTAGGACTGGCCCGAGGCCACCACCTCCTGGTCCGGGGTGATGGCCACCACGGTGTAGGTTCTGGCCGGATCCACCCCGCCCAGGTCCCAGGTCACGGTGGTCCAGGTATTGGCCGCCAGCGCAGGCGCACCGGCGACTTCGACGCTGGGTGTGCCGGCGGCGCCTTCCACCTTCAGCCGGATGATCGCGTTGGCACGCGTCGAGAAGACCCGGGCGGTCAGCGCCTTGCGGGTGGTGGTGAAGGGGATGGCCGCGACATTGAAGAAGGCGCCACCCCAGGTATCGGGGCTGACCGGCTTGAGGATCCGCAGGACATTGCCCGTGCTCCCCGCCGGCCCGGCTTCCACCGTCGGCAAGGCACCGCCGTAGGCGCCCATGCCGGTGAATGCCGGAGTCGCTTCGTCGAAAGACACCAGCAGGCGGCCGTCCAGCGTGGGGGCAGGCGCTGGCGTGGGTGCCGGGCTGGGGCTGGGCGCGGGCCCCGGCGCTGGCGTGGGTGCAGGCGTGGGTGCAGGCGCCGGCGTCGGTGCGGGTGCTGCCGTCGGAGGCGGTGCCGGCGTCGGCGTCGGCACGACGGCCGCGACGCGGTTCGGCGGCGCTTCAGCATCACCACCCCCGCAACCAGCGAGCAGCACGAAGGCCGCCAGGGCAGCAACAGACAAGGGCGACACTTTGGGCAACGGGCTCATGGCGACAACTTTCGGAAACGGGGCAGGTCACGGCAACATGGGAACGCTTGCGGCACCGGTCCCGACTCTGCAAGCCTGGAGGTCGTGGCATGAAAGCGCTTTCACAGAAGCATAGGTCGAGGCCAGGCGCTTGGCAATGTGCCGGCCACTATCGCTTTCCCTCAGAGGCTGTTCGTCGAAGACTGTCGCTCAGACGATCTCCGACACCCGCCGGGCCGGGAACGCCTTCGAGCCCAGCCCTTGGCCACCGGCCGGCCGGAACGCGCTTCAAGGCGCTCGCGCCAGCGTACCCGGGGCCACCGTCAGTTGCTGCCCGTCGCTGAAGCGCACCTGCAGCGGCGCCTTCGTGGCGTTGAACGCCAGGTAGCTGCGCTGACCGTCGGCACGGCGGAACACGGCGTACAAGGGCGTGTCGGCCGTCACCGTGAAGTCGGGCCGGCCCATGGCCTGCAGGCTCAGCATCCAGTGCAGGGTGTGGGTGCGCGTTTCGCCGAGCTCGACGCTGCCGAAACGGTCCCATGAAGCCAGCGCCGCCTCCGGGTCGGCCAGCGCCAGGTACTTGGCAAAGATGTCCTGCCATCCGTCCTTCGGGAAGTCCCTGTAGTTCTTGCCGCGCGCCAGGAACTTCTTCGAGTCGTCGGCCAGCGTGCCGACGTTGCGTATCACGTAGTCGGGGTCGCGCCCCAGGTGGGTGGAAAAGGGCGCCATGGGCAGCAGGTTGATGCCCTTGATCTGGCGCGGTTCGTCGGTCCACCAGGTGTTGTGCGCGTACTTGCCACCGAAGACCATGCTCACTTCCACGTCCTTGTATTCGGGTGGGAACACCAGGCCGTGCACATCGAACCAGTAGTGCTGGATGGCGTTGGCCTCGGTGGTGTACAGATAGATGCCCAGGTCGCGCAGTTCCCGGTTGCCGGTGACTTCGCCCCACAGGATCAGGCCGGCCCAGGCATTCAGTGCTTCTGACGAAGACTCCTGGTTGTTGCCATAACCTCCGTCACCCAGACCCGAAGCCCAGGAGTGGCCTTCGAAGGTGTCGAAGTTGCGCAGGTAGGGAAAATCGGCCGCGCCGCGCCGCGTGGTGGCGATGTCGGCGATCAGCAGTTCCACCATGCCGCCCCAGCGGTCGGGGGCGATCCAGGCCGGGTCGCGCAGCGCCACTTCGGCGGCGGCGCGGATCCAGTAGCCGTAATGGAAGTGGTGGTCGTTCATCTGCTCGACGGCGAAGAATTCGTCGGGGTAGCTGACGACCGTGCCCAGGTCCTTGTTCAGGTGGAAGTAGCTCTTGCGCGGGCCGGTGAAGAAAAACTCCATACGTTCCTTCACCAGGCGCAACACCTGGTCGCGGCCTTCCAGGTCGCCCTGCTGTTCGGCCACCGCGGCCAGCTGCGTCGCGCGGGTCAGGCCCTTGCCTTGCCAATAGATGCTGGTGCGCCAGTTGTCGTTGTTCTCGCGGCCCGGTATCAGTTCGCGGCGTTTGCGCAGGTCGGCCTTGAGCAGGTCGTTGAACTCGCCCAGGCGCGGCCCGTCCTTCAAGCCCGGCCAATGCGGCACGAAGCCCTGGTAGGTGAGCTCGGTCTTGAACTCAGACGCCGCCAGCAGCCTGATCTGGCCGCGGATGCTGTCGAAGCCCGGCCCCAGCTTGTCGGCCACCGCTGCGTTCCTGAACCAGTGGTGCGGGTACAGGCCGATCAAGGGGCCGTTGTCCGGCCCTTCCATGACCTGGGTGCCGAGCTTGTACGTGGTGTGGACCTTGCTCGTCGCGGGGTCGTAGCGCCAGACGGCCTGGGTGTCCTTCACGAAGGCATAGGCGTGGCGGGTGAAGAGCTGCACCGTGGCAGGCTGGGTGTCGGGCAAGGCCGCGGCCGAGAAGTAGCCGCTGCCGGCCGGCATGCGCAGCGTCCACTCGGTCGGCGACACCGGCTCGAAGCGCGCACCGGTGGGCGCGAACACGGCATAGGCCTTGCCCTTGAGATTCAGCACCAGCACGCGTGCATCGCCGCCACTGTCCAAGCGCTCGGCCGCCGCCGGCAGGCGCAGACGCATGTCGCCGCGCGTCAACCTGAAATACACATACGGGCTGGCATGGGACACGGTGGCGAGCAGTTCGTCGGCGCCACGCGCCATCGAGATGTCGATCGCCCAGTCGGAGATGCGCGCCAGCTTGGCTGGCTCGATCTCGAAGGCCAGGGGAGTGAAGACGATGGGGTCGCGATGCGGGTAGTGAACCTCCACGTCGCGGCGCTCGGTCGGCACGATTTCCCGGGAAGCCAGCGCCAGCTCGAAACCGGCCGGGGTGGCTTTCACCGTCAAGGGGTGGGCGAACAGCGGCTCAGGCTTGGCAGCGAACATCAGTGACGAATACCACTGGTTCGTGGGCACCGCCTGGCGCTGCATGGCTTCGGTGCGGTGATTGGCCCGCGGCGGCGGCTTGTCGCCGGCCTTGGGCGTGAGGTAGTAGGTGCCCGCCCCCAGGGCCACCGGCTGCGCCGCCGCACCCATTGCCAAGCCCAGAACCATCCACAGCGCGAGCCCGCTGCCCAAGGCGAAATTCATGTTGCCTGTCTCCATCGCGTCGCGGCGCACAGCGGGCTGTCAGGACCTGAGAACCCCTGGGACAGATCATATTGAAACCGCTTTCAGAATGCCCCGTAGGTTTACCCGCAGCGACCCTGCCGCGGAAGCAGCCCTGGCCCGCCACCGGTCCCGCCGCGGCAACAGGGCCCAGGAAAAGACACCGGGGGTTACCAAGGTTGACGCGGCAAGACGTGATCCGCTAATCTCATGAAAGCGGTTTCAAGCAAGCTCAGCGCGTTCCCAGCGTCAACCCCCATGCACATCGAATCCAAACCGGGCCCCCTGGCGGCGCCAACCGCGGCGTCGTCGTTCGGTGCCTGGCGCCAGCGCAGCTTGTGCGCCAGCCTGGCCATGGGGGCGCTGGCATTTCCGCCCCTCAGCCAGGCCATCGACTTCGGCCCCTTCAGCCTGAACGGCTTTGCCAAGGTGGAGGTCAGCCGCGCCAGCAAGATCTGCGGCGGCGGCCCGGTCAACAACCTCAGCACGGTGGGCGAAGCGGGCTCGTCGGCCTGCCAGCTGTTTCCCGGCGAAAACCGTGAACGGCCCTGGGCCGACGCCCTGGTCGTGGGGCGCGAGTACGGCACGCGCAACGGCCACATCACGCTGGCCCAGCCCTACCTGGGTGCGAAGTTCGACCTGCCGCGCGGCTTCAAGCTGCAGGGCCTGCTCAGCCAGCGCTGGCGCGACGGCAAGATCGACATTCCGGGCGTCTGGTACGAAAGGAACATCGCGCTCAGCCACGAGGACTACGGCAGCCTGCGCATCGGCGCCTTTCCCACGCGCGCCTGGAGCTTTGCCGACTTCCCCTTCGGCGGCGACTTCGGTGGTGGTGACACCTGGGCGTCCACCGGCGCCGGTTATGGCCTGAACACCCGGGCCGTGCGCTACACCGCGCGCACGCTGGACGTCTACGACGGCGACCTGGTGCTGGAAATCACCTGGGACCAGGGCGACACGAAATTCAAGAAGAACAAGCCGCGCTTCATCGAGCTCTGGGCCCGCTACTACCGCGGCGACCTGAAGCTCGACGCGATGTACCAGGATGCCCGCAACGGCCCACCCGTGTCCTGGGGCCACGCCCCGTTCACCGGGGTGTTCTTCGACGCCCAGCACGACGCGAAGATCGGTGGCTCGGGCCAGAGCATCGCGATGCTGATGGCGCGCTACCCGCTCAGCTCGAACATCGAGGTCGGCGCTGGCATCCGCCACAACCGCTGGAGCGGCGCTTATGCGGTGTGCATCGACTTCGTCGAAGGCCAATGCCGCTACAACAACTTCTTCAACGTCGACTTCTTCGGCCGCGACGCCGACGGCACGCAGAGCCCGGGCTACCCGGTGCGCACCTACGACTGGACCGCCGGCATCCGCTATGTGAAGGGGCCCTGGAGCGCAAGCACCGGGCTGGTCTACCTCAGCAAGGGCCGCACCAACAACCCCAGCCCGCGTGGTCAGGGCAATTCCCTGATCAGGGCCACCCTCGGCGGCGGCTACAGCTTCGGCAACGGCTGGGTGGTCTCGGCCAGCGTGAGCGCCTCGGCCTACGGACAACAGCCGCAGGCCTGGGGCTGCAACGACCCGCAGAACCGCGAGATCGGCAGTTGCACCCTGGGGCCGCGCTCGGCACCCGACAACAACGCAGGCGGCGGCGATGCCCGCGTCAGCCGGTACAGCAACGGGGTTTCGGCCGGCCTGACCTATTCGTTCTGAAGTGAACCCCATGTCAACAGCCCAAGCCTTCCCTGCCCGCGTGCGCGTGTTCCCTTCGGCGGCCGCGGTCGGCCTCGCCCTGCTCGTGGCCATCGTGGTGGCCGCCTGCGGCGGTGGCGGCACGGTGCCGGCCACGCAACCCGGCGGCATGCGCGCGCTGCCGGCCGACTTCGGCACCCGCAAGGCGGTGGCCTACTCGCCGTTCCGCGGCGCCAACCCCGACATCGCGGCACAGGTCGTCACGCGCGACAACGTGCTGCAGGACCTGGGGCTGCTGGCCCAGGGCGGCTTCACCCTGATCCGCATGTTCGACAGTTCACTGCCCTATGCCCGGCTGACGCTGCAGGCCATACGCGACAACCGCATCAACATGAAGGTGCAGGTCGGCATCAAGATCTACCCCACCTTCGGCAGCGGCGCCGAACAGGCCAGGAACCTGGCGCTGAATGCCGCCGAAATCTCCGCCGGCGTGCAACTGGCCAACGAGTTCAGGGACATCGTCGTCGGCGTGGCGGTGGGCAACGAGACCATCACCTTCGGCACCGTCACCCTGCAGCAGATGACCGACTACATCGCCTCGGTTCGCGCCAGCGTCACCCAGCCCATCACCACGGGCGAATACTGGGACGGCTACTGCGGCCTGCGCGGCCGCAACGGCGAAGGCCTGCCGCCCGCCATCACCAACCTCATCGACTACGCGTCGATCCACGTCTATCCGATCCTGCAGGCCGACATCGCCTCCTACCCCGACCCCTGGGACTCGGAGCAACAGGCCGTGCCCGAAGCCCGGCGTGCCGAAGCCATGATGGACGCGGCGCTGGCGTTCGCCAAGCAGAACTACGCCTGCGTACGCCGCTACCTGGACGGCCAGGGCCTGGCGGTCATGCCCATCGTGATCGGCGAGACCGGCTGGCAGACCGTGCAGACCGGCAACCTGACCTACCTGCACCACCCGGTCAACCAGAAGATGTATTACGACCGGCTGCTGGCCTGGGCCGACAAGAACCGGACACCGGACGGACCGCTCAACGTCTATTACTTCTCGGCCTTCGACGAGCCGTGGAAGGTGTTCCAGGTGCAGGGCTACAACGAAGACAACTGGGGCCTGTTCAACGTTCAGCGCCAGGCCAAGTACGTGGTGCAGAACCTGTTTCCCATGAGCCAGTGGGACAGCGGTCGCTTCACCGCGGCCGACGCCAGCTTTGCCCCGACCGTGATCACCCCGGTCATCAGCGCCAGTCGCTACCGCGTGTATGCCGACGTGGCGGTGACGAACGAAGCCGTGGCCACGGGCGTGCAGTGGTTCGGGTTCGACACCCCACCCAACGCCTTCGTCGGCGAGGGCGACGACCCCGCCGGCGCCGCCGAGGGCCGGCGCTTCCTCGAAATAGGCCCGGCGCCCAGCACGGTGACAGGCCGCGACTACGGCTGGGGCGTGCTCAACGTCACCGCCCCGGTGCGCACCGACCTGAGCCAGTTCCAGGCCGGCGGACGCCTGAATTTCAGCATCAGAACCACCTATCCGGGCAAGCTGATGTTCGGCTTCGGCACGGCGCAAGCCGGGGCGGTATTCGTCGTGGCGAGCAATACCAACGCCGACGGCTACGGCTACATCAACGACGGCACCTGGCGCCAGGTGTCGATCCCGATCAGTGCCTTCACCGCACCCGGCAACAGCTTCGACCTGCGGCGGGTGACCAACGCGCTGGTGGTGGCCGACATCTACGAACGCTCGGGCAACACCGCCCGGGGCGACACCACCCGCGTGTTCATCGACAACGTGTTCTGGTCCAGGTAAGTCCGGGCAGACGTGCGACAGGGCCGGTTGTACCGGTCGCCGTGAATCCGCTTGCGGCTCCTGACGGCCGGGGCAGTTGCGTCGCGATGCCCGGAACCTCAGAAAGCGCTTCCAGCATGCTCGACCTGGGGAATCTGCCTGTTCCGATCGATGCTTCCTCTGCAGTCGATGGAATTCTCGGGAGACCCCCCCTGGACGCAGGGCCTGTGACCCGATGTTTCCTCGGGTTACCCCCATCATCCTCTTTTGAAAGCGCTTTCACAATTCATCGGGTGGGTAGCAGGTCTGCAGCGCCAAGAAATCGCTGTCACCGATGGAGTGGTCTGCCGCCCGACACGCACATCGATCCGGCACCGAAGGTGGTCTGAGGTTGCCAGAGGCTCGGTGGGAATCTGTTCAGGAGCAAGCAGACATGGCTTTCAAATCACTACCCATCCTGGCCTTCGCAGTGCTGGGAATCGCAGCCGGCGCGGCACAGGCGCAGAACCGTTTGTTCAACGGCGGCTTCGAGGTCGGCCAAACCACGGTGCCCAGTCAGACCGGACCCGTGCCGCTCGTGGACCCGACCAATGCCCAAGGCTGGCTGGACGCGGCGCAGGGTTATTCGCGGTCGTCCGACGCACGCACCGGCTCCTTCTCGGCGCGGGTGGCCCAGACCAGCCCCGACAACGCCGGCGTGATGCTGCAGAACTCGAAAGACAGCGGCGGGCTGGGCGACCTGGTGCCGGGGCAAAGCCTGACCCTGAGCTTCTGGGCCAAGGCCGACGTGCCCGATGAGCTCAGCTTCTACAACATGAGCTACTCGCTGCGGTACCTCAATGACAACGGCAACATCCTGTTCAACACCGGCAGCGTGAACTTCCAGAACTCGATCAACAGCAGCAACTGGACACTGATCACGGGCTCGCCGATCACGGTGCCCGCCGGCGCCACGGCAGCCTTCCTGGAATTCAGCGCCGCTGGCGGTGGCCGTCTGGCGGCATTCAAGATCGACGATGTCTCGCTGGTTCCCGAGCCTGGCACCTACGCGCTGATGCTGCTGGGCCTGGCCGGCGTGGGCGCCCTGGCCCGCCGCCGCCGCGCTGCGGTCTGACCCACCGCTGACCAAGGCCCGACCCGATGGCGTGCGATGGCACGCCTTGGGTCGGGCCTTCAGGCCGCGGCGCAGCGCTGCGCCACGGCCTGAAGGCCCAAGTCCGTCGACCCCGCCTGGAACCGCCCTGCGCCACCACTGAGAGACCTGCGATGAACTCATTTGCCCAACGCGCCCGCTTTGCGGCACTTGCACCGGCGCTGGCTGCGCTGCTGGCTGCGTGTGGCGGTGGTGGTGGCGACGGCGAGCCCGCTGCAGCCGCGCCAGCGCCGCAGACACTGACGTTCGCAGCGCTGGCCAACCGCGCCTTCAGCGCCACGCCAGTGGCCCTGGTAGCCAGCGCAAGCTCGGGACTGGCGGTCAGCCTGGCTTCATCGACACCGGCGGTTTGCACGGTTTCAAGCGCCAGCGTCGCCCTGGTCGGCTTGGGCACCTGCACCATCACCGCCAGCCAGGCCGGCAATGCCAGCTTCGCTGCGGCGAACCCCGTGGTCAACTCCTTCCTCGTGACCGCAGGCGCCCAGACGATCACTTTCGTCTCCCCGGGCAACCAGACACTGGGCATGCCAACCGCCCCGCTGATCGCCAATTCCAGCGCCGGGCTGCCCGTGGCCTTCACGTCCAGCACGTCCAGTGTCTGCACCGTCAACGGCACCGTGCTGGAACTGCTGGCCGCCGGCACTTGCACGGTCGTGGCCAGCCAGACGGGCAATGCCAATTTCGCAGCGGCGCCGCAGGTGCCGCAGAGCTTCGTCGTGGCCGCACAAATGGCCGCGCAGAGCATTTCCTTCACGGCGCCGGGTAACCAGGTGCTCGGCACCACCCCGCCAGTGCTGGCCGCCACGGCCAGTTCCGGCCTGCCGGTGGCTTTTGCCAGCACCACGCCCGCGGTCTGCCTCGTCAATGGCGCCGCCCTGAACCTGCTCGCGGCCGGCACCTGCACGGTCGCAGCCAGCCAAGCCGGCAATGCCAGCTTCGCGGCCGCAACCGCCGTCCTGAATTCGTTCACCGTCGCCCCCGCGGCACAAACCATCAGCTTCACTGCACCGCCCACCCAGACGCTGGGCTCGCCAGCCGCGGCGCTGTCGGCCACGGCCAGCTCGGGCCTGCCGGTGACACTGAGCTCGAGCACGCCCACGGTGTGCACGGTCAACGGCAGCGCGCTCGGCCTGGTCGCTGCCGGCACGTGCACGCTGAACGCCAGCCAGCCCGGCAATGCCAACGTGGCTGCGGCGGTGGTGGTGACACGGTCATTCACGGTGGCGCCGGCGGCACAGTCGCAAACGATCAGCTTCAATCTGGCAGCCACGGGCACCGTGGGCAGCACGCCCCTCACCCTGGCCGCCACGGCCACTTCGGGTCTGGCGGTGAGCCTGGTGTCGAACACGCCGGCGGTGTGCACCGTCAACGGCGGCGCGCTGAGCCTGCTGGCCGTGGGCAGCTGCACCGTCGTCGCCAGCCAGGCGGGCAACGCCAGCTTCGCTGCGGCCGCGCCCGTCAGCCGCACGCTTTCCGTGACGGCCGCGCCGCCGTCAGCCCAGAGCCTGCTGTTCAATTCGCCAGGCGATCAATCGCTGGGCACCCCGCCCATCGCACTGATGGCCGCCGCTTCGACGAGCCTGCCGGTGACGTTCGCTTCGACGACACCCACGGTGTGCACGGTCAGCGGCAGCACGCTGACCCTGGTGGCGGTGGGCAACTGCACGGTGGTCGCCACGCAGGCCGGCAATGCCACGTTTGCGCCTGTCTCGGTCAGCCGCACTATCGGGGTGGCAGCGGCCAGCCAGACCCTCAGCTTCGCTTCGCCAGGCAACCAGCTGCTGGGCTCGACGCCAGCGCCGCTGGTGGCCACGTCCAGCGCCGGCTTGCCGGTCAGCTTCTCGGCCAGCCCGGCAACGGTGTGCACCGTCAGCGGCACCACGCTCACCCTGGTGGCCGCCGGCACCTGCACGGTGGTGGCCACGCAGGCCGGCAACGCCACGTTTGCGCCGGCTTCGCTCAGTCGCAGCTTCGCGGTGTCGACCGCCGGTCAGACCATCAGCTTCACCTCGCCCGGCAACCAGACGCTCGGCACGACGCCGGCGCCGCTGGTGGCCACTTCCAGCGCCGGCCTGCCGGTGAGCTTCTCGGCCAGCCCGGCCGGCGTGTGCACGGTCAACGGCAGCAGCCTGACCCTGGTGGCCGCCGGCACCTGCACCGTCACCGCCAGCCAGGCCGGCAACGCCAGCATCGCACCGGCTTCGGTTTCGGTGACTTTCACCGTGGCGGCGCCAGTGGTCGCCGCGGTGGAGTTGATGGCCAATGGCGGCTTCGAGGCCGCGGCCACCGTCGCAGGGCAGTTTGCGCAGGGCTGGCGCGGCGTCGGCCTGGTGCCTGCCTCCTGGTCGACCACGGCCCGCTCGGGCTCGCGCTCGGCGGCTCTGGCCGTGCCCGACCCGGGGCTCGGGGGTTCGGGCCTGGCGGCCAATTCCGTCGAAGACGGCGGCCTGCCGTCGATCCTGGGCCTGTACGTGGGCCGATCCACGACGCTGAGGTTCTGGGCCCGGGGCAACGCCAGCTTCACCGGCAACGTCAATTTCTCGCTGCGCTACCTGGACGCCACCGGCAACATCCTGAATCCGGTGGTCAACACCCAGTTCCAGGGCCAGATCAACGCCACGGGCTGGACGCAGATCTCGCTGACCGGGCCCGCCATCCCCGCCAACACCTCGGCCATCTTCCTGGAGATGACGCTGGCCGTGGGCCCGACGGGCGTGCAGCCGCCCGGCAACTGCGGCGTCGACCCCGCCACCGGCACGCCCCTGCCCTGCGACTATGGCCAGGCCCGGGTCTTCATCGACGACATCTCCGTGCTGGTCAACCCATGACTTGAAACGCACGCTTCCTGGGCCCAGGCGGTTCCGGGCGGTGCAGCCGGCGCCTGGCCGGGCCACAGACGGCAAGCTCGGGCGGGGGCGGTGCGACACTCATGCCCATGACACCTCGGGGAACCCACCTTCGCTACACCTTCGAAAGCCTGGGCCAGCAGGGCGCGGAAATCGAGAACCCGCTGTTCGACCTGCTGTCGGCCCTGCAGCAGCAAGGCAGCATCAGCCAGGCGGCCACGGCGCTGGGCATGTCCTACCGCCACGTCTGGGGTGCGCTGAAGCACTGGGAAGGCGTGCTGGGCCAGCCGCTGGTGTTGTGGGCCAAGGGCCGCCACGCGCGCCTGACACCGTTTGCCGAACGCCTGGTCTGGGCCGAGCGCCAGGCCCGCACCCGCATGACACCGCATGTGGAGGCCCTGCGAACCGAGCTGAACCGCGTCTTCGCGCTGGCCGAGGACACCGGCTTGTCGCTGCTGGACGTCGCCGCCAGCCACGACCTGGGCCTGCCGCAGTTGCAGGCCCTGGCCGAGGCCCAGGCCGGCGTGCATCTGTCGCTGCGAATCGCGGGCAGCGAAGAAGCCTTGCGCAGCCTGCTCGACGGCCGCTGCACGCTCGCCGGCTTCCACGTGCCGCGACTGGGTGACGCCGCCCAGGGCCCGGGCCATTTCGCCCGGGCACTGCGTCCGCTGCTCAAGCCTGGCACGCACAAGCTCATCGGCAGCCACTGGCGGCGCCAGGGCCTGATGTTCAGGCGCGGGCCCGACAAACCGTTCGCGGGCCTGGCCCCAAGCCAGATGCTGCAGGCGCTGGCGCGGGGCCAGGGGCGATTCGTCAACCGGCAACCCGGCTCGGGCACCCGGCTGCTGCTGGACCATCTGTTGCAGGCCGCGGGGCTGGACGCCAGCGGCATCGACGGGCACGCCACCCGCATCGAACACACCCATGTGGCCGTGGCGGCGCTGGTGGCGGCGGGCGAGGCCGACGCCGGCCTGGGCATCGAGGCCGCGGCCCACAGCTTCGGCCTGGACTTCTGGCCGCTGGCCGAAGAGGACTATTTCCTGGTGTGCCTGAAGCCGGCGCTGGAACTGCCTGCGGTGCAGGCGCTACGCGAGGTGCTGGGCAGCACCGCCTGGCTGCAGGCGCTGGCCCGGCTGCCCGGCTATGGCGTGCAGCGGCCGGGCGAGGTGCTGTCGCTGACGCGGGCGCTGCCCTGGTGGCGGTACCGGGCGCCCAAGCGCGCCGCTCTGCCAGCCGCGCACCGACAAATCGCCTTGCCGTGACGTCCGCCACGCCGTGAAGCGCCGGGCCCCGCGCTTGCGGGACCCCTTTTTCTGCGGGGCCTGACGACAATTCGTTCAGCAGCAACGAACTCGTCAATCCCTAATATGAAAACCCACACGATCATCGCTGCCGCGGCCTTGACGGCCCTGGCCAGCCTGCCTGCAGCAGCCAGCATCATCACGATGCAGACCCGACTCTCCAACGCGCCCGCCGCACCGGCCGGCACGCAGGCACAGATGGGCAGCTACTACCAGAACCTGATCGAGGGCCTGCTGCTCCAGGCCCCCGGCGCCGGCTATTGCGACACCGCGCCGGCAGCCTATCTGGCGCTGGAAAACTCCAGCGCCTGCGGCGGCGGCAACAACGACATCGCCTTCAAGTTCGAGGTCGACTTCGGCATCAGCGATGCGCAGGCCGGCACCATCAGCTTCATGATCGGCCCCGACTTCGGCAAGGGCGGCGCGGTGTTCCTGAACGGCGCCCTGCTGGCGGCAGCCAACGACGACCGCTGGTGGAGCGGCAACTACGGCGCGACAAGCGAGATCTTCTCGCTGCAGAACATCGCCATCGGCACCGGTAACCACACCCTCAGCATCTATGGCCTGGAGGGCTGCTGCGACGGCCTGCAAAGCGCCAAATACCAGCTGGCGGGGAACCAGGCCTGGACCACGTTCTCGACGACAGACAGCCTGAAGGCGGTTCCGGAACCCATGACGGCAGGCCTGGTGCTGGCCGGACTGCTGGCCATGGTGATGGCGGGCCGCAAGCGCGGCCGCTGATCATCGGTCGTCGATCCCGGATGCCTGCCCGGGCTTTGCTGCCAAGGTCGGCGGGCGACGGGGCGGGCGCCCGGTTCAGTGCGCCTCGTCCCAGTTCGGCCCCACCCCCACCTCGGCCAGCAGCGGCACTTTCAGTTCGGCCACACCGGCCATCAGCCGCGGAATCGCCCCTCGCGCCCAGTCCAGTTCGGCCTGCGGCACTTCCAGCACCAGTTCGTCGTGCACCTGCATCACCATGCGCGTGGCACGCCGTTCTTCGTCCAGCACCTTCTGCACCGCGATCATCGCCAGCTTGATGAGGTCGGCCGCGGTGCCCTGCATCGGCGCATTGATGGCCTGGCGTTCGGCACCGGCCTTGCGCGGGCCGTTGCCGGAATTGATCTCGGGCAGCCACAGCCTGCGGCCGAACACGGTCTCGACATAACCCCGCTCGCGCGCTGACACACGGGTCTCGTCCATGTAGCGCTTGACGCCGGCAAAGCGGGCGAAGTACTTGTCGATGTAGTCCTTTGCCGCCTTTTGCTCGATGCCCAGGTTGCTGGCCAGGCCGAAAGCGCCCATGCCGTAGATCAGGCCGAAGTTGATGACCTTGGCATAACGCCGCTGCTCGCTGCTGACTTCGGGCACGGCCACGCCGAAGACCTCGGCCGCGGTGGCCTTGTGCACGTCGATGCCTTCGGCGAAGGCGCGCAGCAGGTTCGGGTCTTCGCTGATGTGGGCCATGATGCGCAGTTCGATCTGCGAATAGTCGGCGCTCATCAGCACATGCCCGGGCGGGGCGACGAAGGCCTCGCGCACCCGCCGGCCTTCGGGCGTGCGGATGGGAATGTTCTGCAGGTTCGGGTCGTTGCTGGAAAGCCGGCCCGTCACCGCCACGGCCTGCGCGTAGTTGGTGTGCACCCTGCCGGTGGCCGGGTTCACCATCAGCGGCAGCTTGTCGGTGTAGGTGCCCTTGAGCTTGCTCAAGGAACGATGTTCCAGGATGCGTGCCGGCAGCGGGTAGTCGGCCGCCAGTTCTGCCAGCACCTCCTCGTCGGTGCTGGGGGCGCCGGTGGCGGTCTTCTTCTTCACCGGCAGGCCGAGCTTGGTGAACAGGATGTCGCCGATCTGCTTCGGGCTGCCCATGTTGAAGGGCTGGCCGGCGATGTCGTAGGCCTCTTGTTCCAGCGCCATCATGCGTTCTGCCAGTTGGTGGCTTTGCCTGGCCAGCACGGCGGCGTCGATGAGCACGCCCTGGCGCTCGATGCGCTGCAGGATCACGCTCACCGGTATTTCGATCTTTTCGTAGACGAAGCGCAGGCCGGCATCAAGCGCCACCTGGGGCCAGAGCTTGCCGTGCACCTGCACGGCCATCTCGCTATCTTCGCCGCTGTACTCGGCGGCTTTGGCCACGTCCACCTGCGCAAACGGGATCTGGTTCGCGCCCTTGCCGCACAGGTCTTCGTAGCTCAGGCCGCGCCGGCCCAGGTGGCGGTCGGCCAGGCTTTCCAGGCCATGCGGCTTGTGGGCTTCGAGCACATAGCTTTGCAGCATGGTGTCGTGCACGTAGCCGCGCACGGTGATGCCGTGGTTGGCGAACACATGCAGGTCGTACTTGATGTTCTGGCCCAGCTTGGGGCGGCTGGCGTCTTCGAGCCAGGGCTTCAGCCGGGCCAGCACCTCGGCCAGCGGCAGCTGCTCGGGGGCGTCGGGGTAGTCGTGCGTCAGCGGCACATAGGCGGCTCGGCCCGGCTCCAGCGCGAAGCTGATGCCGACGATGCGGGCGCGCATGCCGTCCAGGGAATCGGTCTCGGTGTCGATGGCGGTCAGTTCGGACTGCTGCAGGCGCTGCAGCCAGGCGTCGAAGCGGTCCCAGGTGGTGATGGTCTCGTATTCGCGGGCCAGGGGCGCGCCGGGAGCGGCGGTGTCGGCTTCAGCGGCCGGGTCGATGCCGGCCGTTGACGCTGCGGGCGTCGTCGCCGCCGACAACAGGCCCAGCGAACCTTCCAGCTCGCGCTTCCAGGTCTTGAAGCCGAAGCGCTCGTAGAAAGCCAGCAGGCCAGGCTGGTCGACCGGCTGCAGCGCCAGGGCTTCGAGCGCCGGCCATTGCGGCACATGGCCGGCCAGGTCGCAGTCGGTCACCACCGTCACCAGCTTGCGGCCGGTGGGCAGCCAGTCCAGCGCCTTGCGCAGGTTCTCGCCGGCCGCGCCCTTGATGCCGTCGGCAGCGGCGATCACGCCGTCGAGCGAGCCGTGTTCGGCGATCCACTTCGCCGCCGTCTTCGGGCCCACCTTGTCGACGCCGGGCACGTTGTCCACGGTGTCGCCCACCAGCGTCAGGTAGTCGACGATGCGCTCTGGCGGCACGCCGAACTTGGCCAGCACGCCGGCTTCGTCGAGCTTCTCGTTGGACATGGTGTTGATCAGCGTCACCTGCGCCGTGACCAGCTGCGCCAGGTCCTTGTCGCCGGTGCTGATGACGACCTGGTGGCCGCTGGCCGCAGCCACCCGGGCCAGGGTGCCGATGGCGTCGTCGGCTTCGATGCCGGGCACTTCCAGCACCGGCCAGCCGAGCAGGCGCACGACCTCGTGGATGGGCTCGATCTGCTGCACCAGCGGTTCGGGCATGGGTGCGCGCTGGGCCTTGTACTCGGGGTACCAGTCGTCGCGGAAGGTGCGGCCCTTGGCGTCGAACACGCACACCGCGTGTTCTGCGGGAATCTGTTCGCGCAGGCGCTTCATCATCGCCACCATGCCGTGCACGGCGCCGGTGGGCACGCCCTCGGGGCCGCGCAGGTCGGGCATGGCGTGGTAGGCACGGTACAGGTAGCTGGAACCGTCGACCAGCAGCATGATCTTTTCGCTCATGCCGGGCATTGTGGCCCGGCGCGTGTCAGGGCTTCGGAGCGGGGGGCTGCGTAGAATGAATGGCATGAAATCGCTCTTGCCTCCGCTCACGTTCGCCCTGGCGACAGCCGCAGCCGCTGCGGCTGCGCAGCCAGCGGATGTGTCGGCGCCGGCGACCGCCCCCGGCGCAGCCGCCGTGGCGCCTCAGTCGGCCGGTCCGGCGGCGTCGGCCGCGGCCCGTACCGAACCTGCATCCAGCACCCGCGTGCACGAAGACGACCGCGTACGCATCGAGGAAACCCGCATCCGCGGCCAGGTTCAGCGTGTCACCGTGCGCAGCAAGATCACCGGCCAGGACTACGAGATCATCGTCGGCCCGGGCGGCCGCGACCCCTCGCAGAAGAGCGACGCCGCCGGCCAGCGCGCCTGGTCGGTGTTCCGTTTCTAGCGCGATGGCGGTCTACACCGAAGTCGCGTTCGCCGAAGCCGACGCCCTGCTGCAGCGCCTGGGCCTGGGCGAACTGACCGACCTGCAGGGCATCCGCTCGGGCATCGAGAACACCAACTACTTCGCGACCACGGTGCGCGGGCAGTGGGTGCTGACCCTGTTCGAACGCCTGCCGCGCGAGCAGCTGCCCTACTACCTGAAGCTGATGCAGCACCTGGCCGCGCACGGCATTCCGGTGCCGGCACCGCAGCCCGGCGCCCAGGGCGAACTGGTGCACAGCGCCGGCGGCAAGCCCGCCGCGGTGGTGACGCGCCTGCCCGGCAGCCACCGCCTGGCGCCCGATGCGCCGCACTGCGCGCAGGTGGGCGAGATGCTGGCGCGCATGCACCTGGCTGGCGCCAGCTTCGAACTGCAGCAGCCGCATCTGCGCGGCCTGGCCTGGTGGACCGACACCGTGCCGGTGGTGCTGCCGCACCTTCAGCCCGCCCAAGCCCGGCTGCTGGCCGACGAACTGGCGTTCCAGCAGCAGGTGGCGGCGTCGCCGGCCGGCCAGGCCTTGCCCGTCGGCCCCATCCACGCCGACCTGTTCCGCGACAACGTCATGTTCGACGACACCGCCGGCCCGGACCGGCTGTGCGGCTTCTTCGACTTCTACTTTGCCGGCACCGACACCCTGCTGTTCGACGTGGCCGTGTGCCTGAACGACTGGTGCGCCGACCCCGGCAGCGGCCGCCCTTGTGACGACCGTGCCATCGCCTTCATGGCAGCCTACGAATCCGTCCGCCCGCTCAGCCCCGCCGAAGCGCGGCTTCTGCCCGCCCTGCTGCGCGCCGCCGCACTGCGCTTCTGGATTTCCCGCCTGTGGGACTGGCACCTGCCGCGCGACGCGGCGCTGCTGCAGCCCAAGGACCCGACCCACTTCGAACGGGTGCTGGCCTTCCGCATCGCCGAACCCTGGCACCCAAGGACCGTCTGAGCCCATGCCCCTGCTGTTGAAGTCGGTCGAACCTGCGCGCGGCCCGCGCTGGGTTGCTGAGGCGTTTCGCCTGTTCAAGCGCAAGCCGCTGCCCTTCGCGCTGATGTTCATGGCCTTCCTGTTTTCCGCCGTCATCGCCAGCCTGGTGCCGGTGCTGGGCGGGGTGCTGCAGATGATGATGCTGCCGCTGCTGTCGCTGGGCTTCATGATCGCCAGCCAGTCGGCGCTGCTCGACGGGCCGGTGTCGCCGCGCCAGTTCATCGAACCGCTGCAGGGCGACCCGAAGCGGCGGCAGGCCCTGCTGGTCCTGTGCGTGGGCTACGGCGTGTGCGCGGCGCTGATCCTGCTGCTGTGCAACGTGGTCAGCGACAACGCCATGATGCGCCTGCAGGAACTGATGGCCAAGGGCGACGGCACGCAGGCCGAGATGCAGGCGCTGTTGTCAGAACCCGGCGTCAGCCTGGCCGCAATGCTGGGCGTGGGTCTGGGCGTGGCCCTGTCCATTCCCTACTGGCACGCGCCGGCGCTGGTGCACTGGGGTGGCCAGGGCGTGGCCCAGGCGCTGTTTTCCAGCGCCCTGGCGGTGTGGCGCAGCAAGGGCGCCTTGTTCGCCTACATGGTCACCTGGGCCGCTCTGGTGCTGGGTGTCGGCGTGGGCTCGGCCCTGGTGTTCGGCCTGCTGGGCATGGGCCAGCTGGCCAGCATGGTCAGCGTGCCGGCCGGCCTGTTCCTGTCGACGGTGTTCTACATCTCGCTGCTGTTCACCTTCAACGACAGCTTCGGCGGGGCGAGTTCGGTCAGCGCCGCTGCAGAAGCGCCGTAGTCGAACGGCCGGAGCTGGTTGAACCTTCAGGCAGCCTGCGAATTGCGAGTGGCCGAGATCGAGAACGGCAAGGCCATTGCCAAGGAGATCCAGCCGCTTGCGCTGGCCGCCTGATGTCAGTCAGCAGGTTCGCCTTCACCGCTTGCGGCCGGCCAGCAGCAGGTGGCCACGAGTGACGGCCGAGGGGTCTGAGGAGCCTCGCCGTCCACATCGGCCCCGCTGGCGGCCACCATCGGGCCCGGCACATCGTCACGCGCAACTTGCGCGACGTGGCCCATGGCGAACTGAGGTTTCCGTCACTGCGGGTGCAGACACCCGAGCAATGCCTGGAGGCTTTTCCATGTCCACCTTGACGATCCGCCTGCCCGACGACAAGCACGAGCGACTGAAAGCGCTGGCGAAGTCAAACTCCATCAGCGTCAACAAGCCGATGGACGAATTGGCTACGGTGGCGCTGGCCAACTACGACGCCCACGTACGCATCGAAGCCCGGGCAGCGCCGATTGCGCGCGACACGATTCAGCGATCGAACCGGTGCAGGAGGGTGACGCTGAGACGGGACGAGGTCGGGCGCTGACTCATGGGGCGATGAGGTCGAGCGTCGGGAAGTAGCTTCTGAACCGGCGGGCGTCCCGGGTCAGCAAAGGCCAGCCTTCGACGGCAGCGTGAGCGCCGACGAAGAAATCAGGGAGCACCTGCCCCTTGCCGCCGCCGCTGCGGCGGTACTGCGCAAAGGCCTTGGCCGCCAGGAAAAGCGCTGGCCGGGGGATCTCCCGCAGTTCCAGCGCCATGGTCAGCACCGAGTCGTCGAGGGCTTCCAGGGTCGAGAACGACAGCGACATCTCGGCATAAACCACCGGGTTGATGGCCAGGACATGCAATTGCGCCTGCGCGCGCAGCTGAGCAATCGACCAGTCGGCCCATGCCGGGTCGTTCTGCAACACGTCCACCAGGACGTTCGTGTCGACCAGCACCATCAATCGCCTGCGCGCAGCAGCGCCATCAGGGCATCGGTGCGCCAGGGCACGTCGGCCCGACCGCGCACGGCGTCAAACCGGTCCCGGGTTGCGGCAGGCGCGCTTTCAGCAGGCCCTGCAGGCTTCTCGGGCTGGATCACCAGTTCGCCGGCTGCGTTCACGCGGAACTCCACGGCTGCGCCTGGCGAAAGGCGCAGGGCGTCGCGAATGTGCTTCGGGATCGTGACTTGTCCCTTGCTGGTCAGCGTGGTCGCCATGGAGCGCTCCTGGAGTGTTACCTGGAGACGCCATGGTAATACCTCGACAGGGTCGGCGATGTTCACCCGCCTGCCCGGCGGCAGCGCCTCAATCCACCGGCGTCAGCTTCGCGATCGCCAGCGCCAGCCACTGGCTGCCGTGGCGCCCAAACTGCACCTGGGCACGGGCGTCGTTGCCCTGCCCTTCCAGCGTCGTGATCACGCCTTCGCCGAACTTGGTGTGGAAGACCGTCTGCTCGGTGCGGAAACCGTCCATGGTCTGCGGCGCAACCATGGCTGCGCGCAGCGGCATATTCAGGGTCGTACGCGGGCACTCATGCCGCTCACACGCTGGACTTCAAAGAGACGCCGATGTCCGTCGAAACGTTGGCTGGATTGCCCCTCGCTTGACATGGCTGGGGGCAACAGCCTAACTTTCCAATGGAAGTGGAAACCGTTGGGAGCTGATGCGATGGCGGAAATCAGACGGGTGCGTTGGCGCATGCACGGCGGTCGGCGGGGCGGCATCAGACTGCGACAGGCAGCGGCTGGCTGCCTCGGCGCACTTGCAGCGCTGTCCTTTGCCGCTCATGCCGCGCACATTGCAGACCCTGCCTTTGCCGCCCTGACCGCCGAAGCCCAGCGCCACGGGGCCGCCTTCGTCTCGGTCAACGTCGCCAACTTGTCGCTGGGCGATGCCATGCTGGACACCAGCGGCCGGCGCCCTGCCCGCTTCGAAGCCGCGCGTGAACACGCGCGCGTTGTTTGCCGAACTGGCAGGCGAGGCCTGGCCCGAGGGGCGCTGGGACAACCAACTCGGGCAGGTGGGGTTCTATGCCAGCCCCTTGGCCCTGCAACGCCTGCGCCAAACCGAGCACGCGCTGAGCTTCAGCGCCGACCTGCCTGCCGGCATACGCAGCATGCGCCTGCAGCGGCCCTTTGTGGCGCTGGAAACCGCGCTGCGCGAGACCGATTGGGTTGACGCGTCGGTGTTTGTTCGCAACGACTTGGCCAGCTTCACGATTTCAGCGCAGGGCGAGGCGGTCGTGCGGGGTGGGGCTGCGGCAGCACGGGAACATGCGCGCCGCGGCCGGGCCATTCTGGCTGCGCTGCGCCCGGATGAAGCAGCGCAGTTGCCCGCTGCGCAGGCCGAACTGGACGCTGTCGCCCAGTCCGGCAAGCTGCAGTCGATCGCGATGCCTCTTCGCATCGGCCGCGCGGCGCTGCGCCGTCTGGCCAGCCATCCAGACGTCGCGAGCCTGGCCCTGCGCCACGCGGAGCCGGTGCCCGGCCCACACTTCGACCCTGCAGCCATCACTTCCGCACAGGCCTATGGGTCGGTCGACGTGCTGCTGCTGATGAACAACCCGCTGCCGCACGCGCAGATGAACGGCGTTGAATTCAAGCGTCAGAGCGACGCCATGCGTACAGCCATGCACGACCTGGCGCGGTCCTATCAGACAGCCGACGCCTGGCAGCTGATGCCTGAAATCGGCGTGATCCAGGCCTGCTTGAGCTTGGCCAAGGCGCGGGAACTACAGACTGCGCGCGACCCGCGTCTGACCGCTGTGGTGGCCGACCGACTGATGGGCGAGCCAGCGCTGGACAAGAGCACGGCTCGCATGCGCATGCCGCTCGTGTGGAACCACGACGCGCCGGCCTACCCCAACGCCGGCTTCCGCGGCGCCTATCCTTCGGTGCTGAACGACCCGTCCAGCCCCGCCCTGCCGGTGTACATCGTGGTGATGGACACCGGCACACTCCATACCCACCCGATGTTGTCTGGCCAGATCTTGGACAGCTTTTCGTCGTGCTTCGGCAGTTTTCCGGTGACGGGGTCTCTTGTCAGCATCTGCCCGGGCGCCGTGGCGAACACACCAGGCAGTTGGGACACGCCGTTCGTTCCAGGCAGCGCGACCCCGCCGCCATTGACTTCGGCCTATTGCACCGCCAGAACGGCGTCAACCTCGTTCTGCGACCACGGCAGCCAGGTTGCCAGCGCGGCCGCGGGCAAGAGCAGCCCGCACAACGGCAGGATCCTGTCAGGCGTGGCGCCGGCAGCGAAGATCGTGCCGTTTCAGGTGTTTTCGTGGAACCTGAGCATTGGTGGCGGGCCCGGCTTGTATGCCAGCGACTTGTTCAGTGCATTGAACACGGTGCTGAGCCAGACCGGCCCTTCGCCGGCCGACAACTTCATCGTTGTCAACATGAGCATCGGTTCGCCCGGGACCTACTACGCAACAAGCTGCGGGTCGGGTGGGGCGCCGTTTCAGTTGCCGTTTGACCCGGTGGCGGTGCTGAATGCGCAATTCGCCAGTGTGATCAACGTGCTGAAGAATCGAGGTGTTCCAGTCGTCGCGGCGGCAGGAAACAACGCTCAGCAAAACGCAGTTGAGTGGCCTGCCTGCCTTCCAGGTGTCGTCAAGGTGGGCAGTGTCCTGAATCCGACCAACCCAGCAGATCTCTCGATCTTCTTGGGTGCCAACCTGCTGCACATCGAGTCCACTCCGAGTTTTGCAGGGGACTTCTTCTTTCTGGCACCTGGCGGCGGCGGCCTGGCAGACACACAAGTCACGTCAGCAACAGTCAATCCGACCAACAGCTATCGGGCCGACTTCGGCACATCCTTGGCTGCACCTCACGTGGCTGGCGCCTATGCGGTGGTGAGGGCTGGCTATGCCAAGCTGGGGCTGAATGCCATCTATTCCTGGCAGGGTGCCAGCCAGTTCCTGAAGCAGGACCTGACCGGCGTCGACCTGGTGGGGCCACCCATTCCGGGCCAGCCAGCGCCGCAGTACCGCTTTATCCGCTTCGACGCAGTCACCCCCTGACCCAATACTGTTCGCTTAGAGTAGAAAGCTGCCTTCATGGCAATCCGGCGACCACAGCTTCTTGCGCGTAGTCCGAGGTGCAGGCCG
>LNFM01001281.1_pt1 | contig 57876 bp, 48 predicted proteins | sample 596031 | NCBI WGS metagenome assembly LNFM01 (sample SAMN04254537, study PRJNA301005) | activated carbon metagenome | isolation source: dual media filters at the Ann Arbor, Michigan drinking water treatment plant | place: USA: Ann Arbor | reverse complement strand
GCCTGGAAAACGCCATCGTGGTGGGAGCCACCAACTACGACGTGGCCGACCAGCTGGCCGACGTGGGCATGGAAGCCATCCACCCCAAGGCCGCTAAGCCGATGGAGCTGGCGGGCATTCCGATCCGTCTGAAGAACACGTTCGAGCCCGACCACCCCGGCACGCTGATCACCAAGGACTTCGTGGGTGAACGCGCGCGGGTCGAGATCGTCACCGGCACCGACAAGGTCACGCTGATCGAAATCCATGACCCGAGCATGGTGGGCACCGTGGGCTTTGACGCAGGGCTGATGGACGTTTTCTGCAGGCACGGCGTGAGCTATATCCTCAAGGCCACCAACGCCAACTCCATCGCCCATCTTGTTTGGGACAACCAGGTCACCCCCGCACTGGTGGCCGAGTTGCAGGAGGGCTACCAGATTGTCACGATCAAGCCCAGCGCGATCGTATGTGCCATTGGCTCCAACATCAGCATTCCCGGCGTGCTGGCCAAGGCGGCGCAGGCCCTGGCGGATGCACAGGTCAATGTCAACTGCGTGTCGCAGACCCTGCGCCAGGTGAACATGCAGTTCGTGATCGAGCGTGAGGATTACAAGACCGCTGTCAAGGCGCTGAACATGGCGCTGTGCGTGAACTCCGGCGCGCCCGTACCGCGGGTGTGATGCAGCGCTTGCGGCGGGCGCTTGGCTTGCCGCAATGCGCCCAGCCAGATGGAAGCCCGCCCTGTGCGGGCTTTTGTCGTCTACCGCTACTCATACCTCGCTCCGTCGGCCGGTATCGCTCCCACCGCCATGGTCGCCGCATCCTGTGCCGGTGCTCGTGCGTGTGCCGTGCCACGATGGGGCGTGCGCTGCAGGCTCCCGCTCGGCTGTGCAATCGCAGGGAAAACCAGCCATTGATCAGCCGTGAATGCTATTGATTTGATAGCTTTTAAGGCAATATTTACAAGCGCTATACGGCCTTTTTGCTTGTTTTTTCGCCTTTGCGGCTGCTTTCAGCCTCTCTTGGTGCCGTGGGCCAGAGGGGCGGCGGTTTTGCCGGATGCGGGGTGGCCGCTCAGGCAATACCTGGAGGCTCCACAGTGACCCCGTCAAAGTGCAGGTGGTGGAGCATCTCGCGCAGCATGACCACGCTGGCGAACACGCGCGGGCTGTAGGGCAGGCTGTCTTGCGGTGATGACTGGCCAAAGGCCTGAAGGACCAGGCGGCTGAAAAGCTGCTCGACGGCATCGATCCGCAGTTGCAGGGTGGGGCCCTGCAGGCCGGCGAGTTCAGCCAGGTGGCGGATCTCGGGTGCGTGGGTCGCCAGCCCTGCACCAGCCGACAGCTGCAGGCGCGCGGCCTGGATGCGGTCTTCCGTCCATTCGATGGCACGCTCCAATGCGATGGGGGTCAGGGTGCCGTCGCCGAAGTGACGGTCGCTGATCGCCTGCGGCCCAGCCCCTACGGTGCCGATCAGCGCGCCGGTCCGCGCGTCATGAAAGTGTGCCGCGAAGGGCGACAGGGTAAGCAGCAGCGGGGTGGTCATGTCATTTTCTTGTGGGCAGGAGCTTCATTGCGCCTGCTGGTCAGGCACGAGCGTTGCGAGGTATGCAAGGTGCTGCAGATGGCCCAGCTTGACCCATACGCGGGCGCCTGCATCGCCGGTTTGTGCCCGCAGGCGCGCCCCGGACGGCAGGCGCAGCCAGGATTGCGGCGCGAATGTTTCGCCGCCTTCAGTGAAGCTGCCTTCCAGCACCAGAAATTCTCCGCCCAGGGGCAGGTCCAGCGCGATGGTCTGGAGGGGCGCCCAGTGCTCGATGCGCACGTCCTCGTGCGCGGTGCGGTGCAGGGGCGCCACCTGCACGCTGTGGCGGCCTGTTTCGGTCACACGCGCTGCCGCATGGGCCGGGATACGAACCTGGGCGCTGTCACCCGGGTCAAACTGCCAGAGCTTGACGAAAATGGTGGTCCCTTCTTGCGAGCCAGGCGCATGGCGCGAGCCGAGCGGGTTGCGCACGTACGTGCCGGCGGGGTAGTCGCCTGATTCATCCTGGAAAACGCCCTCCAGCACCAGAAACTCTTCCCCGCCACCATGCGTGTGCGGTGCAAACCGGCTGCCCGGTGCATAGCGCACGATGGACGTGGCTTGCGCCACCTCATCGCCCACGCGGTGGAGCATCCGGCGATCGACACCGCCCGCAGGGGAGGGCAGCCAGGCGAGGCCTGCCGCATGAACGGACGCGCGCACCGTCAGGTCGGCATGGAGCTTCATGGCAATGTCCTTTCGTGTTCGGATGCATTCGTGCCCGGTACCTGGCTTCGTTGCGCCAGCAGTTCCTGCACGGCAAGCGCTGCCGATTCCAGCGCGCCTTCAAGGTAGCCGCCAGCGTTGGCCGAACGCTCGGTACCCGCCAGCCACAGGTGGTGCGACCATGCCTGGGGCACCGTGCCCGCGTCGTACAGCGGATGGCGTGCCAGGGGCTGGCGGTCGCTGGCGGCGGCGGTCAGGGGCTCCTCGGCCCAGTCCTGCACGGCGGTCCACAGTGGGCTGCCAGCCTGCTCGCCAAAAATACGCTGAAGTTGCGCCAGCGCCTGCCGGGTCAGGGAATCCTGCCCGATGCCGGTGCGGTAGGCCGGTGTTGCACCCACAAAGCCGAACAGCGCGGCGCTCTCGCCCGACGCGTCCGATGCATCGTGGATCTCGGCCAGCGGGCCGCGGTGGCTCATGGCAGTACCCGACCAGCCGGCCTCGCGCCAGAAAGCGCGCGGGTACACGGCAACGAACTTGGCCTGACCGGCCATCCAGCTCGGGGTGTCGCGCATCTGCTGCACCAGCGGTAGTGGCCAGGCAGGTTCCATGCAGAGATCCTGCACCGTGAGCCTTGGCGGAATGGTCAGCACCACCTGGGCGGCCTGCTGCGTCCATGCCCCAGAGGCGTCCTGCAGGTCCAGTTCCACGGCGTGCGGTCGCAGTTTCAGGCCGACGACGCGTGTACCGGTCAGGATGTGGACCTTGCCCTCAAGCCGCGCCCGCAATCCTTCGATCAGGCGCTGCATTCCGCCGGCGACACGGTACGACGCAGGCGACTGCTGCCAGGTGACCTGTTGGCGGTGCACCTGTCCGTCGGGCCCTTCGATGGCGGTGGCGCCCTGGATGTGCTGCGCAAACGCGTCCAGCCCGAGCGTCGACACCAGCCCTGCCACCAGCGGATTCATTGCAGGCCAGAACCATGACGGCCCCAGGTCAAGCCGGTGCCGGTCGTCGGCATGGCCCAGGCTGAGAATGCGGCCGCCGAGCCGCTCGCGTGCCTCGATCAGCAGCACGCGCTGACCTGCCTGTTCCAGCAGGTGTGCGGCATACAGCCCGCTCAGCCCGCCGCCGATCACGACAATGGGAAGTGACATGGTGGGCTCCGGTATCAGTGTGCGCCCGGCATCGGCCGGACATCAAGTTCCTGCGTCCAGGCACCTGGGGGCTGGCGGAAGATCTGCCAGTACTGTTCTGCCAGGTCGGCCGGTTCCAGCATGTGTGCTGTGTCTGCGCCTTCAAAGCGCTGTGCGGTACGCTGGCTGCGGATCAGGCCGTCGATGACAACATGTGCCACATGAATGCCGTCTGCCGCATGCTCGCGTGCCAGCGCCTGGCTGAGCCCGCGAAGCGCGAACTTGGCAGAACTGAAGGCCGAGAATTCCGGCCCGGCCCGCAGGCTGCCCGAGGCGCCGCTGAAGATCAGGCAGCCGCGGCGGGCGGCCTGCATCCGCGGGATGGCCTGCCGGCTCACGTTGAAGGCCGTGAGCACCATCGATTGCCACACATCCTGCAGGGTCTGGGCAGATGTCTGCAGGAACGGCGCGCGATGGAATTGCATGGCGTTGTGCACCACGCCAGCCAGCGGAGGGGCGTCGCGGTCAAGCGCGTCGAAAAGCCGTTCGGTCGCCTGCGGGTCGCGTAGGTCGGTGGCCCAGCGGGTCCCTGCGCTGCGCGCTACGCTCACGACGGCATAGCCGCCTGCCTTGAAACGCGACTCCAGCGCGTCCCCGAAACCGGCTGCGTGGCCGGCAATCAGCAGCGTACCCAATGAACTCATGATGCTTCCCCGATATTCATGTAAAAGCTACCAACCGAATGGTTGGTCTGTGGGCTAAAAAAATCAGCCGGCCCAGAGTGCCAAGAACGCGCGTGTGACCTGCAGTGGCGCAGCCTCGACCGGCGGGGTGCGCCCGACGATCATCGATCCTTCCAGCGCGCTCAGCAGCAGCAATGCCAGCTGGCTGGCATCGGGCGCCTCAGGCGCTCGTGCCTTGTCCAGAGCCACGGTGAGCCATGCCAGGTTGATCTCGAAAAAGCGCTGCAACTCCTGGCGTACAGGTTCGGGCAGCGTCTCGGACTCGGCGCCCAGCATGCCGCACAGACACATGCGGCGGTTTTGCTCGTAGGTGGCCTGGAAAAGCTGGGCGTACGCCATCAGCCGCTCCCGCGGCTCGGCACCAGCCCGGTCCAACGCTTCCAGGGCCAGCGAAAACCGTTGCACATACCGTTGGGTGACGACCGTTGCCAAGTCAGCCTTGGTGGCAAAGTGATGGTGCACGCTGGGCTTGCGGATGCCCACGGCCTGCGCGATGTCTTCATACGAAAAGCCGTTGAAGCCCTGGCGCTGGATCAGATCCTCGGCCACATCCACGATCCGTTCGGCAGCAGGGCTCAGGTTGTTGAAATCTCGCATGTTGACCTTTCGACGGGCTCGTATTTTGCAGCAGCTGGCGTGCAGGATCTGTCCCCTGCGGGCTCCACCGGCCTGGCCTTGGGTGCCCGGCGGCATGGCCATCGCAATTGACGCCACATCCCGAGCAGGGCGGATTGAACCCGACCTGCCCGGGGCGTTGCCGTCGGTCAGGCCTTGAGCCGGTCTGCGAGAGCCTCAGCAAGAGGGGCGGCGGACGCCGGGCTCTGGCCGGTCATCAGGGGGCCATCGATCACGACGTTGGCTTCCCAGTTTGCCTTGCTCATGTAGTGGGCGCCACGCAGCTTGAGCTCGTCTTCCAGCGAGAACAGCAGGTGGTGCAGCAGTTCAATCTCGGTGTCTTCGTCGTTCTTGAAGCCCGTCAGGTTGACGCCCTTGACCAGGTACTCACCGTTTGCAGCCTTGACGTCCCGCAAAATCGCCGGGGCATGGCAGACCATCGCGATCGGGCGGTTTGCGGCGTGGAAGTCGCGGATGAGCTTGATCGCGAACGAGTCCGAGGCCAGATCCCACAGCAGGCCATAGCCGCCCGGGAAGAACACGGCGTCAAACGTTTCCGCATTCACGTTGCGCAGCTTGCGGGTGTGGGCGGCGGCAAAGCGTGCCACCGGGTCTGCCAGGAAGCGGGCTGTGTACTCGCTGGTGAAGGGCGCTTTCATGCTCAGCAGGTCGATGGGCGCCTCATTGCAGTGGCGGTGACGCCCGCGGGGGCTTTTCATGAAGCCGGGGCGTCAATCGCAGGGCGGAGTTGCTGGCCTTGGCCTCGAAGAACCTTTCCGATTCGGTGGCGGATTGAACTACTTGCCGATGGATCGCCCGCGCCGAGCACAGCGCATTGCTATGAAATAAATAGCTGCCACTAAAATGTCCGAAGGTCGCAGCCAGTCCATTCACTCCATTCATTCCCGCCTTTGTCCACTGGTTCATGCAAGCACTTCTAGACGCGATCGCCGCAATGTCCCTGCCGTCCGAGGCCAGCCGCATTTTTCATGGCCGCGGGGGCATGCACCCCGGTTGCGAGCAATGGGTGCTCGACGCCTATCCGCCCGTATTCGTGCTCACCAGCTTTGCACCTGTGACAGATGACCAGCTTGCTGCGATTGGAGCCGCGTTGCAGGTGCGCTGGGCGCACATCGCCACGCCTGAAGCACCCCTTTGCTGGGTGTTCCAGCAACGCGGGGAGGCACTGCGGATCGAAGGGCGCAGCGAGACACGCCTGATGGCCGGCGAGGTACCCGACCGGCATGTCGTGACCGAAGCGGGAGCAAACTTTCGTGTGCATGTCTTGCGCGGGCAAAACCATGGCCTGTTTCTTGACATGGCGGCTGGCCGCCGCTGGGTGAGCCGCCATGCCGAAGCCCGCCGTGACGATCGCTATGGTCTCAAGGTGCTCAACCTGTTTGCCTATACCTGCGCTTTTTCGGTGGTGGCACTGCAGGCAGGCGCAAGGCAGGTCGTCAACGTGGACATGAGCCATGGCGCCATCGCCATCGGGCAGCAAAACCACCAGCTCAACCATCTCACCGCGGGCGCCACATTCCTGCCGCATGACATCTTCAGCAGCTGGGGCAAGATCACCCGCAGCGGGCCCTATGGCCTCGTCATCGTCGACCCGCCGAGCTACCAGAAGGGCAGCTTCGTTGCCACCAAGGACTACGCGCGGCTGATGCGCCGCCTGCCTGACCTGCTGGTACCCGGCGGCCACGCGCTGCTGTGCCTGAACGCGCCCGAGCTGGGTGAGGATTTTTTGCAGGCACAGATGCGCGAGCTGGCACCGGAACTGGCCTTTGTGGAGCGCGTTGCGAACCCGGCCGTCTTTGCCGACGTGGATGAGCAGCGCGCACTCAAGGTGCTGGTGTATCGCGCGCCCGAGTTACCCGTTTCCGCGTAGCGCTGTACGTTTGCCGCTGCTGGCGGCGTCGTTGGCAGGCTGCCCCTGGGGCCACCCAGGGCCGTCAGTAGATCCCCATCACCAGCCCGGTGGCCAGGGCAGCGCCGAGCTCGCGGCACTGCTGCAGTGCGGGCGCGTCCAGCTGCTTGGGGGCCAGGATCTGCTCGGGGGTCTGGGCGTGGGTGCAGACGATCAACGGCTCTGCGACGGGCTTGAGGCGCCAGCCCGTGGCAATGCGCTGCATCTGGCGCGCGGCGTTGTGGCCGTCGCTGCCGGCGCACACCAAAAGCGCGCAGGCGCGGCCGTTGATCTGGTCCAGCGCAGGGTAGTAAGTCCGGTCGAAAAAGTCTTTCATCAACCCGCTGATGGCACCGAGATTTTCAGGCGTGGCAAACACATACGCCTGCGCCGCCAGCACATCGCCAGCGTGCGCAGCGCTGGCGTGCAGCAGCCGCACGCCGAGCCCTGGCTCGGCATCCCGCGCACCGTCTACCAGCGCCTGCGCCATCTGCAGCGTTGCGCCCGTTTGGGAGTGATAGACGACCAGCAGGCTGCGAACGGCCGAACTGGAAGACGGGGGCAGAGCCCCTGAAGAGCCCGGAGTAGGGTCGTGCATGGCAGGCAGGCCCGGGGGGGCGGGCGGGAAGTGCAAGGCTGGTTCCAGGGCGGAATGCAGTTTGCGCAGCATACCTGCGCATCAGTGCCCCGGGCCACAGTGCAACGCAGCTCCTTGCAGCGCCCGGCCGGCGGCACCACTGGCACCGCCCGACCGTCAACCTACCCGCGGGTGAGTGCCTTCAGTTGCTGGGCCGGAGCGGCGCTGGCGGCACCGAACCCCGTGTGCGCCGGCAGCTTGAACACGCTGACGGTGGCGAGCAGCTCACGCGCCTTGCCGTTCAGGCTGGAGGCAGCCGCGGCCATCTCTTCGACCAGCGCAGCGTTTTGCTGGGTGCCGTGGTCCAGGTGGGTCACTGCTTCGTTGATCTGGTCAATGCCCTGGCTCTGCTCGGCATTGGCTGTGCTGATCTCCCGCATCAGCTCGTTCACCTGCCGGATGGACTTCACCACTTCCTGCATGGTGGTGCCTGCCTGGTCCACCAGGGTGCTGCCCTCGGAAACGCGATCCACACTGGCCGTGATGAGATCCTTGATCTCTTTGGCGGCCGCGGCGCTGCGCTGGGCCAGTGTGCGCACTTCGCTCGCCACCACGGCAAAGCCGCGTCCCTGCTCGCCAGCCCGTGCGGCTTCCACGGCGGCGTTCAGCGCCAGGATGTTGGTCTGAAAAGCAATACCGTCAATCACGCCGATGATGTCGGCAATGCGTGCGCTGCTCTGGTGGATGTCTTTCATGGTGGTGACCACCTTGGCCACGACGGCGCCGCCACGGTCGGCGATCTCATAGGCGGCGTGGGCCAGCTGGTCGGCCTCGCGGGTGTTGTCGGCGTTCTGGCGCACGCTGGAGTTGAATTCTTCCATAGACGCGGCCGTCTGCTCCAGCGAGCTGGCCTGGCCCTCGGTGCGGGCCGACAGGTCGGCATTGCCCTCGGCGATCTGGGCGGAGGCCGACGACACCGACTCTGCACCGTCGTGCACGCTCGAGACCACGTCCACCAGCGACTGCTGCATCTGCCTGAGCTGGGCCATCACGCTGTCGGTATCGTTGGGGCGCAGGTCAATGGCGACCGTGAGGTCACCGCGCGCCACGCTTTGCGCGAGCGCGGCCGCCGTGGCTGGTTCGGTGCCCAGCTGCCGAACGATGCTGCGTGCAATCCGGTAGCCCAGCGCTGCTGAAAGGGCCACGGCGGCAGCCAGCAGGGCCAGCACGCCGCCCATCGTCAGCTCGGAGTCCTCTTCGGCATCCACGTATTCCTTCTTGGCGATGTCCAGTTGCAGCTGGATCAGTGCGCCCAGCACGTCCTGCAGCGGGTCCAGTGCCGGATACATCGAGCGCGCTGTGAACTCGGCCAGTTCCAGCGCCGCCTTCTCCTCCGACTGCATGATGTTTTCGAGCTGGCTGACGGCGGCATCGGCCTTGCCCTTGAGCTGCTCGAATTTCGCCGCCAGCACCTTTTCTTCCGGCGTCAGCTCGGTGGCAAGGAACGCGTTCCACTGGGCCTGTGCTTCGCGCCGCGCCTTGGTGATGGATGCGACGCCCTGGGCCGGGGTGAAGGCGCCATCCCGCACCTTGTGTGCGGCGTCGACGATCAGCACTGCGTAGGCGTCGGAGATTGCCTTGATCTCCTGAAGCGGAACCACACGATCCTGGTAGACCCGGTTGAGGGCCTGGTTGCTGTGCAGCATGCCCTCCAGCGCGAAGAAAGCGACCAGCAGCATGAATGTGAGCACACTGGCCATGAGCACCGCAAGGCGGTGGGCGATTTTCATCTTTGCAAATTGCACGGAACAGGCCTCCTGAATCAGCGGGCAGCGTGGCCCCATGGGGCGGTATGCCGTCGGGTTCACGCGGGCGCGGGCACTGCCTTGTGGCGGCAGTTGGCTGTAGGCTACCGGCCGTGCCTTGTGCGGCCAACGTCCCTTTGGTTTCAGTTCACCAAGGTGTCAGATTTGCTACACACCGCGCTTGCCTTCGGTGAACTTCAGCACCAGTTCTGCCGTGGATTCGGCCCCGAGCTTGGCTGCAGCCGACTGGCGGATGCGCTTGACGCTGCGCAGGGAAATCCCCAGTTCTTCCGCGACCTGCACGTTGGTCTCGCCCTGCGCCACGCGTGCTGCCACGGTCTGCTCGCGCGGCGTCAGGCTGGCAAGGCGCTGGGCCAGGTCGTGGCCGCGGGTGCGCTGCTCGCGCGACTGGGCACTCAGCGCCAGTGCCTTGGTCACCGCGCCAAGGAGTTCCTCGGTTTCCACCGGCTTGACGAGGAAATCCACCGCGCCTGTGCGAAACCCCTCGACCGCATCGCGGATGCCACTGGCGCCGCTCATCAGGATGACAGGCATCTCATCGCGCGCGCTCATCTGTGCCAGGAGTTCCAGTCCGTCCAGCCCCGGCATCCGCATGTCGCTCAGGATGCAGGCGGGCCCCGGGAAGACCGGGTCTTGCCGCTGCAGTGCCTCCAGGTAGGCGCTGGCCGATGGGTACCCCTCGCAGGCAAACCCTTCCAGGTGCAGCAGGTTGGTGAGCGCCTGGACGAGTTCCGGATGGTCGTCGATCAGGACGATGCGGCCCCGGGCGCAGCGCTGCGCCAGGGCTTCATCGTCCACCGTGACGATTCTTCGGGTGGAGGAGGGGAAGTTCATGAATCGGCGGCCGATGGGGGAACAGGGAGGGGCGACGCAGGAGTCGCCAGGGGAGTCGTCGAAAGTGCAGGCGTCGCAAGCGGCTTTGGCAGGGGAAGCCGCAGTTCAAAAGTGGCTCCGCCCAGACCGCCGGGTGCGTCGTGGGTCAGGACCAGGCGTCCGCCATGGCGCTCTGCGATGGACTCGACGATGGTCAGCCCCAGCCCCAGGCCGCCTGATTTGGTGGTGTAGAAAGGCTCGGTCGCGCTGCGCACCTGGTCGGCCGGCAGCCCGGGGCCGTTGTCTTCCAGGCGCAACCAGGCCCAGGGTGATTCGCAACCGTAGGTCAGCCGGATCTGCCGGTGTTCCACGAGTGCCAGCGCGTCGGTGGCATTGCGCAGGGCGTTGAGCAGCGCCTGGGTCAGTTCCAGCTCATCACCCAGAACCCGCACCGGCGCGGCGGTGCTGGGCGCGGGGCGCAGCAGTTCGATGGCGTGCGTGCGCAGTTCGGTGGCGACCAGCTCGCAGGCGCTGTCACACACATCGCCCAGGTCCACCGGCTGGTGCGGCATGCTCGATGGCTTGATGAACGACCGGATCCGCTCGATCACGCGGCTGGCGTGCCGGGCGCTGTGTTCGATCTGCTGCAGCAGCGGTGCGAGCTCCTGCGGGGTCATGCGGTGCTGCTCCAGGGCACGCAGCCCGGTCTGGGCGTTCGTCAGCACGGCGCCCACCGGCTGGCTGAGCTCATGCGCCAGCGAGACGGACATCTGGTCGATGCTGCGCTGGCGCTCGACCTGCCGCAGCTCCTGCTGCAACAGGATCTTGGCATCGTGCTGGGCATTTTCGCCCACCAGCACCCGCTCTCGGCGGCGGGAGCGGTCCAGCACCAGCCCCAGGTAGCAAAAGTGGCCAGCCACAGCGGTGAGCAACCCGGCCAGCGCGATCAGCGCCGTGGTGGCCGGGCGGGCCACCGGCACCGGATCTCCGGAGGGATGGACCATGATTTCCAGCATCCGCACCAGCAGTGCCAGCACCAGTGACAGGTAAAACCACGACAGAAACAGCGCATTTCTGCTTCTTTCCTGGTGGCTGAGCAGGCGTGCCAGGTGGGCGATGTAGGCCATGCCTGCAGCCACCAGCGCCGTGTTGACGGCCGCGCGCAGCAGGTACCAGCCCAGGGCCCAGTGGGTGATGGCGGTGAACAGGGCGGCCAGGCCCACGGGCAGTGCCAGCCACCGCCACGCCACCGGCCGGCCCAGGTCCCAGCGCAGCGACTGGATGCGCAGTGCGCATGATGCGCAAAAGAGAATGTTGCTCAGAAGCACTCCCAGCACCGCTGGCAGCCGGTTGGCAAATGATGCAATGAGGATGCCTGCACCAAACAGCAGGCCGCCGGCACACCAGAACGCGGCAGCGGGGCTGCGGTCCTGAGCCAGCACGGCCCAGGTGATGCCAGGCGCCATCAGGTACAGCAGCCCCAGCACGAACAGGGCCGTGGGGATGTCCAGCCAGGTCATGGAACGACTGCCCGCAGACGGGGCCGCGCCCCGTCCGCGCTGCGCAGGACGAGCAGGGGGTGGTGAGGCAGGCGTGTGAAAAAGAGCATCTTCTGCAGTGGCTTCGCAGTGCGACAGGGTGGAGACCTGCCCCTGAACTCCCGTGACGGCGGAGCGCCGGGCCCGAGTACACGCCATGCCCTCACGCAGAGCAAGGCCCCAAGAGGCCACACGTTGCGAAAACGCCACCCGGCGCCAGTGGTCCGCACCCAAACCGTCCACCGCCGTGGCCCCGTGGGGCAAAAAACGATCCCACGGCCAGCCTCCTGCGGGCTACAACAGGGCCATGAGCGCTTGCCAGTGGACCGGGTCCACCGGCGTGATCGACAGGCGGTTGCCACGCTGGAGGATCTGCATGCCAGCCAGCACCGGGTGGGCGCGCAACTCGGCCAGCCCGATGAGCCGTGTCTTGCGCAGGGCCTGTATGTCCAGCAGCAGCCAGCGCGGTGCAGCGTGCGGCGACCTGGCGTCGTGATACGGCGATGCCGGGTCAAACTGGGTGGGGTCTGTGCGAGTGGCGCTGGCGACGCGGGCGATGCCCGCAATGCCTGGAGTGGCGCAGCTGGAGTGGTAGAACAGCACGCCGTCGCCGACCTGCATTCCGTCCCGCATGAAGTTGCGCGCCTGGTAGTTGCGCACGCCTGTCCACGCCACGGTGGCGCCGGGGGCGGCCAGCGCGTCATCAATGGAGCATTCGTCAGGCTCGGACTTCATGAGCCAGTAGTGCAGGGGGCGGTGCGATGCAGGGGTCATGCCCGGATTGTGGCAAACCGCCGAGCCCGGCCCCGCGCTGCGCGCGGGGTGCATTTGATGGCGCACCAAATGCTATAAAATAGATAGCAATGAGGCATGATTCCGATTGGACTTGCTGCCGTTTTTGCTGATATTTCGCGTGCAGGGGCTTCCCAGGGCTCGCCCGACCCGCCCCGCCGCCGTTCCTGCCGCGCACAATAGGCGCCGCTGCCGGGGTGCCTCTGCATGACGGCCGGGGGCTGCGCGGGCACGGCCTGGGGCAGACCACTGGCTGCCGAAATCGCCGCGCGGCCTCACCCGGCCCACACCCGCGCATCCTAGCGTGGGTGACCCAGAGGCTCCACGGGCGGCTTGGTTGAACAACGTGCCCCTGCGCCCGGGGCGCAGGAACCGGGAGGGAGCATGACCAGCACAGACAGGAGCCCCCAAGGCACACGCGCCGCTGCACCGGAGGGCGACCCGCAGGGCGGAGCACCGTTGGGCAGCAGCGAAGCCGCCCGCGCTTTGCGTTCCCCGCGGCGCAATCGCCGCAGCAAAGGCACGCTCGGCGACGGCCGTGGCGCATGGGTTCTGGCCCTGTTTGCGTTGCCTTTTGCCAGCATTGGTATCGGTGTGCTGGTGCTGTGGGTAGTGCCCATGCTATATGACTGGTCGCGCATGCTTGCGTGGCAGCCCGTGCCGGCGCAGGTGGTCTCTGCGGTGCTCGAAAAACGGCGCAGCAGCGGCTCGACCACCCATGGCGTAGCGGTGGTTTATCGCTATGAGGTGGCGGGCACCCCCTACGAAGGCCGGCGCGCTGCGCTCAGTGGTGCCTTTGACAACCTGGGGAGTTTTCAGCGGGATCTGGCACTGCGGCTGGCAAGCGCGCAGAACAGCGGCACGCCGGTGGCCGTGTGGGTCAACCCCGGGCGGCCTGCTGAATCGGTGGTGGACCGCAGCCTTCGCCCCGGCTTGCTGGCGCTGCAGATGGGGTTTGTGGTGGCTTTCGGCGGGTTTGGCGTGGGTACGCTCGTGTGGGTCTGGCGCCTGCGCCGCCGTGCCACAGCGCCACCCGGTGGTCAGGCCGCGCAGGGCGATCAGCGCTGGATGGCCCATGCGGCGTGGTCGGGCAATCGCATCCGCTCGGACAAGCGCTGGGAGGTGTGGGTGGCCTGGGGTTTTGCCGCTGTCTGGGGTGGCCTCACGGTACCGGCTGCAGTGGCGGGCCTGCCCCGGGCGTGGAGCCAGGGCAACCTGATCGAAGGCGGGGTGCTGGTGCTGATGTGCCTGGTGGGCGTTGGCCTGCTGACCTGGGCGGTTCGCGCCACGGCCGATGCGCGCCGTCATGGGGATGTCCGGCTGGTGATGGACCCGTTTCCGGGTTGCGTGGGCGCCGACGTCGGCGGTGCCATCGTGCTGGCCGGGGTGCGGTACGGACCGGAACTGAGCTTCCCGGTGGTGCTGCGTTGCTACTACCCATACCAGAGCAGCTCGGGCACCGGTGACAACGACTCCTGCACCCGGGAGGAAGTGGTGTGGCAATCCGAGGGTTACGCGCAGGTGCGGCCCGCCACGCCGGGCGATGCCGGGGCGCCTGGTGCGGTTGGCGCGGGGGTGGGGAAGGGCGTGCGCGTGGCATTCCGCTTTGAAGTCCCGGCGGGCCTTCCGGAGTCCGGGCAGCCCGCGGGTGACAGCACCCATCGCTGGCAAGTGCTGATCGACAGCGACAGCCCGGCACTGAAGTTCAGTCGCCGTTTCGAGGTGCCTGTGTTTGCCACCGGCGCACGCACGGCCGCTGCGCTGCCGCACGCAGTACAGCACCCCCGGATGCAGGCCCGGCGCGACGCCGCGATGGCTTCGGTGCACGCGCTGGAGACCATGGAGGGCGGCGTGCAGATCTACCAGCCATATGGTCGGCTGTGGCGCCACCAGCTCTTGTGGATGGGTGTCGGCGCGGCGTTCCTGGCCGCTGGTGTGGCGCTGGGGCGCAACGGGGAGGCCCTGGCCGTTCGCCTGGCGTTTGGTGGCATGGGCGGCGCGATGCTGGTGTGGGGGCTGTATGCCGTCTCGAACAGCCTGCGTGTGCAACTGGACCGCCAGGGGCTGCATACCGAGCGCCACCTGCTCGGACTGATGATGGCCTGGCAGCGTATTCCTGCGGCAGAGATCGCGCGGTTGCGCCTGCGGGAGAGTTTCTCGGTACAGACCAGTAAGCGCCGCACCACCTACTTCCGCCTCGAGGCAGAGCTGCGAAACGGCAAGAGCGTGACGCTGGCCGACAGCCTGGAGGGCCGGTCGGCCGCCGAGCGGCTTCTGGCCCGGGTCGTGGCAGAAACCGGCTACCCGGGCGGGCCGTGAACGGTCTGCCAGTGCGTCAACCCGCCCGGCGGAAGGTAAGGTTGATGCGGCAAGCGCCCGCCAGCGGATGCGTGCCCTCTGCCAGGGGCTGCACCCCATGGAAATGCAGCCGCACCGGGCCGCCCCACACCACGACGTCGCCGTGCAGCAGGGGAATGCGGCGGGGCTTGTCTGCGCGGGCAGCACCGCCCCACAGGAAGCTGGCGGGCAACCCCAGCGACACGGAAACGATGGGGTGCGCCATGTCGTGCTCGTCGCGGTCCTGGTGCAGCGACATTCGGGCGCCCGGCGCGTACCGGTTGATGAGGCAGGCGTCGGGCGCAAAGGCGGCGTAGCCTGCTGCGGCTGCGGCCTGGTGCGCCAGTTCGGCAAAACACCCGGGCATGGCCGGCCATGGCTGGCCGGTGTGGGGGTCCACGGGGCTGTACCGGTAGCCACTGCGGTCGCTCACCCAGCCCAGCGTGCCGCAGTGGGTCATGGCCACCGACATGCGCAGCCCGCCGGGCGTGACGAGATGCCTGAATGGCGCCCGGGCTGCAATGCCTGCGACCGCCTGCAAAAGGGCCGGGGCCCGGTCCTGGGCGAAGCCGGGCAAAACCATGGCGCCTGGCTCCAGCAGCAGCGGCGTTCTCAAGGGCTGCGGTGGTTCGTCAAAGAGGCTGGCGGTCATGGCCTCCATCATGCGCCACACCATCCGAGCCGGATTGCGGATCACGGGTGGTCGGGGCACCTTCCAGGGGCGTGATCCATGAGCCGGGGCCCATTCAGGAGCCCGCGCTCCAGAAGCCATTTACTATCAATATAGTAGCAATAGGGGCAATCAATGAAAGGGCTTCAGGCCAAAACTACCCGAAATCGGGCGGTTGCAGCGCCCGGGGCCTGCGCTGGCCCGTGCCGCCCCATCGCAGCGCGTCGTCGCCCGGTATGCCCAGCGGGTTGTTGGCGGGCTCGCTGAGGGGCGCCAGCAGTGCGTGCAGGTCGGCTTCGCTGAACTTGACCGCGCCTTCGGCATCGTGGCCCAGCACGCCCTGGGCCAGCGCGGCCTTGCGGGCCTGCAGCTCCAGCATGCGCTCCTCGATGCTGCCTTCGACCACCAGCTTGTAGACAAACACGGGCTGGCGTTGCCCGATGCGGTGCGCGCGGGCGGTGGCCTGCTCTTCCACGGCCGGGTTCCACCAAGGGTCGAGGTGGATCACGGTGTCGGCAGCGGTGAGGTTCAGGCCCAGGCCGCCCGCCTTGAGGCTGGCAAGCAGGATGCGGGCCCTGGCCTCGTCCTGCGCCTGAAAGCTTTTGACGACGGCACCGCGCTGGCGGGGCGGTGTCTGGCCGGTGAGCGTGAGGTAGGGCAGGGCCAGGGTGTCGAGCAGGTCAGCCGCCAGTCCCAGCATTTCGGTGAACTGCGAAAACACCAGCACGCGCCGGCCTTCGGCTATCAGTGCGGGCAGCATGTCGGCCAGCAGTTCCAGTTTCGCGCGTTCCATCGTGTGCGCGGTTTTCGTCGTCCCCTTGACCAGGCGCGGATCACAGCAGACCTGGCGCAGCTTCAGCAGCGCATCCAGGATGGTGATCTGCGCACCCTCGAAGCCCTGGCGCTCCAGCGCGCGGCGCACCTGCTTGTCGGCGGTGGTGCGCACGGCCTCGTACAGCTCGCGCTGTTGGCCTTGCAGCTGCACGCGCAATATGGTTTCGGTGCGCGGCGGCAGTTCGGTGGCCACGTCCTGCTTGCGGCGGCGCAGGATGAAGGGGCGCACGCGCTGCGACAGCAACTGGGCGCGCAGGGTTTCGCCGTTTTCTTCGATCGGCTTGCGCCAGCGGGCGTTGAAGCTGCGCACATCGCCCAGAAAGCCGGGCATCAAAAAGTCGAACTGCGCCCACAGCTCGCCCAGGTGGTTTTCGAGCGGCGTGCCCGTCAGGCACAGCAGGTGCGGGGCCTGCAGCTTGCGCAGGGCGCGGGCGCTGCGGCTGCCGGCGTTCTTCACCATCTGTGCTTCGTCCAGGATCAGCAGGTGAAAAGGCTGCGCGGCCAGTGCATCCACATCGCGCCACAGCAGCGGGTAGGTGGTCAGCACCAGGTCGTGGTCGGCCATCTGCAGATAGCGCTGGCCCCGGTTGGCGCCGTGCAGCGCCAGCACCCGCAGGCCCGGGGCCATGCGGGCGGCCTCGGCCTGCCAGTTGAAGAGCAGCGAGGTGGGCAGCACGACCAGGGCAGGGCGGGTGAGGCGCCCGGCCTCTTTTTCGGCCAGCACATGGGCCAGCGCCTGCGCGGTTTTGCCCAGCCCCATGTCGTCGGCCAGGATGCCGCCCAGCCCCTGGGTGCGCAGGTATTGCAGCCATGCCAGGCCTTCCCGCTGATAAGGCCGCAGCTGCACCTGCAGGCCCTGCGGTGCAGCCACCGGCTGCGGCGTACCGATACGGCGCAGGCGCTGGGCCAGCTGGTTCAGGCCTGCATCGCCCTGCAGCTGCCAGTCGTTGCTCCAGCCGCTCACGGTGCCGACGCGGTGCGCCTGCACCAGCCCGGCGCGCAGCGCTTCAATGCGCCGCACCTCCCACGCGCCCAGGCGCAGCGGGTCGCCGTCCTTGCGCTGGTTTCGGGTCGGGTCGGTCAGCAGGTCTACCATCGCGCCGACGATGGCCTTGAGCGGCCCTGCGGGTGCATCGATGCGTTTGCCGCCCGGTGCGCGCAGCGAGATCACCGCAATGTCGTCGATGGCCGCCATTTGCTGCGCGTTGAGCCAGCGTGCGTCGCGGCGCAGCAGGTCGGCCAGCATCGGGGCCAGGTCCAGCGTCTCGCCGTCAATCTCGATGCCCAGGCTCAGCAGCCAGGCGCCTTCGCGCTCTGGCAACTGCAGCTTTTGCACAGGCCGCTGGCGCTCACCCAGCGGGCCATCCACCTCCTTGCCCAGTACCTCGCCGGTGTCGGGGGCGATGATGAGCTTCCAGCGCTGCACCGGCACGCTTTCGTGGGCGAAGCCGGGGCGTGCCACCACGCTCCAGCCTTCGGCGCGCAGCCGGGGGATTTGCTCTGCCCAGAAGTCGCCAAAGTGCGCCTCTTGCGGCAGCGTCCACACGGGGCCCAGCGTGGCGGCCGCCGCGCGGTGGCGCCATTGCAGCTTGGTCGCATCGACCGGGACCAGGCCCAGGTCCCACACGCGGTCCATGGCGTCGGCTTCGGCGGCCAGGTTGCGCTGCATGCGCACCACGGGGCCGCCGGTGTCGAACAGCTCCTGCACAACTGCCGGGCGGGCGTTGAGGATGGAGGTGGGCGCAGGCGTGTGCCAGATGGCACCCCCGTCGGTACGGTAGGTCCAGTCGATCTCCACCAGCGTCACGCTGTCGCCCCGCGGGCCGAGCTGGCCCTGGGGCTGCAGACCCAGCAGGCCGTCGCCCCGGCCCAGGGTCATGAGGGTGATGCGGGGGCGGAAGTGGCCCGCGCAAAGCGTGGGGTCGTCGAGGTGTCCGGTCGCGGCGTTTTCGAATGAGGTGCTTTTTGTAGAAGTGCGCGTGGCTGGCGCGCGAGCCGCGTGCGGATCGCCGCGCAGCTGCGCCATTACGGGGGCGGCTTCGGCATCGGTCAGTGGAGCCAGTGCCTGCAAGGTAGCCGACCCGGCCTGGGTGCGCAGGGCATGCACCCACGCCTGCACCACGGCCGCGCGGTCAGACGGGAGCGGTGCAGGAGGGGCGGGCGCGGCGCCGGGTGGTGGCATAGGCCGACGATTGTGCCCGCGGCGGCAAGGCGCTGGCCGCGCCATGTCGAGCCGAGTCCCGGGGGACTTGGCCTGGAACTCAGAACTCCCAGGCCACGCCCACCTGGCTGAAGGTGCGCCCGTTGCCACGGCCCACGGCGGCCGATGCCTTGAGGCCGTCGGCAATGGCGTAGCGCAAGCCAACCGCCTTGTCTGGCTTTGAGCGCTGCTCGCCATACACCTCGGCGGTGAGCTGCCACTGGTCGCCCAGAGGAATCTCGTAGCCCGCCGCCCAGGTCGCCGCACGCTGGCGCACGCCTTGCACCTTGACGGTTTTATGGCCCGCGTTGAGATGCAGTACCTGTGCGCTGGCAAGCCGGTAGCTGGCCAGCGCGGTGACGGCGAATTCGTGCTCCGTAAAGCGGTCGGGGGTGGCGTTGTCGCGTACGCGCGTGTTGCCCACGTCCAGCCGGGCGCCAGCCGACCAGCCTGCGTCGTTCTGCAAGGGCACCCATTTCAGTCCCCAGCCCACGGCGTTGAGGCGCGATGACGGGCTCATGGAGCGGTCCCTGCCGTGGGCCAGCGCCACTTCGGCCTTCAGATGGGGAGCAACTCCTGCGCCAAAGATCAGCTCGGCGCCACGTGTCTTGTCATCGCGGCTGATGACGCCTTCGATCTTCATGCTGCCCTGGCCCAGCGTGCCGGCGTCGTCGGTGTGCATGGGTGCCTCGGCATGGGCATGCAGGGTGGCCGCCATGCCACACAGTGCAAGGCAAAGCGCCGCAATCTGCGAGGCGCGCGTGGGGGCATGGGTGCGTCGCATGGGATGTCCTTTGTGGGTGTCAGATGATTGTGGATGCTTCCAGATGTAACGTCACGCGGCCTGCTGTGGGGTGTTGCAGGCGCGCCATAGTCCACGCGCAACGCTGCTTTGCCCCCTGGCGGTGTTCAGCCCGGCTGTCCGAGCACCCGCGCAAAGAGCTCGTTGCGGAAGTGGATGCCCATGCGCGTGAACGCGCGGTTGCGGTAGGTCTTGACGGTGGGTACGCCCACGCCCAGATCGCTGGCGATGCCCTCGTGCGTCATCCCTTGCAGCAGGCGGGCGCATACGTCGAGTTCGCGGTCGGTCAGGTCGTGCTGCGTGCGCAGCAGGCGCTGGCGCAGTTCGGGAAGCTGGCTGGGCAGTGTTCGGCCACGGGTCAGCAGCGGCTGGCTGGCGATGGCAGCGGCCCGGGCACCGGCCAGGGGGTGCGCCAGAGCGATGTGCTTGCGGGCCAGTGCCAGCAAGACGGGGGCCACTTCTTCGAAACCGCAGATGTCGCTGTCGCGAAACGGCCGCTGGTGCTGGTGGCGGTAGAAGTTGACCGCAAAGACCGAGCCGTCGTCTTCGTAATCCGCGACCGAAACCCGCTCGGCCACGCCGTGTGCCTCGTACACCCGGGCACGGTGTTCGCCCTCGACCTCTCGCGCGGTGACGTGGCACAGCTGGGTCAGTGGCTGGGTGGGCACATCATCCAATGCGCGGCCCCAGGTGCGGTCGTTGCGGTAGGGGCCCGAAAGGTAGGCCCACCAGCAGTCTTGTGTGGTGTCTGGCACGCCATGGCTGGCCGACATGAAAAGCGTGGGCTTGCAGCGCTGGCCCGTGCGGTACACCGACCACGACGCGGCGGGCAGCACGGGGGCCAGGTCCTGCAGCAGGCCGCCTGCAAAACCGGGTTCGCCCAGACGCAGCACCATGTTGGCCAGCGCCTGCCCGGCGCGCCCGGCCGCTGCGCTGGCCTGCACCGACGCGGGCGTGCACAGGGGCTGCCATTGCCTCATGGCGACCGCCTTGGTCGCACGGGACTCGGGTGCGGATTGACCCACATCGAGCCGCAGTGCAGCGGGGCGGCTCGCGAGGCGCGGTGCGCCGCCATGGCGACAGCGGCTGATGCGAGGTTGCGGGCGTGCTCCGGGTTGGTACTCATGGCGTTGTCATCCTCTGGGATGACAGGCCCTGGAGACAACCGGATTTACGCTAGTTTCATAACTATTTTTCACCGCCTTTCGCCATGCATGACCTGTCATCCCTGCCCGAACCCGGGCTCCGGTTCTTTGCCGACCTGCGCGTGCAGGTCGGGTCACCGCAGGAAGTGGGCCGCACCGTGCATGGCCTGCGGCGGCTGATACCCATCACTGGCGGTACCGCCTCTGGCAACGGCTGGAGTGCCCGCGTGCTACCCGGCGGTGCAGATTTTCAGCTCATCGTGAATGACCGGCTCTCGGAGCTGGACGCCCGCTATGTGCTTGAGACCGATGGTGGCGATTTGATCTACGTGCAAAACCGGGCGGTCCGTTCCGGCCCGCCGGAGCTGATTGCGCGGTTGGTGCGCGGCGAGCCTGTGGACCCCACGCAGATCTATTTCCGATGCTCACCCAGCTTCGAGACGGCTTCGGCCAGCCTGGGCTGGATCGCCGAGCGCATGTTCGTCGGCTCTGGCGCGCGCTATCCCGACGCTGTCGCCATGCGTTTCTTTGAACTGGCCTGATGGCCATTGCCTTCACCCCTGTTGTCAGTACCGGTGCGTCTTTCAGGCGAGCCGTTTTCCATCCTTTCCCCCCAAAAAACCAGACGGAGACATCCATGAACCAGGCTTCCATCCCCCCCTCGCAGTACGGACCCGTACGCGCGCGCGGCCGCCGCGCATTGCTGGCCGCAGCCATCGGCGCCACCCTGGCAGTCCCCTTTGCGGGCGCGCACGCTCAGGCGGTGTCCGCCGCCGCGTATCCGTCCAAGCCGGTGCGCATCATCGTGGGGTTTGCGGCCGGCACCGGGCCGGACATCGTGGCGCGGCTGCTGGCACAAAAGCTGTCGGAGGGCTGGGGCAACCACGGCGTGATCGTGGACAACAAGCCCGGTGCCGGTGGCCTGATCGCTGCCGGCGACGCGGCTCGTGCAACGGCTGACGGCTACACACTCATGCTGGGCGAAACAGGCCAGCTGAGCATTGCCCCGAGCAGCTACAACAAGCTTCCGTACGACCCGGCCAAGGACTTTGTGCCGGTGAGCCAGGTGGTCACGTCAGACTTCGCCCTGCTCATCAACCCGCAAAAGGTGCCTTCGCGCAACGTCAAGGACTTCGTCAGCTGGACCCAGCAACAAAAGGGCCTTTTCCTGGCCACCTTTGGCGCAGGCACGCCCGGGCACTTTGGTGCTTTCATGTTTGGCGATGCCGTCAAGCTCAAACCGGAACCCGTGCACTACCGGAGCACCGCAGACGCACTGGGCGGCTTGTTCAGCGGAGACGTGCAGGGCGTCTTCGCCAGCGTCGGGCTGGCCGCACCGCAGGTGAAGTCGGGCAAGCTGCTGGCCCTGGGCACCACCGGCGCCACCCGCACCCATGCGCTGCCCGATGTACCCACCATCAAGGAGCAGGGCTATGCCAATCTGGAGTTTTCATCGTGGTTTGGGATCGTTGCACCGGCCAATACGCCCGCACCCATCGTGGCCAGGCTCAGTGCCGACATCGTGAAGGCCGTGCAGTCCCCCGATGGAAAGGCCAGGCTGGAAGAGGCGGGCTTCAAGGTCACGGGCACGGGCGCCGACGAATTTGCCCGGATCATCGCGGCGGACACGGTCACGTGGGGCAAGGCGGTGGCAGCAACCGGGTTCAAGGCCGACTGACAAGGTACCCCGGAGGGGCGGGGCGCCGTTCAGCCGTTGTTCGTGATCAGGCTGAAGAGGCCCGCCAGCAGCATCGCACCCGCCGCGCTGGCAATCCACCCGCTGGCCTCGCCCGGGTCGAACCAGCCCGTGGCCAGCCCCACGTAGGTGGCCAGGAATGCACCGGTAATCCCCAGCAACCCCATCATCACCCAGCCCAGGGTGTCGGTGCCCGGTTTCAGCACCCTGGCCAGGACCCCTACCAACAGCCCGACCAGCAGGGTTCCGCTCAGGGACAGCATGTTTGTTTACCTCGTTTGATCGATATGAATGGCCGTGCTCCGCCCACTCTACGAAGCAGTGCCGGGGCGCGGTGTCGGACAAGGGGCAGTCCGTGCGTCCCACGGCGGTCAAGCGCGGCCCGGCGCCCATCGCATTTCGCTGACAGCCGGGTGGGGTGAAAGCCTGCCTGCAGGGTGCACGGCTGACCGGTACATTGGGTGCCAGAGGTTGTCGCACCAGCGCCAGCCAGACCATGGAAAGGGCCTCTTCATGCATCACCCCGATCTGTCTCGCCATGCCGGACACACTGCCCGCCAACGATGGGCCGCCGTCGCGGTGTCAGCACTGGTCATGGCGCTGCCCGCTTTTGCGCAGGGCGACGAGGCATCGCTGCAGCGGGGTGCCAGCCCTGACACCACGCCGCAGCAGCGCTACCAGACTGCCATCCGCGAGGCGGGTGGCGGGCTCAAGGTGAGCCTGCAGGAGTGTCTCACCCTGGTGGCGGCGGAGCGCAATGGCTGCGAGTCCACAGCCCGAGCGCGTTACAAGGCCGACATGGATGCAGCGCGCACCATGCTGCGCAACCCCGACGCCCGCCCGGTGAACATCGTGGGCGAACCGGTGCGGACTACCGAGACGACCTATGTCGTCAAGCCCTGATCGCCTGAAGGCGTGATGGTGTGATAGCGCGCGACGGTCGCAAAAAAGCCGCCCTGAAGGCGGCCTGGATTTGCAGCGCGGGCGAGCCTACCTGGCCGCGGGGATGTCCACATCGGTCCCGACACGCCGCGCGCCGTTGAAGCGCTTGGCCCAGTAAGCGGTGGCCATGTCTTCCACGCGCACCTGGGCGCCGCTGCGGGGGGAGTGGATGAACTTGCCGTCACCCACGTAGATACCCACATGGCTGAAGTTGCGGCGCATGGTGTTGAAGAACACCAGGTCTCCGGGCTGCAGATCCTTGCGGTCGATGACTTCCGTCGCGGCAGCCTGCTGGTCTGCACGGCGTGGAAGCAACAGGCCCACGGTCTGTTCGTAGATGGCACGCACAAAGCCGCTGCAGTCAAAGCCTGTCTCAGCGCTGTTGCCGCCGCGCTTGTAGGGCACGCCCAGAAAACCCATGGCATTGACGACCAGGCCGGTGGTGCGGTCTGCCACCGTCTGGCTCACGCCTTCCAGGCGGCTGAGCAGGCCCTTGTCGGCCAGCAGGCGGTCCATTTCGTCCGGCGGTGCTGCCTGGGGGGCAGCCTGGGCTGCACAGGTGCAGGCCAGCAGGAGGGCACATAACCATTTAGACATGGGGGCGAAGGGTATCACGCCCAGCCGTGGGTCCCTTCAGAATGGGCGGCGGGGTTGACTGGTATCAAAACGTACCCTGTGGGTACCGGTGCAGCAGCACCGATGATGGCCCCTTGCTGCGGCGCGGGGCCGCCCACCAGGTACTACCGCTTTCTAGGGGAAGACTTACCGATGCGACTGAGTTCACGTTCGGCAGCACGGCCTGCCATCCATGTCAGCGCGCTCGTGCTGGCGCTGGCTGTCTCCAGCGCGCCTGCCGCAGGGCAGGTTGTGCCGCCCGGCGTTTCGCTTCGAACGGTGGCCACCGGCCTGGCCAACCCGTGGGCGGTGGCGTTCTTGCCGGGGGGCGAGTTTCTGGTGACCGAGCGGTCTGGCACCCTGCGTATGGTGGATGCCGGTGGCAAGGTGAGTGCGCCGGTGGCCGGGGTGCCTCGGGTGGCGTTCGGCGGACAGGGGGGCCTGCTGGATGTGGTGACGGACGCCCGGTTTGAGTCCAACCGGCGGATATTTTTCTGCTTTTCAGAACCCGCGGGCGCAGGCGCTTCGGGCAGCAGCACGGCGCTGGCCCGCGCCACGCTGTCGGCCGATGCCCGCAGCCTGCAAGACGTGCAGGTCATCTTCAGCCAGCGGCCCAAGGTGGAGAGTTCCCTGCACTTCGGTTGCCGCATCGTGCAGGCGGCCGACGGTAACCTGTGGCTGACGTTGGGCGAGCGCTACCACCGCAAGGACGATGCCCAAAAGCTCGACAACCACCACGGCAAGATCGTGCGCATCACGCCCGACGGCGCGCCGGTGGCCGACAACCCCTACGCGAAGCAGGCCGGGGCCTTGCCCGAGATCTGGAGCTACGGCCACCGCAACCCGCAGGGCGCCACGCTAGGACCGGACGGCAAGCTGTGGATGCACGAACACGGCCCGCAGGGCGGCGACGAGATCAACGTGCCGCAGCCAGGCCGCAACTACGGCTGGCCCGTGATCACCTACGGGGAAAACTATGGCGGTGGAAAGATGGGGGAGGGCACCGCCAAGGCGGGCATGGAGCAGCCGCTGCACTACTGGGTGCCGTCGATTGCGCCCTCGGGCATGGCATTCGTCACCAGCGACCGCTACGGCAGCGCATGGCAGGGCAGCCTGCTGGTGGGGTCGCTCAAGTTCGGCACCCTTCACCGGCTGGAGCTGAATGCCGGCAAGGTCGTGCGCGAGCAGAAATTGCTGGAAGGCAACGGCGGCCGCATCCGCGATGTGCGGCAGGGGCCGGACGGATTCATTTACCTGCTGACCGACAGCCGGGATGGCAAGTTGCTGCGGTTGCAGCCAGGTAACTGAAAAAACAGGACCGAAGCCGCCGCAATGGCGGACCGCCAAAAGCGGCGTTACCCGCCGGCTTGACGCAAGTCAAAGTAGCCCGGCAAAGGCAAGCGGGACTAGCTGTACTGGCCCGGTTGCCCCGCAAGCCGGGCCCTGTTTGGATGTAGTCTTCATCCATGCCTGCTGACCTCACCCTCACCCCGGCGCTGTCATCCCTCGCCGACTCTGCGCCTGCCAGCCCCTTGCCGCACTCGGCCCTGGCCGTGCGCCGGGTGGCCATCGATACCTGGCGCGAAAACGTCGCCTACCTGCACCGCGACTGTGCGGTGTACCGGGCGGAGGGGTTCCAGGCGCTTTCCAAGATCGAAGTGCGGGCCAATGGCCGGCGCATCCTGGCCACGCTGAACGTGGTGGATGACCTGGCCATCGTGGGCTGCAATGAACTGGGCCTGTCGGAAGACGCTTTTGCCCAGCTGGGCGTGGCGAGCGGGCACACCGTGTCGGTGGCGCAGGCCGAGCCGCCGGAGTCGATGGGGGCGCTGTTTCGCAAGCTGGCCAGCGAGCGGCTGACGCGTGAGGATTTTGGCGCCATCGTGCGCGACATTGCCGACCACCGCTATTCCAAGATCGAGCTGACCGCCTTCGTGGTGGCCTGCCACCGCAATGAGCTGGATCGCGAGGAGGTGTTCTTTCTGACCGACGCCATGGTCGCCATTGGCCGCAGACTGGACTGGCACGAGCCGCTGGTGGTCGACAAGCACTGCATCGGCGGCATACCGGGCAACCGCACCACGATGCTGGTGGTGCCCATCGTCGCCGCGCATGGCATGCTGTGCCCCAAGACATCGTCGCGCGCCATTACCTCACCCGCCGGAACGGCCGACACCATGGAGGTGCTGGCGCATGTGGAGCTGCCGTTTGACGAGCTGGGCGACATCGTGCGCGAGCACCGTGGCTGCCTGGCCTGGGGTGGCACGGCCAATCTCTCTCCGGCAGATGACGTGCTGATTTCGGTGGAGCGCCCGCTGTCCATCGATTCGGCCGGGCAGATGGTGGCGTCCATCCTGTCGAAGAAGGTGGCCGCGGGCGCTACCCACCTGGTGCTCGACATTCCCATCGGCCCTACGGCCAAGGTGCGGTCGATGCCGGAGGCTCAGCGCCTGCGCCGCCTTTTTGAGTACGTGGCGCGGCGCATGGGCTTGTCACTCGACGTGGTCATCACCGATGGCCGCCAGCCCGTGGGCAACGGCGTAGGCCCGGTGCTGGAGGCGCGCGACGTGATGCGTGTGCTGCAGAACGACCCGCGCGCGCCCGACGACTTGCGCCAGAAGTCGCTGCGGCTGGCAGGCCGGCTGATTGAATGCGACCCTGATGTGCGCGGCGGCGATGGCTACGCGATTGCGCGCGACATCCTTGATTCGGGCCGGGCGCTGGCCCGCATGAACGCCATCATCGCGGCCCAGGGCAGCAAGGGGTTTGACCACAACCACCCGGCGCTGGGCGCACTCACGCTGGACGTGGTAGCGCCCGCTGCGGGCGTGGTGGCTGGTATCGACAACTACCAGATCGCCCGCGTGGCGCGGCTGGCCGGCGCCCCCAAAGTGCAGGGTGCGGGTGTGGATGTGCTGTGCAAGCTGGGCGCTACGGTGTCTGCCGGGCAGTTGCTGTACCGCGTGCATGCCAGCTACCCGGCCGACCTGGAGTTTGCAAGGCAGGCCTGCCTGCGCGATACCGGCTACACCATTGGCACTGCGGCCGACGTGCCCAGCGCGTTCGTTGAATTCTGAACGGCGATGGGCCGTCGGCACCCGCACCGAGACACACACCAGCATGACCCCCGCCACGCCCACGCCTGACAACGCCTCGCTGCTGTACTTTGCAGACGAGGAGGCCGCCGCCCTGCGGCTGGCGCACGCCGCGGGCCTGCCCGCCCACGCCATCGATCGCCACCGGTTCCCCGATGGCGAACTGCGGCTGCGCCTGCCGCTGGACGCGCAGGGTGCACTGCCGGCCCGTGTGGTGCTGCTGCGCAGCCTGCACCAGCCCAACGAAAAGCTGGTGGAGCTGCTGCTTGCCGCCCGCACCGCGCGCGGGCTGGGCGCGCACCACCTCACGCTAGTGGCACCGTACCTGGCCTACATGCGGCAAGACATGGCGTTTGAGCCCGGCCAGGTGGTCAGCCAGCAGGTGGTGGGCGGCTTTCTGGCCAGTCTGTTCGATGCCGTGGTCACGGTCGATCCGCATCTGCACCGGGTGGCCACGCTACAGCAGGCTGTGCCCGTGCCGCAGGCCGTGGTGCTCAGCGGTGCCCAGCCACTGGCTGACCTGATTGCCCGGCGCCGCCCGGGTGCCCTGCTGGTGGGGCCGGATGGCGAATCGGCCCAGTGGATTGCCCAGGCCGCCGCGCGCCATGGCTTTGACCACGCCGTGTGCACCAAGGTGCGCCGTGGCGACCGGGACGTGACCATCGAGCTGCCTGCGCTCGACGCCCGCGGCCGCGCCGTGGTGCTGCTGGACGACATGGCCAGCACCGGCCGCACCCTGGCCCTGGCCGCACAGCTGCTGCGACAGGCCGGTGCGGCATCCGTCGATGTGGCCGTGACGCATGCCCTGTTTGCGGGCGATGCGTTGCAGTTGCTGCACGACGCTGGGGTGGGCGAGGTCTGGAGTACCGACTGCATTCCCCATACCAGTAACGCTGTGCCCATGGCCGATGTGCTGGGCGAGGCGGTACGGGGTGTGCTGCAAGCCGCACGCTGACTGGCCGACGGGCTGCGACAATCCCCCGTCGGCCGGGTTTCCTCAGGCCGCTTCCGCACAAGACCCGTCGCCCCCGGCGCGACCCCACTGCCACACACACCATGCTGCTAGACGTCACCGAATCCCAACTCGTCCTGGTCGATTACCAGGAACGCCTGATGCCCGCCATCTTTGAAGGCCCCGCCGTGCTGGCCAACGCCCGCCGCCTGGCCGAGATCGCCCGCATGCTCGATGTACCTGTGTGGGGCACCGAGCAAAACCCGTCGCGTCTGGGCGCCAACGATGCCGCGCTGCGCGCCCTGTGCCAGAAGACCCTGGCCAAGATGCATTTCAGCGCCGCCGAAGAAGGCCTGGGCGAATGGCTGCGCCCGCCCGCCAAGCCGCAGGGCGGCAACGCCCGCAGCCTGCCCAAGCACCTGCAAAAGCCCGCTGCCCAGGCTTCCGAGCGCGGCACCATCGTCATTGCGGGCTGCGAGGCCCATGTGTGCCTGCTGCAGACCGCGCTGGACCTGATCGAGGACGAGTTCGAGGTGTGGGTGGTGACGGACGCCTGCGGCTCGCGCACCGAGCGCAACCGCGATGCCGCGTTTGACCGGCTGGCCGGTGCAGGCGCCGAGCTGGTGACGACCGAGATGGTGGCGTTTGAATGGCTGGGCAGCTGCGAACACCCGGCCTTCAAGGACGTGCTGGGTCTTATCAAGTGACCTAAAACACGTTTTTTGAGTGTTTTGCGGCCGAGGCCCTTGATTTATTTGCACCTTGCGCTATCAAAATAATAGCATTTTGCTGGAGGCAGACCCTTCCGGGCGCGCTGGCCAAGAGCAACGGGCAAAGTGCAAAGTGCAAAGGTGACGTGCTTTCCTGCCTGGGCATGCCTTGCCGAGACCTGGCAAGGCGATCAGCCCAACAGGGGCCGCAGAAACGTGACGGCCAGCCCCACCAGCGCGCAGCCGCCCAGCAGTGCCAGCACCCCCACCTTGAACCGGAACAGCGCCACGGCAGCCCCCACGGCAATCACGGCCGGAATGGCGTCAAACGGCCCTGAAAAGCCCTGGGGCCACAGCAGGTGGTAGGCAAAGAACAGCGCCAGGTTCAGGATGACGCCGACCACGGCCGCCGTGATGGCGCTCAGCGGCGCGGTAAACCCCAGCTTGCCGTGCGTGGCTTCCACGGCAGGCCCGCCCGCCAGAATGAAGATGAAAGAGGGCAGAAAGGTGACAAACGTCACCACCGTGGCGGCCGCTGCCGCGCCAGCGAACAGCGCATCGGGCCCCCACACCTGCTGCAGCCAGCCACCCACAAAGCCGACGAACGCCACCACCATGATCAGCGGCCCGGGCGTGGTCTCGCCCAATGCCAGCCCGTCGATCATCTGCGGGCCGCTGAGCCACTGGTACTGCTCTACCGCGCCCTGGTACACATAGGGCAGCACCGCGTAGGCGCCGCCAAACGTGACCAGCGCAGCCTTGGTAAAGAACCAGCCCATCTGCGTGAGCGTTCCTTCCCAGCCCTGGGTGGCCACCAGCAGGCCCATGGCTGCCAGCCACAGTGCCAGGCCCGCGGCCAGCACCTTGGCCAGGTGGCGGCGTGAAAACCGGGCGTGGTCTGGCGTGGGCGTGTCGTCGTCAATCAGCGCAGGGCCATATCCGGCGTGCACGGCGGCGTGGCCACCGCCCAGGGCAAACACGGCAGGCCAGCGCCGGGCAACGAAGTAGCCGATGAGCCCGGCCGCCAGCACGATGGCGGGGAAGGGCGTATCGAGCGCGAAGATGGCCACGAACGACAGCCCGGCAATCGCCCACATCCAGCCGTTCTTGAGTGCCCGCGTGCCAATGCGGTGGACGGCATGTAGCACCAGCGCCGTCACCGCCGGCTTGATGCCGTAGAAGATACCGGCCACCACCGGCACGTCGCCAAAGCGCAGGTACACCCACGACAGCCCCACCAGGATAAACAGCGAGGGCAGCACAAACAGCGCCCCGGCCACGATGCCGCCCCAGGTGCGGTGCATGAGCCAGCCGATGTAGGTGGCCAGCTGCTGGGCCTCGGGGCCGGGCAGCAGCATGCAGTAGTTGAGCGCGTGCAAAAACCGCTTTTCGCTGATCCATCGGCGCCGCTCGACCAGCTCGGCATGCATGATCGCGATCTGCCCGGCGGGGCCGCCAAAGCTGATGAACCCCAGCTTCAGCCAGAACATAAAGGCCTCGCGAAAGCGGACGGGGGCGGGCAGGGGGGCTTGGGCAGTGGGGGAATTGGGAGGGGGCATCGGGTGGAAGGCGCTTGCAAAGGACAAGAGCGGCCCGCGCAACACGGGAGGCGCCGCGCAAGTCTATGCGCAGCGCCATGACCGGTCTGTGTCGGGCCCGCCGCAATGCCCCGCGCCCGGCACGCCACGTCAGTTTGTCGAAAGCCCGTTATGAATAATTATGAATTCAGAACTGCCATCAGGCAGACGAGTGAGATGCAGAGGAGACACCCCGATGAGCCAGTACGCCGACTTCTACCGCCAGTCCATTGAGCAACGCGACAGTTTCTGGAGCGAGCAGGCGCAGCTGGTCGACTGGAAGACCCCGCCCACCCAGGTGTGCGACTACGGCAACCCGCCCTTTGCCAAGTGGTTCGTGGGCGGCACCACCAACCTGTGCCACAACGCGGTAGACCGCCACCTGGCCAGCCGGGCAGGGCAGACGGCGCTGATCGCCATCTCGACCGAAACCGAGACCGAGCGCGCTTACAGCTTTGCCGAGCTGCACATCGAAGTGCAGCGCATGGCGGCATCGCTGCTGGCCATGGGCGTCAAAAAAGGCGACCGCGTTCTCATCTACATGCCCATGATTGCCGAGGCCGCGTTTGCCATGCTGGCCTGCGTGCGCATCGGTGCGCTGCATTCGGTGGTGTTTGGCGGCTTTGCCGCGGGTTCGCTCGCGTCGCGCATTGAGGATGCGGAACCCGTGGCCGTGGTCAGCGCCGACGCGGGTTCGCGCGGCGGCAAGGTGGTGCCCTACAAGCCGCTTCTGGACGAAGCCATTGCGTTGTCCAAGCACAAGCCGCAGGCGGTGCTGATGGTCAACCGCGGGCTGGCCCCCATGCACCTGCAGCCCGGCCGCGACCACGATTGGGCGGCCCTGCGTGCGCAGCACATCAACGCCGTGGTGCCCTGCGAATGGGTCGAATCCACGCACCCCAGCTACACGCTGTACACCAGCGGCACCACCGGCAAGCCCAAGGGCGTGCAGCGGGACACGGGTGGCTACACCGTGGCGCTGGCTGCCAGCATGAAGCACATCTTTGATGCAGAGGCAGGCCAGACCTTCTTTGCGACCAGCGACATCGGCTGGGTGGTGGGGCACAGCTACATCGTCTATGGCCCGCTGATTGCCGGCATGGCCACCATCATGTATGAGGGCCTGCCCACACGGCCCGACGCGGGTGTGTGGTGGAGCATTGTCGAGAAGTACAAGGTCACGCACATGTTCTCGGCCCCCACCGCGGTGCGCGTGCTCAAGAAGCAGGACCCGGCCTACCTGAGCAAGTACGACGTCAGGAGCCTCAAGGCCCTGTGGCTGGCCGGTGAGCCGCTGGACGAACCCACCGCGCAGTGGATCAGCAGCGCCCTGCAGGTGCCCATCATCGACAACTACTGGCAGACCGAAACCGGCTGGCCCATCCTCACGCTGGCCAACGGCGTCGAGCAGCAGTCCACCCGCTTTGGCAGCCCCGGCAAGGCCATGTATGGCTACGACGTGAAGCTGATCGACGAGTCGACCGGCGAGGAGCTGACCGGCGCCAACCAGAAGGGTGTGGTTGCCATCGAAGGCCCGCTGCCCCCGGGCTGCATGCAGACCGTGTGGCGCGACGATGCCCGTTTTGTGAACACCTACTGGAAGAGCATTCCGGGCCGCCTGATCTACAGCACCTTCGACTGGGGCATCCGCGATGCCGACGGCTACCACTTCATCCTGGGCCGCACCGACGACGTGATCAACGTGGCCGGGCACCGGCTGGGCACCCGCGAGATCGAGGAGAGCATTGCCTCGCACCCCAACATTGCCGAAGTGGCCGTGGTGGGCGTGGCCGACAGCCTCAAGGGCCAGGTGGCGATGGCGTTTGCCGTGGCCAAGGACGCCACGGGCCTCACCGACGATGCCGCCCGCCTCACGCTCGAAGGCGAGGTGATGAAGCAGGTGGACAAACAGCTAGGTGCCGTGGCCCGGCCATCCCGCGTGTATTTCGTGACCGTGCTGCCCAAGACGCGGAGCGGCAAGCTGCTGCGCCGTGCCCTGCAGGCGGTGGCAGAGCGACGCGACCCCGGCGACCTGACCACCATGGAAGACCCTGCAGCGCTGCAGCAGGTGAAGGATCTGGTGGGCTGAGGGCCTGCCAGCACAGACAGCGGGCCTGTTGACGGCCGGTGTGTACGACCGGCCTGCCTCGGCAGTACCGTTGCAGGCCGAGATTCTTAGCCAGACAGCTTGGCACTGCTGACGCTGCGGCGGCCCCACAGCGCCACGCAGATGTGGACACCCACGCCCACGGCAACCAGCACAGCTGTGCCCAGGCCCCACACGGTCCAGGTCACCACAGAAACGCCGGTGGCCACCGACGGTGCGGCTTGCAGAAAGCCGGCCAGCATCGTCCACGTTTCGGTCAGCCCCACTATCAGGCCCTGGATGGCTTCGATCGGCAGAAACTGCATCAGCCACGCCGGCACCGGGACCGACGACAGGTCGGCTGCGGGTCCGGTGATCGATGGCGCCTTGGTCACGGCCCAGACCACGATGCCGTGAAACGCCCAGGCTGCCAGTGACCACAACCCCAGCAGCAGGGTGACCAGTGTCCAGTTTGCGATGTAGAGCATGTGTTGTTCCTTGTTGTGAGTGGCAAATCAGAAATGGGATCAGAGAGCCCGTAGTCTGGCGATGGAACGCCGCTGGATAAACCACCCTCGCACGCAACTAAGATGCGGTTTTCCCGAAGCGAATTCCATATGCTGAACTACCGCCACCTGTATTACTTCTGGGTCGTCATCAAGGAGGGCGGTTTTGCACGGGCTGCCGAGCGCCTGGACATGGCGGTGCAGACCATCAGCGCCCAGGTGCGCGAACTGGAAAAGCAGCTGGGCCACCAGTTGCTCAAGCCCGCGGGCCGCGGGGTGGCGCCCACACCCGCAGGGCAGGCCGCGTTTGCGCGGGCCGAGGAAATTTTCACCCTGGGCCAGTCGCTGCCCGACGAGGTGCGCGAGGCCGCCACGGGCCGCGTGGCGCAGTTGTCGGTGGGTTTGTCCGACGGCATCTCCAAGCTGGCCGCGCATGCGCTGCTGGCGCCGGTGCTGGAGACGCCGGACCTGCGGCTGGTGTGCCATGAGGGCGAGTTCGAGCAGCTGCTGGCCGAGCTGGCGCTGCACCAGCTCGACATCGTGCTGGCGGGGCAGCCGGCGCCGCGCAACCCCAACCTGCGCCTGACCAGCGAGCGGCTGGTGGATTCGGGGGTGCACTGGTATGGGCCCGCCAAGCTGGTGGGCAAGGCGCAGCGCGAAGGCTTCCCGCAATCATTGACGAATCTGCCCGTGCTGCTGCCCACCGGCCATTCGGCGCTGCGCATCGCGCTCGACCACTGGTTTGACACCAAGGGCATCCGTCCACGCATCGTTGGCGAGTTTGAAGACAGCGCCTTGCTCGCCGTTTTTGCTGCCCGAGGCATGGGCGTGTTTCCGGTCAGCCAGCTCGGCGCGGGCGACGTGGGGCAGATGCGCGGGCTGCGCCTGCTGGGGCAGTGCGAAGACGTGCGCGAAGAGATCCACGCCATCCGTTCGCGCCGGGGGCTGCACCACCCGCTGGTCAAGCAGATCATTGCGGCCAGCGAGAATACCTGACCGGGATTTTCAACAACCGGGGCAGCCCGGCTGCAGCATCACATCACCACGGCCAGTTCTGGTGACCAGCGGCTCCAGGCGACGTTCATTACCCGCGTTTCGGCATCTGCCAGGTGGTGGTCGGCCCGGGCCGCGGCACCCGCCAGGTGCAGCACCTTCTCGCGCAACCCATGCTCCGTGATGGAACCCATCAGGGATGCCAGCATCGGCTCATCCAGGTGCGCGGTCATGCACCGGGTGCTGTGCGCGCCCATCAGCAAATCCTCGCACAGGTCCCTGACCACCCGGGCAAACGCTCCGCGCGCCAGGCCCAGCTCCTCTTCCACTTCCAGATGCCGGAGCGTGTCTACTTCCGAGCGGCAGACATTGCCGTCTGAGATCAGCACGAGCGCCAAGATGCGTGCAGCGGCTTCGGGACTGTTGGGGGCGTAGTTGCGCATGAAATCCTCCTGTGCGGAATCGGGTGGGGGAAATGGCTGGGGGTCAAGCTGAAACGTCAGTCGTAGCGGCGATACCGGCCAGGCGGATGACCCGGGCGCAGGCGCTGTTCGGCCTTGATCGGGATTAGCACTGGCTGGCGGGCAGACCTCGCCGGTGCGGCCAGAAAGTACCGGACCTCGTCGAGGATCTGGCGCAGTTTGCCCAGCAGCAGTGCGGCGAGGGTGGGGCGGATTCTCATGGTGGTGTTCCTTTGGCAGTGGTGTTGCAGACACTGCAATCTAGGGCCGCCGACGTTTCGGAAAAACCGCGCTGGGCCGCAGCTTCACGTAGAGAAAACCGATGCAATCGTCCACTCAGCCAGCGGCGATGTCGGGCTTCCGAAAAACCTGCTGGTTCCGACGTGGCACGGGCCCTAGTGTTGAGGCTCCTTTCAACCAGGAGACATGTCATGCAAGTGCTTTTTCGAACACGCGATCCAGAAGGCTCCAACATGCGCGACCAGGTCGAGCGCCGGGTGCGGTTTGTGTTTCGCCGCCTGGGCTGGCAGGTGCCACGCGCCGAGGTCCAGCTCTCCGACCTGAACGGCCCGCGCGGCGGGCGCGACAAGCGCTGCCAGCTGGAGGTGCGGACCGAAGGGCGTGGCCTGGTCGTGGTGTCCTCTGTGGCCAGCGATTGGCGCACCGCGCTGGATGAGGCCCTGGCCCGGGCCGTGCGCACCATATTCCGCAAGATCAAGCGTGCTGCACCGGCCAAGGTGCCGCGCTCGGCCAGCCTGCTGCAATGAGCCGCTGGTGGGGCGACGATGCGCCACGGCCGGCTGCACGCCGGCCCGTGTGCATGAAGTGCGGGCTGCGGTGTGCGCGCGGCGCGGCAAGGGCATTGGGCACTTGCCGCCAGTGGCTGGCTGGCCGGCTTTGGGGTGCGACAGGGCTGCGGCGGCGTTGAGGCCGCGGGCCCGGCTGGTTGCAAGTCTCGATTTGCTATGAAGTAAATAGCAAGAGGTGCTTGTCAATAAAGCGCTACGGGCAGCTTTTACGCTCAATCGGCACTGGCGCGACCCGCTCGCGCGTGGCAGATCCCTGAGGGGCGATGGTTTCGGTGACGAGACCTTGCGAGCGATGCGGCAGTCGAAGTGGGCACCCCTTGCAGCCTGGTCCGGGTGCGGGTCCGCTGCATCGCACCCGCTCCATGGGCCCTGTTCACATGGGCGTTACAAGGGCCGCGGGCGCTGCCAGCTCGCCGGTGGCTCCCAGCCATCTGCCCACTGGAGGAAGTTCTCCAGCGGCATGGGCCGGGCAATGCAGTAGCCCTGTGCGTGCATGCAACCGAGCTGCAGCAGCATCTGGCCTTGGTCCACGGTTTCCACACCCTCCGCAATCACACGGTAGCCAAATGAGCGGGCCAGTCCGATCACGCCCTGCACGATGGCCAGGTCGCCGGGGTCACCCATCATGCCGTGCACGAAGCTCTGGTCGATCTTGAGTGTGTCCATGGGCAGCCGGCGCAGGTACGTGAGCGACGAGTACCCCGTACCGAAGTCGTCCAGCGACACCGTTACCCCCAGCGCCCGCAGCGCGGTCAGGGTGTCTGCCACCGACATGAGGTCGTAAAGCGCGGCGCTTTCGGTGATTTCGATCTCCAGCAGGCTGGCCGGTACGTGAGGGCGGCGCGCCAGGCTGCGGGCCACCCATTGCGCAAAGCCGGGGCGCTGAAGGTGTTGCGCGGCGATGTTGATGCTCAGCGGCAATGGCGTGCCGTGGGCCTGGAGGCGCTCCAGCGTGTTCAGCGCAGTTTCCAGGACCCATTCGCCAAAGCCGATTTCCAGCTCGGTGCCTTCCAGCAGGGGCAGGAACTCGCCCGGCGCCACCAGCCCGCGCTCGGGATGCATCCACCGCGACAGCGCTTCGGCCCCCACCACGGCGCCCGTCCGCATTTCTACCTTGGGCTGCAGGAACAGCGTGAACTGTGCATCTGCCAGCGCGTCGCGCAGATACCGGTTTTGCTCGCGCAGGCGCTGCATTGCACGTTCCTGGGCGGCGTCGAACTGGTGGTAGCGGTTGCGTCCGGCCTGCTTGGCGGCGTACATGGCCTGGTCGGCGTGGCGCATCAGAGCGTCCGCATCGGCATCGTCGGCAGGGAAAATCGTGTAGCCGATGCTGGCTGTGACCACGACCCGCTCGCCATCCAGCGGATAAACCACCGAGATGCTTTCCATCACGCGGCGCAGCATGCTCTCGCAGTCTTCCGGGGAGCGCAGGTCGGGCATGAGGATGACGAACTCGTCGCCACCCAGCCGCGCCACACAGTCCACGCCGCGCAGCGCATTCTTCAGCCGCCCGGCCACCACCACCAGCAGGCGGTCGCCTGCGCCATGGCCCAGGCGGTCGTTCACCGGCTTGAATCCATCGAGGTCAAGGTAGGCCACGCCCAGCTGGGAGCCCGTCTTGCGCGCATGCTGCATGCCCTCTTGCAGCTTGCGCGCCAGCAGCACGCGGTTGGGCAGGCCGGTCAGCGCGTCGTACAGGGCCAGGCGCTGCAGCAGCACTTCCTGCTCGCGCTGGGGGGTCACATCGATCGCTACGCCCAGCATTCGGCGCGGGGTGCCGTCCGCGTCGAAGCCGACGATCTTGCCCAGGTTGCGCACCCAGCGCACAGCATGGCCGTTGCCCAGGTCTACTCGCCAGGTCGCGTCAAACGGGGTGGCGGGCTCTTCCTGGTGGCGAGCCAGCTCGCTTTCGATGCGTTCGGCGTCATCGGGTGCGAGCGCGTGGTTCCACGGGATGGCGGTCGCAGTGCCGGCCGCGGCGGGCAGGTTGCGCATGGCGCGCCATCGGCTGTCGCCCGTGACGGTGCCCGATTGCAGGTCCCAGTCCCACAGGCCCAGCGAGGCCGCCGAAAGCGTCAGCGACAGCAGTTCCTCGCGCTCGCGCACCTGCTCTTCGTTGCGCTTGCGGTCGGTGATGTCGTGCACGGAGAAAAGCCAGCAGGGCGCGCCGTCAAACTCGGTGGATCGCATCGATTGCAGCACCGTGCGCGGCGGGCCGCCCCGTACGTTCAGTTCGACCTCGACGCTGGCCGGGGCGCCGTTGCGCTCGGCGCCATCCACGAGGCGCTGGCGGTCTTCGGCACTGAACAAGCCGAGTTCGATCGCCGTGTGCCCGATGGCTTCGTCCCGGGGTATTCCCAGCATTTCCACCCACGCCGGGTTGATGTCCACATACCGACCAGTGTCGCGGTGGGACAGCCCCATGGGAAAGGGCATGAGCTGGAAGATGCGCGAAAAGCGCTCTTCCGAGAGACGCAGCCGTTGCTCGGCACGTTTGGCCTCGTCGATGTCCTGCATGACGCCGCGCACCCGGGTGACGCGGCCGTTTTCAACGACGGGCTCGCCGCGTGCCCGCACCCACAGCAGCCGCCCGTCGGCATGCTGTACCTCCATCTCCATGCTCCAGTCCGTACGGTTCAGGATGCTGCCTCGGAGTTTCTCGCGCAGAGGCTCACGGTACGCTGGTGCCACATGGCGGTCGATGTAGTCGCGAGGCAGCGGCGAGCCGTGCGGCAGGCCATGGATGTCAAAGCAGACGTCAGACCAGTAAACCAGGCCTTTGCCGCGCTCGTCTTCCCAGGCACCCAGGCGTGCCAGTCGCCCCGCCTGCTGCAGCAGGCTGTTGAGGGCGCGCAGGTCTTCGGCGCTGCGGTAGGACTCGGTCATGTCGTGAAACACGAACACAAAACAGTTTTCGCCATCGATCATGACCGAGCGGGCCGACATCAGCCCCGGGACACGCTGGCCCTGGCTCTGCGCCACCATGGGCAGCCGGTCCACCTTGCCATCACGCAGGAACGTTTCCAGCAGCCGGCTGCGCTCCCTGTCCGATGCCCAGATACGAAGCTCTGACGACGTACGGCCCATGATCTGTTCGCGCGGCAGGCCCAGCAGATCGCACAGCGCCGGGTTGACGTCCATGTAGCGCCCGTCCGAGATGCGCGAGATGCCCGCCGGGTCGGGGAGCGTCTGGTAGAAAGTGGTGTACTTGGCCTCCGATGAGCGCAGCGCGTCTTCGACCTCGCGGTGCGCCGTGATGTCCACGTCCATGCCGACCAGGCGTAGTGGCCTGCCCTGGGCGTCGCGCCGTGCAACCGTGCCCCGCGACATCAGCCAGCGCCACTGGCCGTGCAGGTTCATCACGCGGAAATCGGCTTCGTAGCTGTCCATCAGCCCGTCCATCGCGCGTGACAGCCCCTGGGCGTTGCGCTCTGCATCCGCCGGGTGACGGCGTGCGTACCAGCGCTGCCACAGATCGGGGTCGTCGGCATCGGCGGCCTTGATGCCAAACGACTCGTAGAACGCCCCGTGGCAGTAAAAGCGCCGCTCGGCCACATCCCATTCCCAGCGACCGCCGCCCAGCGAGTCCATGGCGAGCTGCAGTTGTTGTTCGCGTTGGGCCAGCGCCTGCTGGGTGCTGGTACGTGCCAGCTCTGCGCGGGCCTTGCCGGCCAGCAGCAGGCGGCCGATACCGAGCATGAGCACACCCGCGCCGTGGTGCCATGGCATGGCCAGGCCCCATGGGCCCGTCCCGCCCGATGGGTTGCCGGTCAGCACAAGGAGCCCCGCCACCATGACCGGCAGGCTGACGACCAGCCCGCCCAGAGCCAGCCATGAGGCCCAGGGCACCCGCATGCGGTGGGCGGCAGCCCGCCAGCCCAGCGCCAGCAGCCCGGTGCTGCCCAGCACGGCAGCGGCTGCCAGGGTGCCTTCGGGTGCCACGAAGGCCACCGCCATCAGCGCCATGACGGCGGTCACCGTGGCTGCCAGGGCCCCAAAGTACAGCCCCATGAACGCCACCACGGTGGGGTAGGCCAGCACGCGCAGTTCTGGCGCGTTCCAGTGGAGGGCGGTGAACGATGCCACTGACACCAGGCCACCCATCACGCCCAGCAGCCAGAGGGTGCGGCGCGACGGATGCAGCGACTCAGAGTGGGGCAGCCACTCCAGCACGAGCAGCAGCAGCATCAGGACGGTGCCCGCAACCAGGGTGTTGTTACCCATGGATGGCCCTGTTGTGTGGCGGGAGCGGGCGGCGGCCGGCAGGCATGTTCGTGCCCTGATGCGCGTGGGGCAACGCAGACGTCAGATCACGGCCAACCGATAGAGATAGCATGTAACCAAATTATGGCTGCTCCCGGCGACTTGCGACAGTCCGTAACGTGCTGATAAGCCCCGTTGACAGCAAGGTGCCGCACACAATGACCACGGCGCAGGCCAGCATCCACAGCGTGACCCTCTCGCCCAGGAAGAGTACCCCGTACAGCACTGCAAACACCGGTGTAATGAAGGTGACAGCCAGTGCCCGGCTCGGACCGGCGTGCTGTATGAGCCTGAAATACAGGATGTAGGCAATGCCGGTGCACAGCACGGCAATGGCTGCGATGGCGGCCCAGGCGCGCAGGCCGGGCATCTGGGCGGGCCAGAGCCACACGGTGGGCAGCGCCAGGCCAAGCGCAGCCCCCAGCTGGCTGCCCGCCGCGTTGGCCAGCGGCGGAACCCCGGTGAGGTAGCGGCGTGTGAAGCTGGCCGATAGCCCGTAAAAGCTCGACGCCAGCAGGCATGCCCCGATGGCCCACATCGCGCTGTCAGTCTTGAAGCCGGTGCCTGCGGGCGCTCGCCATGCCAGCAGGGCCACGCCCGCAAAGCCCAGCGCCAGGCCTGCCCAGCGCAGCCGCGTGATGCGGTCGCCGAGCCACATCCAGGCAATCAGCGCACCGAACAGCGGCACCGTGGCGTTGAGGATGGAGGTGAGCCCGGTGGCGATGTGCATGACCGCCCAGGCAAAGAGCGCAAACGGAATCGCCGAGTTGATGACACCCGCCAGCATGATGGGCCGCCAGTGCTGCCGGAATGCACCCAGGTGCCCCTGACGCAGCATGATGGGCCACAGGAACAGGGTGGCCAGCGCGACGCGCAGCCCGGCGGTGGGCAAGGGGCCAAACTCCGACGCCCCCAGCCGCATGAACAGGAACGACGCGCCCCACAGGGCGGCCAGCAACACGAACTCGCCGATCCAGCCCGACACGGGTTTCGCGGAAGCCCCGGTCATCGGTACGCCTGCTTGGGACGGGCGCTGGCCGCACCGCTGCTTGCCACCGGGGCGGGCCAGGCACCTTCCAGCGCCAGCAGTGCGGTCTTGCGGTCCAGCCCGCCGGCGTAGCCGGTGAGCGCGCCGTTTGCGCCGATCACCCGGTGGCAAGGCACCACGATGCTCAGCGGGTTGCGGCCCACCGCCGCGCCCACTGCGCGCATGGCCAGCGGGCGGGCCAGCTGGCGGCTGAGCGCGCCATAGCTGGTGGTGGTGCCGCGCCCCACGGCCAGCAATGCTCGCCACACTTCCTGTTGAAACGGGGTACCGCTCGACAAGTCCAGCGGCAGGTCGAACGCGGTGCGAGTGCCGGCCAGGTAGCCGTCAAGCTGCCCCGCTGCCTGCACCAGCAGCGGGTGATCGGCGGCATCGGCCCAGGCAAGCGCGCCGTGCAGGTGCTGCAGCGGCTCGTGGCGCTGGCCTTCAAACCACAGGCCGGCAAGGCCTGCGGGCGATGCCGCCATGCGTACCGGGCCCAGGCGGGTGGCAACGCGCATCTGCACGTGAGAGGGGGAATAAGGCATGTTCTGGAAGATTTTGGGTCAAAAGTGGCTGTAGTCGAGGATTTGATTGGCTTGGTTGCTATCTATTTTGAATATTTGGCAGCAGCGCGCTCAGGTACTGCGCTGGTTTTGGCGGGCGCACCCGCTGCGGGCAACGTGGGTGGGGCCAGCGGCGCCAGCGAGGCCCATGCCCGTATCACGCCGTAGCTGCGCCACGGGCGCCAGGCTTCAGACGCCTGCAGGGCGGCGCGGGCGGGGTTGCGCTCGCCCTGTATGCCCAGCGCCTTGTGCAGCGCCACGTCGCCGGCCGGAAACGCATCGGGCCAGCGCAGTACGCGCATGGCGATGTACTGGGCTGTCCAGTCGCCAATGCCGGGCAGGGCGCACAGGGCGGCCAGGGTGGCGGGCACATCGGCCATGGCGTCGAGGGCAACGGCCCCGCTGTCCACCGCACGGGCCAGCGCCACGATGGCCGCCTGGCGCTGGCGCACGATGCCGAGCCGGCCCAGCGTGTCTTCGCTGGCGCTGGCCAGAACGGCGGGCGTGGGGAAAAGCCGGTTCAGGTCAGGCCACGGTGTCGCCACTGGCTCGCCCAGGTGTTCGACCAGACGCTGACCCAGCGTGCGCGCGGCGGCCACCGTGATCTGCTGGCCCAGCACGGCCCGCACGGCCAGCTCGAACCCGTCGAAAGCGCCCGGCACCCTGAGCCCGTCACGGCCTGGGAACACCGGCCCCAGCACCGCGTTGATGGCCGCCGGATCTGCGTCGAGGTCCAGCATGGCGCGCACGCGGCGGATCACCTCGGGCAAGGCGGGGTACAGGGATTCGCTGGTGTGGAGCAGCACCAGGTGGCGCGTGGTGTCGAACTGCGCACTCAGCCAGCCAGTGATGCCACCCGGCAGCCGCACCGTGCGGCGCAGGGTGGGGACGGTGCCATAGGTGACCACGGCCTCGACCCCCACAAAACGCCTGCGCTCAAAAAATGCCAGCAGTGCCGATACGTCCATGGGCGGGCGCCAAGCCAGCCGCAGGGTTGCGCTGGCTGCCGTCGCACCGGCTGCCCCCCGGTGGGGGCCGGCCTGCGGTGTCACCGCGCCACGCCGCAGCTGGATGGGGTTGAGCCCGTAGTGCGTGGAAAACGCGGCATTGAAGCGGCGCAAGCTGCCAAACCCGCTGGCCAGCGCCACCTGCGTGACCGGCATGGGCGTGTCGGTCAGCAACTGTTTGGCAGTGAGCAGGCGCCGGGTCTGCAAGTATTGGAGGGGCGATACACCCAGCGCAGCCTCGAAGATGCGCCGAAGGTGCCGATCGCTCACGCCCAGGCGTTGGGCCAGCCGGGCCACTGTGGCGCCCTGCACGTCACTGGGTGATGCGAACCCGGGGGCATCCAGAATGCGCACTGCCTGCTGGACGAGAATGCTGGTGGCGTCCTGCACGGACCACGCCAACGCCTGCGGTGCCACCTCAGGTCGGCAGCGCAGGCAGGGCCTGAAGCCCGCATTTTCGGCCTGGGCCGCCAGGGTGAAAAAGCGGCAGTTCTCGCGCCGCGGCGTGCGCACGGCGCACACCGGCCTGCAATAGATGCCTGTGGAAGTGACGCCCGTGAAAAACCGTCCGTCAAAGCGTGCATCGCGCGCCTTCAGGGCCAGGTAGCGGCCTTCGTCGGTGGCACCTTCCGCATCGGCCGTACCGGGGACCGCTGCATCTTGGTTGGGCAGCAGGACGGGAGGACGCGTGGGCGATGTCATGGCGCCGATCATAGGAGTCTGAGCCCAGGGCACTGGCCGTTTTCGGACCTGTGCCTGAGTGGGCTGCGCGCCGGGGTGGTGGCATGCTCACTGCCGTCGCTGACCAGGGCCAGACGGGGTGCCCGCCGACAGGCCGCCAGCCAACCACGCCCCTACAATGGCCCGCCCTTTCCAACGTACCAGTCTGAAAGCCCTTCTACGTGCAGCCCACCCCCGCCATCTTCAAAGCCTACGACATCCGCGGCATCGTGCCGGAGACCCTGAACGAAGACGTGGCCGTGGGGCTGGGCCGTGCCTTTGGCACCGCGGCGCGGGCAGAGGGGCAGACCACCGTGGCGGTGGGGCGTGACGGGCGCCTGTCGGGCCCGTCCATCTCCGCAGCACTCATCCGCGGCCTGATGGAAGCGGGCATCGAGGTGATCGACGTAGGTACCGTCACGACGCCCCTGCTGTACTTTGCTGCCAGCACGCTGTGCAGCTCCGGCATCCAGGTCACGGGCAGCCACAACCCGCGCGACTACAACGGCTTCAAGATGGTGCTGGCCGGTCGCGCCATCTATGGTGAGGAAATCCAGGCCCTGCGCCGCACCATGGAGCAGGAAAGCTGGCAACTGCGGCCCGGCGGCTCAGTGCGCAGCGTGGATGTGCTGGCCGACTACACGGCGCGCATTGTGGGTGATGTGAAGCTCGCGCGGCCCATGAAGATCGTGGTGGATTGCGGCAACGGCATCGCCGGAGCCTCGGCGCCCGGCATCTTCCGCGCGCTGGGCTGCGAAGTGACCGAACTTTTCTCCGAGGTGGACGGAAACTTCCCCAACCACCACCCCGACCCGAGCAAGCCCGAGAACTTGCGCGACCTGATTGCCGCGCTGCAGGCGGGCGACGCGGAGCTGGGCCTGGCCTTTGACGGCGACGGCGACCGCCTGGGCATCGTCACGAAGGATGGCACCAACATCTTCCCCGACCGCCAGATGATGCTGTTTGCGCAGGACGTGCTCTCGCGCGTTCCGGGCGGCGAGATCATCTTTGACGTGAAGTGCACCCAGCGCCTGGCCCCTGCCATCGCCGCGGCGGGCGGTGTGCCCGTGATGTTCAAGACCGGCCACTCGCTCATCAAGGCGCGCATGAAGGAAACCAACTCTCCGCTGGGCGGCGAGATGAGCGGGCACATCTTCTTCAAGGAGCGCTGGTTCGGTTTTGACGACGGCACCTATGCCGGCTGCCGCCTGCTTGAAATCCTGAGCCGCCACGACGACCCAAGCGCCGTGCTCAATGCGCTGCCCACCAGCCACTCGACCCCCGAGCTGAATGTGGCCTGCGCAGAGGGCGAGCCCCACCGCCTGACAGCCGAGCTGCAGACGCTGGCGGCCGATACCTTTGTGGCCCCTGCCGTGATCAGCAGCATCGACGGCCTGCGCGTGGACTGGCCCGATGGCTTTGGCCTGATCCGCGCCAGCAACACCACCCCGGTTCTGGTGCTGCGATTCGAAGGCCACACGGCCGAAGCGCTGGCGCGCATCGAAGCGGCCATGCTGGCGCTGCTGCACCGGGTGAAGCCCGATGCGCACGTCGGCGCGGCCAGCCACTGAGCGCGGGAGGCGCGTGACCGTGGCCCACAGTAGGCTCCTGCGGATTGCAGCGGCCCAGTCCACTTCGATCGCAGGCGATGCCATGGGCAATGCCCGCACGCACCTCGGCTTCATCCACCGAGCGGCCGACCGCGGCGTTCAGCTGCTGGTGTTCCCGGAGCTTTCCCTGACCGGATACGAGCCCGCGCTGCACGCACGCGGCGTGGTGGAGCCCGGGCACCCGGCGCTGGTGTTGCTGGGCCAGGCCGCCGCCGATGCGGGAATGAGCGTGGTGGTGGGCGCGCCTGCGCTGCCCTGCCAGCCCGGCGCGCTGCCCGCCATTGGCGCATGGTTGCTGTCGCCGGATGGCAGTGCCACGCTGTACCGCAAGCGTTATTTGCACCCGGGCGAGGACACTTTTGCCAGCGCGGGTGACGCGGATGCGTCCGTCCACAAGATTGCGGGCGAGCCCGTGGCGCTGGCTGTGTGTGCCGACGCCACGCGCCCGGCCCATGCGAAGGCCGCACACGGTGCCGGTGCGCACCTCTACGCCACCGGCGCGCTCATCAGCGCCCGCGGCATCGACGAAGAATCGGCGCAATTGCAGGGCTACGCCGCCACGCACGGTTTTGCCGTGCTGCTGGCCAACCACGCGGGCTCCTCGGGTGGCTACGTGAGCGCTGGGCGAAGTGCGGTGTGGCAGCCCGGCGGCGCGTGTGTGGTGGCGGCCGAAGGCGCTGGCGACTGCCTTGTCCTGGCGCAGCGGGACGCGGCCGGGGGCTGGACGGGTGAAGTGGTCCGCTGGGACGGTTGCGCATGAACCTGGCCCGCGCACTCTATTCAGTGGCCATGTGGGGCGCGCAGCCCTTGTTGCGGCGCAAGCTGCGTCGCCGTGCGCTGGCAGAGCCGGGCTATGCCCTGGCGGTGCCTGAGCGCTTTGGCCGCTACGCGCCGCCCATGGACAGCCTGCTGTGTCACAGCACCACCGGCCCGCTTGGCCACTTTGTCTGGGTGCATGCGGTGTCGCTGGGCGAAACCCGAGCCGCGGCCATCCTGCTGGCCGAGTTGCGCCGGCAGTTGCCCGGCATGCGTCTGTTGCTCACCCACGGCACGGCCACCGGGCGGGCCGAGGGCGAAAAGCTGTTGCATCCCGGCGACGTGCAGGTGTGGCAGCCGTGGGACACCCCCGGCGCGGTGCGCAGGTTCCTGCGCAAATTCCGGCCGGCCATCGGGGTGCTGATGGAGACCGAGGTCTGGCCCAACATGGTGGCTGCCTGCCGCGACGCGGGCATTCCGCTGGTGCTGGCCAATGGCCGCATGAATGATCGCTCGCTGCGCAAGGCGCAGCGCGTGGCGCCACTGGCACTGCCTGCCTTTGGCGGCCTTGCGGCTGCCTGGGCGCAGACCGAGGACGACGCCCGCAGACTGCGCGCGCTGGGCACGCCGGTGGGCGGCGTGTTTGGCAACCTGAAGTTCGATGTGGTGCCCGACGCCGCCCAGCTGGCGCGCGGCCGTGCCTGGCGCGCCGGGGCAGGGCGCCCGGTGGTACTGCTGGCCAGCAGCCGCGAGGGCGAGGAAGCGCTGTGGCTCGATGTTTTGAAGCAGAAACGGCCTGTGGTGCACGTATCATATGCCTCTGATGCTATTGAAAGTGTAGCGTTTCAGCGCCAGGCCGCCGGTGCGATCCAGTGGCTCATCGTTCCGCGCCATCCACAGCGGTTTGACGAAGTCCACCAGCTGATTGCCAGCGCAGGCCTCACCGTGTCACGCCGCAGCAGCTGGAGTGCTGAAGCGCCCACCCAGGCCGACGTGTGGCTGGGCGATTCGCTGGGCGAAATGGCGCAGTACTACGGTCTGGCCCATGTGGCGATGCTCGGGGGCAGCTTTGCACCGCTGGGCGGGCAAAACCTGATCGAAGCCGCTGCCTGCGGCTGCCCGGTGGTGATGGGGCCGCATACCTTCAACTTTGCAGAGGCTGCCGAGCTGGCCTGCAGCGCCGGTGCGGCCCAGCGCGTGGCCGACATGACGGCGGGCGTGGCCGCCGCACAGGCCTTGGCGAGCGACGCCACGGCGCAGGCCGCTGCCTGCGAACGCGCCACCGCGTTTGCCGCGGCCCACCGGGGCGCTGCGCTGGCGACGGCACGGGCCATCGCCGACATGCTGAACCGCCGCGCAGGTGGCGCACCGGCTCCACACGCAGCGCTCTGATCCTGCTGGCCGGGCCCGGTTTTCGGCCCTGAGCAAGGCAGCCTGGTCGTTCGGGCGCCGCCATCGACTGTGCGACCATCGGCCCCATGGAACTGCGTCAACTTCGCTACTTTGTCCGCATCGTCGAACTCGGCTCCATGGGTCGCGCTGCGGCGGATCTGGACATGGTGCAGTCGGCGCTGAGCCAGCAGATCAGCCGGCTGGAGGGTGAGCTCTGCACCCGGCTGCTGCAGCGCACGTCCAAGGGCGCGGTGCCCACCGAGGCCGGACTGGCCTTTTTTCGCGAGGCGCAACTGGCCCTTCGCCATGCCGACCAGGCGGCGCGCGCAGCGCAGCAGGCGCGACTGACAGGCAGTGTGAGCGTGGGCCTGGCGCCCACCACGGCGTCGGTGCTGGGGGTGCCGTTGATGCGCGCCATGCACGAGCGTTACCCCGACGTGCGGCTGCACATGGTGGGAAGCCTGTCGGGCCACCTGTCGAACATGCTCAACGCCCGCCAGCTCGACCTGGCCGTGCTGTTCGACACGCAGCCCGGGCGTCGCTGGAGCGTGCTGCCCCTGCTCGAAGAGCGTCTGTTCCTGATCCGTTCGGCCTGCCGCGGGGCCACGCATCCGCTGGCCGCAGGCAAAGTGGCGCTGTCACAGCTGGGCGATGAGCCGCTGATCCTGCCCACCGGCCCGCACGGCCTGCGCAGCCGGCTCGATACCGCCTTTGCCCAGGCGCGCGTGGTGCCCCGGCTGGCCATGGAGATCGACTCGCTGGCGCTGCTGATGGATGCGGTGGACATGGGCCTGGGCAGCACCATCCAGCCCTGGGCGGCGGTGGGCCGCCATGCCGATGCAGCGCAACGCTTTGTGCTGGCCGAGATTGAAGACGAACCGGCCTTCCGGCCTGCGGCGCTGTGCAGCCTGTCGGACGACGAACTCTCACCCGCCGCCCTGGCAGCGCGCGTGGTGCTCGGCGACTGCGTGCGCGAGCTGGTGCAGTCGGGGCGGTGGGTGGGCGCCGCACTGGTCACCCCCTGAGGCGCTGCGCGCCTTCCCTCTGAGGAGACGCCGCCAGCGCGGCGGGGCGGCCCTTGCGCGGCGGCCGCTGGACTGAGCCGAGCCCCGGGAAAAGGATGGGGTTTTGACGGACCGTCCGAGCCTCATGGATCGATGGCTGCCCTCTGCACCCATCACGATCCGTGATGGGGCCATGCCGTTGCCGCCCCTGCGCAAGCAGCGGGGTTCTTCCTACATTCATGCCACCCATGAATGAAACGAAGAACTGCCCATGCACCCCGACGTTTTGGTGATCGGTGGCGGCAATGCCGCCCTGTGCGCTGCGCTGATGGCCCGCGAGGCCGGGGCCAGCGTGCTGCTGCTCGAATCGGCCCCGCGCGAGTGGCGCGGTGGCAACTCGGGCCACACGCGCAACCTGCGCTGCATGCACGATGCACCGCAGGACGTGCTGGTCGATGCCTACCCCGAAGAAGAGTTCTGGCAAGACCTGCTCAAGGTGACCGGCGGCCTCACCAACGAACACCTGGCGCGCCTGGTGATCCGCGAGTCCAGCACGTGCCGCGACTGGATGCGCCGCCACGGCGTGCACTTTCAGCCGCCGCTGTCGGGCGCGCTGCATGTGGCACGCACCAATGCGTTCTTCATGGGCGGGGGCAAGGCGCTGGTCAACGCGTACTACCGCAGCGCCGAAAAGCTGGGCGTGCAGATCCGGTACGAGTCGCCCGTGGACCGCATCGAGGTCGACAACGGCCGCTTTGTGGCTGCGCACTGCACCAGCAACGGCAAAGCAGAGCGCATCACCGCCCAAAGCTGCGTGCTGGCCGCGGGCGGGTTTGAGTCCAACCGCGAATGGCTGCGCGAGGCCTGGGGCCAGAATGAGCGCGGCGAGTGGCCGGCTGACAACTTCCTGATCCGCGGCACGGCCTACAACCGGGGCGTGTTGCTCAAGCACTTGCTTGACGACCATGGCGCCGACCGCATTGGCGACCCGACGCAGGCCCACATGGTGGCCATTGACGCACGCGCGCCGCTGTACGACGGTGGCATCTGCACCCGCATTGACTGCGTGTCGCTGGGCGTGGTGGTCAACCGCGAGGGCGAGCGCTTTTATGACGAGGGCGAGGATTTCTGGCCCAAGCGCTACGCCATCTGGGGCCGCCTGGTGGCGCAGCAGCCCGGGCAGATTGGCTACTCGATCATCGACAGCAAGGCCATTGGCCGCTTCATGCCGCCGGTGTTTCCGGGCGTCAGGGCCGACACGCTGCCCGAGCTGGCGCAAAAGCTGGGCCTGCCGGTGGACACCTTCATGCGCTCGCTGAACGACTACAACGCCGCCTGCCGCGTGGGCACGTTTGACCACACCGCGCTGGACGACTGCCACACCGAAGGCGTGGCGCCCGCCAAGACGCACTGGGCGCGGCCCATCGACATCGGGCCTTTCTACGGCTACGCGCTCAAGCCCGGCGTCACCTTCACCTACCTGGGCCTGCTCACCGACGACACCGCCGCCGTGCGCTTTGACAACGTGCCCAGCCCCAACCTGTTTGTGGCCGGCGAAATGATGGCGGGCAATGTGCTGGGCAAGGGCTACACCGCCGGTGTGGGCATGAGCATCGGCACCGCGTTTGGACGTATTGCAGGCGCGCAGGCCGCTTTGGCATCAAAAAGGCCTGTAGTGCAAGCAACATTTGCACCTGTAGCTATCAAAAAAGGAGCAAGCCATGCAGACGCTTGAATCGCTGACCCGCGACGCCCGGGCGCTGGCGAACGGCGACATCCTGCTGAGTGCGCCCGAGGCCGAAGTGGCCCGCCAGCTGCAGATCTGCAACGCCTGCCGCTATTGCGAGGGCTTTTGCGCCGTGTTCCCGGCCATGACGCGGCGGCTCGAATTTGGCAAGGCCGACATCCACTTCATCGCCAACCTGTGCCACAACTGCGGTGCCTGCCTGCACGCCTGCCAGTACGCGCCGCCCCATGAATTTGCCGTCAACGTGCCCCAGGCCATGGCCCAGGTGCGGGGGCAGACCTATGCCGACTACGCCTGGCCGCCGGCGCTGGGCGCGCTGTACCAGCGCAACGGGTTGACGCTGGCGCTGGCTCTGGTGGCAGGGCTCACGCTGTTCATGGTGCTGGCCGTGGCGCTCAAGGGCCAGGGCCTTGGCGCGCTGTGGCAGGCGCCTGCAGGTGGCTTCTACGGCATCTTCCCGCACAACCTGCTGGTGGGGTTGTTTGCGCCCGTATTCCTGTTTGCCGTGCTGGCCCTGAGCCTGGGCGTGCGCCGCTTCTGGCGCGACGTGACGCCCGCCACCAGCGGCGCGCCCCTGAGCACGCCCGCCACGATGGAAGCCACCGATGCGGTGCTGCGGCTGAAATACCTGGACGGCGGCCATGGCGACGGCTGCCACAACGAGGACGACGCGTACACGCTGTCACGCCGGCGCATGCACCACCTCACGTTCTACGGCTTCATGCTGTGCTTTGCGGCCACCAGTGTGGCCACGCTGTACCACTACCTGCTGGATTTGCCCGCGCCGTACGACCTGCCCAGTCTTCCGAAGCTGCTGGGCGGTGTGGGCGGCGTGAGCCTGGCCATTGGTACCGCGGGCCTGTGGCGGCTGAACCTGCGCCGCCACCCCGCGCATGGCGACGCGGCGCAAAAGCCCATGGACCGTGCCTTCATTGCGCTGCTGTTCCTCACCGCCACCACCGGCCTGGCCCTGTGGGCGGCCCGCGGCAGCGCCGCCTTGCCGCTGCTGCTGTGCCTGCACCTGGGCGCGGTGATGGCGCTGTTTGCCACGCTGCCCTACGGCAAATTTGCGCACGGCATCTTCCGCACCGCCTCGCTGCTGCGCCACGCGGTCGAAAAGCGCCAGCCCAACCCCATTGGCCTTGGCGCTGACTGAGCCCGCCGCCCCCGATGCAACCCACGATACAACCCACGATGAAGGAGACACCATGAAAAAGAGAACCTTGCTGCACTGCGCCCTGGCGCTGGCCGCCACAACCCAGGCCCTCGGCGCTACCGCGCAGAACTTTCCCCCCAAGAAGCCCGTGACGCTGGTCGTCGGCTTTGCTGCTGGCGGCGCTGCCGACGCCGCAGCCCGTCTCATTGCCAAGAAGCTGGGCGAAAACATCGGCCAGTCCGTGGTGGTCGACAACAAGGGCGGGGCAGGTGGCAACATTGCGCACCAGTTCGTGGCCGGGGCAGCGGCCGATGGGTCGGTGCTGCTGCTGGGTTCGGTGGGGCCGCTCACCATCGCGCCGCACCTGATGAAGCTCCCGTACGAGCCGTTCAAGGATCTGGCGGCGATTTCAGGCGGCGTGAACTTTCCGAACGTGCTGGTCGTGCACAAGGGTGCGGGCGTGAAGACGCTGGCCGAGTTCGTGAAGCTGTCCAAAAAGAAGCCCGGCAGCGTGGACTTTGCCTCCACCGGCGCAGGATCGGCATCCCACCTGGCGGGCGAGCTGTTCAACCAGCGCGCCGGCATCGACATGACGCACGTACCCTACAAGGGTGGCGCGCCCGCGCTGCAGGATTTGCTGGGCGAGCGCGTCACCTCGTACTTTGCAGCGCCGCCCACTGCGCTGCCGCACATCGAAACCGGCAAGCTGATTCCGCTGGCCACCACGGGCCTCACGCGGCCTTCGTACATGCCCCACATTCCCACGGTGGCCGAAGCGGGTTTCCCGGGCTTCGAGGCGCTCAACTGGTACGCCTTTGTGGCCCCGGGCAAGACGCCCGCGCCGCTGCTGGACCGCTGGAACCAGGAGATCGTGAAGGTGCTGAACGATGCCAGCGTGAAAGAGGCGCTGAACAAGCATGGCCTCACGCCGCAGCCCACCACGCGTGTCGAACTGACGGCATTCATGAAGAAGGAATCGACCCAGTGGGCGACCATCATCAAGGAGCGTAAGCTGACGGCGGATTGATCGACCCAGGGTTGTCTTCGTTGGGATGGGGCGCATCCAACCCGCCCATTCAGCCTGAGGCATCAAAAAACCGCCTGGCGCAATCGCTGCCAGGCGGTTTTTTGGTTTGAATGCTGCCGCCCCGAGCCGGCGGGTGCCCGGCAGCCGCGCCTACTTGACCAGCAGCGCGTTGATCGCCTCGATGTCCTGCTGGCTCAGCGTGCCTGCAGCCTGGCGCAGGCGCAGCGTGCCCAGCAGCACGTTGTAGCGCGCCTGGGCCAGGTCGCGCTTGGTCTGGAACAACTGGCTCTGGGCGTTGAGTACATCGATGTTGATGCGCACGCCCACCTGGTAGCCCAGGCGGTTGGCGTCCAGCGCGCTTTGGCTGGAGGCCTCGGCGGCTTCGAGCGCCTGCACCTGGCCCTTGCCCGACTGCACGCCAAAGAACGCGGCGCGGGTGGACTGGGCCACGTTGCGTCGGGTGGTTTCCAGGTCGGCGGTGGCCTTTTCTTCCAGAGCCAGCGTTTCGCGGATGCGGTTTTGCACCGAGAAACCGGCAAACAGCGGCAGGTTGAACGCCACGCCCACGCTGGCGCTGTTGGTGCGGCTGGAGACGCGCGGCGACTGGATGGTGCCGTTCGGGTTGCGCGTGACGTTGTAGCCGGCCTGCAGATCCACGGTGGGCAGGTGGCCGGTCTCGGCCTTCTTGGTTTCAAGGCGGGCGATATCGAGCGCGATCTGGGCCTGGCGCACGCCGGGCTGCTGGTCGCGGGCGGTGTCCACCCAGGCTGCCACGTTGTCGGGCTGCACTGCAGGCAACGGCACCGGCAGGGCCAGGGGGCGGGGCTGGGCGCCGGTCACGCCCACCAGCTGGTCCAGCGCCAGGCGTTTCACCCGCAGGTCGTTCTCGGCGGCGATCTCTTGCGCAGCTACCAGGTCAAAGCGGGCCTGCGCTTCACGCGAGTCGGTCACGGTGGTGGTGCCCACCTCGAAGTTGCGTTTGGCAGCTGCCAGCTGTTCGGACACAGCAGCCTTTTGGGCCTGCACAAACGTCAGTGTGTCCTGCGCGGCCAGCACATCAAAGTAGGCCTGGCTCACACGCACCAGCAAATCTTGCGTGGCGGCATCAAGCTGAGCCTGCGCAACGTCCACGCCACGCTGGCCTTGCTGGAAGTTAATGCGGTTGGCCGGGCGATAAAGGGGCTGCGAGGCATTGACACCCAGGGTCTGCGTGGTGCCGGTGTTTTCGACCGGCGGGCGCGAGAGCTCGACATTGCTGCGGTTCAGCCCTGCCGACAGCCCGGCGCTGGGCAGCAGGCCGGCGCGGGCCTGGTCGGCGCGGCGGGCCGCCGCGTCGAGCTGGGCGCGCGCAGACTGCCAGGTGGTGTCATACGTGCGGGCCGACTCGACCATTTCCAGCAGGCTCTGGGCCTGCGCTGGCGCGCTCAAGGCGGCGCCAAGCGCCAGGAATAGAACGGACAGGGAAAAGGGCCGTGGCGATGTCATGGGAGTCCTTCGGAGGAGCTGCAGGTCGGGGGTGGGAAACAGGCGAGGCCGAAGCCGGAGCCGGGCAAAACGGGCAGGCGGGTTCGTCCGGGCGTCAGTAGCGCGGCACGGCCTGGTCGGTTTCAAGCGACCACGCATCGATACCGCCTGTGATGTTGGCGACCTGTCCGAATCCGTTTTGGGCCAGAAACGCCGCCACCCGCAGGCTGCGTGCGCCGTGGTGGCACAGGCAGGCGATCGGGCGGGCAGAGTCCAGCTCGGCCAGGCGGGACGGCAGCTCTCCCATGGGGATGGCTACCAATTCAAAGCCTTCTGCCGTAATGCTGGCGGTCTGCAGTTCCCAGGGTTCGCGTACGTCCAGCACCAGAGGGCGGCCGCTTTCGGGTGCCGTGGCAGCAGAAAACAAGGCGGGCAGCTGGGCGGGACGGACGTGATCGATCATGCGATGCTCCGGAAGGCGGGTCAGAACGTGAAGCCGGACGGCTCGGGGAAGTGCACCAGGCGGGGGGCGATGGTGTCCCACGGCGCGGTGGTCTCGAAACGGTTGCCGGTGCGGCGGGTCAGCGTGAAGCGCATCACAGGCTCGCTGCCCACTATGGCGCCCAGGCGGCCGCCTTCGCGCAACAGCGCCAGCAGCGGTGCAGGTACCTCGGCCACCGAGCCGCTGAGCACGATCACGTCAAACGGGCCATCCGGAATCGCATCCCGCGCGCCGTCGCCCTGGCGCACATCGGCGTTCTGGATGCCGGCATTGCGCAGGTTTTCGCGGGCCATGCTGGCCAGCTCTGGGTTGATCTCCAGCGACACCACGCGCTCGGCGCGGTGCGCCAGCAGGGCGGCCATGTAGCCCGAGCCTGCGCCGATTTCGAGCACGCGGTCGGTGGGCTGCACCTTCAGATCCTGCAGCATGCGGGCTTCCACGCGCGGCTGCAGCATGCTCTGGCCGAGTCGAACGGCTTCCTCGGCGTCGCCAGCCACCAGCGGTACCTCGATGTCCATGAAGGCCATGCTGCGGTAGGCCGCCGGCACGAAATCCTCGCGGCGCACGACGGCCAGCAGTTCCAGGATGTCCAGGTCCAGCACGTTCCACGGCCGGATCTGCTGCTCAATCATGTTGTAGCGGGCCTGGGCGATGGGGTCGCTGGTGTTGGCAGACGTGTTCAGGGGCATGTTCATGGGATTTCTCCGTGGGGCAGGTGCAAGGCCGATCGGGACGATCAGGACAAACCTTCGATTTTAGGCGTTGTCGGGGTGCGTCCCAGCTTGCGAAGGGCCCACTGGGCCAGGTCGTCCATGTAGCAGTACACGACCGGCACCACCACCAGCGTCAGCAGCGACGAGGTGATCACGCCGCCGATCACGGCCTGGCCCATCGGAGCGCGCTGTTCCGAGCCTTCAGACAGCGCAAACGCCAGCGGCACCATGCCAAAAATCATGGCCAGCGTGGTCATGAGGATGGGGCGCAGGCGCACGCGCGCAGCCAGCAGCAGTGCATCGGCGCGGGGCAGGCCGGGCACGGTCTTGCCCTCATCATTCACATGCTCGTCCCGGGCGCGAATGGCAAAGTCCACCAGCAAGATGGCGTTCTTGGTCACCAGACCCATCAGCATCACCACGCCAATGATCGAGAACATCGACAGCGTGGAGCGGAACATCAGCAGCGCCAGCACCACGCCGATCAGCGTGAGCGGCAGCGAGGTCATCAGCGCCAATGGCTGCAGGAAGCTCTTGAACTGGCTTGCCAGGATCATGTAGATGAAGATGATGGCCATGACCAGCGCTGAGATGGCGTAGCCAAACGACTCGGCCATGTTCTTGGTGGAGCCGCCAAACTGGTAGCGGTAGCCGGGCGGGAAGGTCACAGTATCGAGCACCTTGCGGATGTCTGCCGAGACCTCGCCGGCCGAGCGCTGCGCCACATTGGCGTTCACGGCCACTTCGCGGGTGAGGTCGCGGCGGTTGATCTGGTTGGCGCCCGTGGTCTCCGTCACGCGGGCCACCTGGTTGAGCTTGACGATGCGCGTGCTGCCATCGGCACCGGTGAGCGCAAAGGGCAGCCGCTCCAGGTCCTGCGGCGTGGTGCGGGCTTCGGGCGCCAGGCGCACGTTCACGTCATAGGTCTGGTCATCCGGCGCGCGCCAGTTGCCCACGGTGGTTCCCGCCACCAGCGTGCGCAGCGATGCGGCCATGGGCGCCACCGAAAGGCCCAGGTCCGAGGCCACGTCGCGCTGCAGTTCCAGCGCGATCACAGGCTTGTCGGGCTTGAGGCTGGTGTCCAGGTCTACCAGGCCCGGGATGGTGCGGATCTTCTCGGTGACGAGCTTGGTCAGGCGCTCCAGTTCCTGAAGATCCGGCCCCTGCAGCGAAAACTCCACCTGCTTGTTTCCGCCCACGGCGTCGAGCAGGCCCACATGCGTCACGGTGATGCCGGGCACGCGCTGCAGTCGCTCGCGCAATACATCGGACATCTGGTCCACGCTGCGGCTGCGGTCCTTGCGGTCCACGAGGCGCACGTAGATGTTCGCGTACATCTTGCCTTGCGCACTGCCGGTGTTGATGGTGGCCAGCGTGTAGCGTACCTCGGGCAGCTCGCGCAGGATGCCTTCGACCTGGCGGGCCTTGGCCTCGGTGGCCTCCAGCGAGGAACCGACCGGGGTGTAGAAGTTGACCGAGGTTTCCGAAAAGTCGGCCTTGGGCACGAACTCCGTGCCCAGCAGCGGCACCATGAAGACGCTGAGCAAGAAGATGCCCAGCGCAATCAGCATGGTGGTGAGCTTGTGAACCAGCGACCAGCGCAGAATCGACTGGTAGCCCTCGGCCAGGCGGTCGGTGGCGCGGTCAAACCATCCGGTCACGCGGCCGATGGTCCGGTCGTAGAAGCTCGCAGGCGCGCCCCGCTGACCCTGGCCATGGCCATGGATGCTGGGGTCGTGCCAGATGCTCGACAGCATGGGGTCAAGCGTGAAGCTGACAAACATCGAGATCATCACGGCCGCCACGATGGTGATGCCGAACTCGTGGAAGAACTTGCCGATGATGCCGCCCATGAAGCCGATGGGCATGAACACCGCCACGATGGACAGCGTGGTGGCCAGTACCGCCAGCCCGATCTCCTGCGTGCCCTCCATGGCCGCGTTGTAGGCCGACTTGCCCATCTGCACATGGCGCACGATGTTCTCTCGCACCACGATGGCATCGTCGATCAGCAGGCCCACGCACAGGCTCAGCGCCATGAGCGTGATCATGTTGATGGTGAAACCGAACATGTTCATGAACAGGAAGGTGCCGATCAGCGAGATGGGCAGCGTGAGCCCGGTGATCACTGTGGACCGCCACGAGTTCAGGAACAGGAACACGATGAGCACCGTGAGGATGGCACCCTCGATGAGTGTCTGGCGCACGTTGTTCACGGCCACACGGATGGGGCGCGAGCTGTCGCCAATGGTTTCCAGCTTGACGCCCGGAGGCAGCTGGTTGCGCAGCTCCAGCACCGCGGCGTTCAGGCCGTCCACCACCTCGATGGTGTTTTCGCCCTGCGACTTCTGTACGGAAAGCAGCAGCGTGCGCTGGCCGTTGTACAGGGCCAGGCTCTCGGTTTCCTGGGCGCCGTCGTTCACGCGGGCGAGCTGCTCCAGCCGCACGGGTGCGCCGCCCTTGCGGGTGACGATGATGCGGCCGAAGTCCTCGGGGCGCTCCATGCGGGCGTCGATCTGCACCACGCGCTCCTGCGCCAGCGAGCGTATGGCGCCCACGGGCAGGTCCTGGTTTTCGTTGCGCACGGCGGCGGCCACCTGGTCGGGCGTCACGCCGTAGGCTTCGAGGGCCTGCGGGTTCAGGTAGATGTTGATTTCGCGCTTGGTGGCACCCACCAGGTTCACGGCACCAACGCCGCGCACGTTCTCCAGGCGCTTTTTCAGCACCTGCTCGGCCCAGGTCGTCAGCTCCACTGCACTACGGGCGCTGCCTGCAGCCTTGTCGTCGGGGAGCACGGCCAGGGACCACACGGCGCGGCTGGCCGGGTCAAAGCGCAGCACGCGCGGCTCTTTCACCTCGGTGCGCAGCAGGGGGCGCACGGTGGCCACCTTCTCGCGAACGTCTTCGGCGGCCTTGCGGCCGTCGATGTGGAGCTGGAACTCGATGATGACGACGGCAGTGCCTTCGTAGCTGCGCGAGGTCAAGGCATTGATGCCGGCAATCGAGTTGACGCCTTCCTCGATCTTCTTGGTGACTTCACTCTCCACAATTTCTGGAGAGGCGCCGGGGTAGTCCACCGTGACCACCACCACCGGAAAATCGATGTTCGGAAACTGGTCGACCTTGAGGCGCTGGTACGAGAACAGACCCAGCACGACGATGGCGAGCATCACCATCGTGGCGAACACGGGATTCTTGAGGCTGACTTGGGTAAACCACATAGTGCGGCTTACTTTGCAGGCTGTGCGGCGGCAGGCGCCGCGGCCATCACGGTGACCCCTGTGCCCTCACGCAGCAGGCCGATGTGGCCCGCCAGCACCTGCTGTTCGCGCTCCAGGCCCTCCACCGCAACCACGGTTTCCTCGCCTGCCTTGGACCGTGTGCCCGTGCGCACCGGCACATGCGTGATCTGGCCCTGGCGGATCATCTGCACGTAGGGTGCCGGCTTGTCGGTACGCACCGCGCTCAGCGGCACAACCAGCGCGTCGGTTGCGCCGGTGTTCAGCACCCCCTGCACAAACAGCCCCTGGCGCAGGGCTGGGCCCGATGCCATGGCATCGACGCGCAGGTAGGTGGGCACCGTGCGATTGGCGGCCTGGGCCGACGGGCTGATGCGCGCCACTGTGGCCTTCACCGGCTCGCTGGTTCCTTCGATGGTGAGCAGGGCCGTCTGGCCCACCTGCACCCGCACCGAGTCGGCCGGGGAGAGCAGGGCTTCGAGTTCCATCTTCGACAGGTCCACCACTTCGATCACACGGGCGTCAATCGCCACGCGCTCGCCGGGCTGCGCCAGGCGCTGCGCCACCAGCCCGCTGATCGGGCTGCGGATGACCGTGTCTTCCAGCCCCTTGCGCGCCACGTCGGCCGCGGCCAGCGCTGCCTGGTGGCTGGCCTGGGCCGATTCTAGGGTGGCCTGCGAGGTGACCAGTGCGGTGGCGGAGATGAAGCCCTGGTCTACCAGGGCCTTGTTGTTGCTCAACTGGCGCTGGTTGATGTCTACCTGGCCGCGGGCTGCATCGGCCTGCTGCTGGGCCTGGCGCAGGCGTGCCTGGGCTTCGGTGGGGTCGATGCGGGCCACGATGTCGCCGGCCCGCACCCGGTCGCCCTCGCGCAGCACCAGGCCTTGCAGTTCGCCTGCCGCGCGGGCCTTGAGCATGGCCGAGTCCACTGCCCGCAGTGCGCCCGATACAGGAACACCCAGCTCAATGCGCTGCAGGCGCACCGTGACCACATCGGCTGCCACCAGCTCCAGCGGGGCCCTCGCACGTTCGAGGGCGGCTGCGGCCACCGCCTTTTGCTGGGCCTGCCGCGCCGTTT
>LNFM01012341.1_pt1 | contig 57883 bp, 53 predicted proteins | sample 596031 | NCBI WGS metagenome assembly LNFM01 (sample SAMN04254537, study PRJNA301005) | activated carbon metagenome | isolation source: dual media filters at the Ann Arbor, Michigan drinking water treatment plant | place: USA: Ann Arbor | reverse complement strand
TCGTGATCTTCGACGCCAACGACGACATCACCTCCAAGAAGGGCCTGTTCACCAAGGCCTGGGCCGACCACTACGCCGGCATGATCGAGTACCGCCCCAAGCACAAGCTGGTCGATGTGGACGCCGTCACCAACACCCTGAAGTTCGAGTTCAACGACGACTTCAAGGCCGGCGTGGCCAACGTGCTGCCCGACATGCGCGCGGGCAACATCGCGGTGAAGACCGGCCTGGCCACCGCGAACGCGCGCTGGTGCGAGGTGGACTTCCTGACCTTCGAGTCCAAGGCACAAAAGAACATCCACGTGCTCGGCGATGCGATCCAGATCGCACCGGCCATGCCCAAGTCCGGCCACATGGCCAACGCCCACGGCAAGACCTGCGCAGCCGCCGTGGTGGCCTTGCTGAACGGCCAGGAACCACTGGCCAACCCGCTTTACGCCAACACCTGCTACAGCTTCGTGACCGCCAAGGACGTGGTCCATGTGGCCAGCGTGCACAAGTACGACGCCGAGAAGAAGACCATGGTCACGGTGCCGGGCTCGGGCGGCTTGTCGAGCGCGGCGAGCGAACTCGAAGGCGCCTATGCCAAGGCCTGGGCGCGCAACATCTGGGCTGATTCGCTGGCTTGACGCCATCGGCCTCCGAGCGAAAACGCCCCGGCTGTCCGGGGCGTTTTGCATGGGCGCACCGGAACGCGCGTTGGCTGCCTTCATTGAGCCGCCTCAACAGGGACGGCTCGCCGACCCTCTATAAAACCCACAGCGTTGCCCCCGGCTGGCGCCCAGGAGGTTGTCACATGAAACGGAAAGCGTTCCTCACCCTGCTGCTCGTTGGGCCGCTCAGCCGAACGGTCTGGGCCCAGACGGACACCTTGCCCGATGGGTTGAGCCAGACGATACGAACCCCGGAAGGCTTGCGAGCGGTCGTGGAGCGCCAAGACCCGCGCTTCGTCATCGTTGATGTGCGCCCGCCCGATGAATACGCCGCAGGGCACATTCCGACCGCCATCAACATCCCGGGCGGCATCACCACTGGCATGAACACCCCGCCCGACAAAGACAAGTACATCGTTGTCTATTGCCACGGCGGCAGAAAGTCGCCTGCCGCAGGCGAGAAGATGCTGGCCGACGGATACCCACACGTCTTCGTCTGGGGCGGCATTCTTGCCTGGCCCTACGCTCGGGACGTCTCGACGAAATAGCCGCACCGGCCGTCGTCAGGGCGGCAGTTTCAAGAAGCAGCTCACGCCGGTGCGTCCTTCATGCATACCTGGCCATCATCTTCTCCAGCGGCAGTGGCGCGATCTTCCCCGCCATGCCGGCGCAGCCGACGGTCATGTTCACCGCCTCGCGCATGACAGCCCCGTTGCGCTCATGGCTCGCAAGCTTTTTGGCGTCGTCCATCAACGAGCCATCCATGATCACGCTGCAGAAGCCGCTGCGGTAAGTCCCATGGGCGTTCTTTCTGAAGACGGGAAGTCAGCTCAACAGCGCGGAGACATCGGCGATCACGCGGTCCGGGTGGCAGTCCTCGATGGGCTCGCCCATGTTGTAGCCATAGGGCAGCGCCCACACGCTCACCCCGGCGTTGCGCGCGGTGGCCACGTCGATGGACGAATCGCCCACGAAGAGTGCTCGCTCGGCGCTCACGCCGAAGCGTTGCAGGCAGTCGTGCACGGCGGCCGGGTTGGGCTTTTTCACCATCAAGGTGTCGCCGCTGATCACGCGGTGAAACATCGGTGCGAGCTGGTGCGCATCCAGGACGGTCTGGGTGTAACGACCCTCCTTGTTGGTCACCACCGCGAGCTTCACGCCCGCATCGCGCAGCACCTGCAGCGTTTCTCGCACGTGCGGATACAGGTGGCTGCGCGTGCCGCAGCGCTGCTGGTAGTGGCCGCCAAACGCGGCCTCGATGGTAGGGAAGTCGGCGCTGTGGCGCACCGCGTCGGTGGTGGTGTGGTGGCGGTCGGCCAGGGCCGAGATCAGCAGCTCGCGTGTGCCGTGGCCGATCCAGTCGTTCACCTGCGTTTGTGTCACGGCGGGCAGGCCGAACTGCGACAGTGTGTCGTTGACCGCGTCGGCGATCTCCGGCGCGGTTTCGATCAGCGTGCCGTCGAGGTCGAAGAGGATCAGATCGAAGGGCCGCGTCATGCGAGCAGCCTCTTGACCTCTTCGCACACACGCTCGACGGTGATGCCGAAGTGTTCGTACAGGGCCTTCGCCGGGGCCGACTCGCCAAACGTCGCAATGCCCACCACCGCGCCCGTGCGGCCCACGTACTTGCGCCAGAAATCCGGATGCGCGGCTTCCACCGCCACCGTGGGCAGGTGCAGCGGCAACACGGCGTCCTGGTGGCTGCGCGGCTGCCGGTCAAACACGTTGGTGCAGGGCATGGACACCACGCGCGTGCTGATGCCCTCGGCAACCAGCGCGTGGTGCGCCTCCATGGCCAGCGACGTCTCGGACCCGGTGGCCACGATGATGGCCCGCGGGTTCGCGCCTTCCGCCAGCACGTAGCCGCCACGTCGGATGCCGTCCACCGCCGACACATCGGTCAACCGCGGCAGGTTCTGGCGGGAGAGGCACAACGCCGAGGGGCCATCCTGACGCTCGATGGCACTCGCCCAAGCCACGGCGGTCTCCAGCCCATCGGCAGGTCGCCACACATCGAGCTGCGGAATGATGCGCAGGCTGGGCACGTGCTCCACCGACTGGTGGGTGGGCCCGTCTTCGCCCAGACCGATGGAGTCGTGCGTGAACACATGGATCACACGCAGCTTCATGAGCGCGGCCATGCGGATGGCGTTGCGGCTGTAGTCGCTGAAGGTGAGGAAGGTGCCGCCGTAAGGGATGTAGCCGCCGTGCAGCGCCATGCCGTTCATGATGGCCGCCATGCCGAACTCGCGCACGCCGTAGCTCAGGTAGTTGCCCCAGCGGTCGCGACCGGCCTTCACGCAGCCTTTGAAGTTGGTGAGATTCGAGCCGGTGAGGTCGGCGCTGCCGCCGAAGAACTCGGGCACCAGCGTGTTGAGCGCGTCCAGCGCGTTCTGGCTGGCCTTGCGGGTGGCCACGGCATCGGCCTTGGCGGCCACACCTTCGAACACGCCGGGCAGGGCCGGCGCCCAGCCGGCGTGCAGGTCACCGGCCATGCGGCGTTCAAACTCGGCCGCCTCATTCGGGTACTCGGCGCGATACGCGTCAAAACGGCGCCGCCATTCGGCTTCCAGTGCCTGCCCGCGGTCCACGGCGTGCCAGGCCAGGGCCACGTCGGTCGGCACTTCAAACGGTGGCGCGGTCCAGCCCAAGGCGTTGCGCGTGGCCTGCACCTCGGCGGCGCCGAGCGCAGCACCGTGCACGTCGTGTGTGCCAGCCTTGTTGGGTGAGCCCTGACCGATCACCGTCTGGCAGCAGATCAGCGTGGGTTTGCCGTCGGGGCGGCGGGCCTGCGCTTTCGCGGCGATGAGCGCGAGTTCCACCGCCTGCGGATCGTGCCCATTCACCTTGGGAATCACGTTCCAGCCGCAGGCCGCAAAGCGCAGCGGCGTGTCATCGGTGAACCAGCCCTCCACATGCCCGTCGATGGAGATGCCGTTGTCGTCGTAGAACGCGATCAGCTTGGACAGACGCAAGGTGCCCGCCAGCGAACACACCTCGTGGCTGATGCCCTCCATGAGACAACCGTCGCCCAGAAACGCGTAGGTGAAGTGGTCCACCACGGCATGGCCAGGGCGGTTGAATTCGCTGGCCAGCTGCTTCTCGGCCAGCGCCATGCCCACCGCGTTGCCGATGCCCTGCCCCAACGGCCCGGTGGTGGTTTCCACACCCGGGGTCACGCCCGCCTCGGGGTGGCCGGCGGTCTTGCTGTGCAGTTGGCGGAAGTTCTTCAACTCGCTCATCGGCAGGTCGTAGCCGGTGAGGTGCAGCAGCGCGTAGATCAGCATTGAGCCGTGGCCGTTGGAGAGCACGAAGCGGTCGCGGTCGGGCCAGTGCGGATGGGCCGGGTTGTGGCGCAGGTGGCGGTTCCACAGCACCTCGGCGATGTCGGCCATGCCCATGGGTGCGCCCGGGTGGCCGGAGTTGGCCTGCTGCACCGCGTCCACCGCCAGCATGCGGATCGCGTTGGCCATCTGGCGGGCGAGTTCGGGCGAGGGATTTTTCATGGGAAGTTTCCTGGTCTTCAGGCGAGACCGATGGCCCGCTTTTTCCGCTCCACCATGCGCCAGATGAAGGGCGTGAAGATCAGCTGCATCGCCAACTCCATCTTGCCGCCGGGCACCACGATGGTGTTGGCGCGGCTCATCCACGAGCCGTGCACCATGTTCATCAGGTACTGGAAGTCGATGCCCTTGGGCTTGGCGAATCGGATCACCACCATGCTCTCGTCGGCGGTGGGCACGTCTCGCGCAATGAAGGGGTTGCTGGTGTCCACGATGGGCATCACGTAGTCGGGCATGCGGCGCAGGATGGTGTCGGTCACCGCGTCGGCGCTGTAGCCGCGCATGTTCTTGTCGCGCCAGAGTTTCTGGATCCATTCGAGGTTGATGACCGGCACCACGCCCACCAGCAGGTCGGGGTATTTCGCCACGTCCACCTCGGGCGTGACCACCGCGCCGTGCAGCCCCTCGTAGAACAACATGTCGGTGTTCTCGGGCAGTGGCTCCCAGGCGGTGAAGGTGCCTGGCGCCTGCTGGTAAGGCGCCGCTTCCTCGGCGTTGTGCAGGTACTTGCGGCTCTTGCCCTGGCCGGTGCCGCTGTAGGTCTTGAACAGACTTTCGATCTCGTCGAACAGGTTGGCCTCGGCGCCGAAGTGGCTGAAGTTCAGGTTGCCCGCCGCTTCGGCCTCGGCCATCTTCAACTTCATCTCCTGGCGGTCAAAGCGGTGGTAACTGTCGCCCTCGACGATGGCCGCGCTCACACCTTCGCGGCGAAAGATGTTCTGGAATGTGCGCGTGACGGTCGAGGTACCGGCTCCAGATGATCCCGTGATCGCGATGATGGGATGTCGTTCCGACATGAAATCTCCTCGGTGGTGGTGGTGGTCCCGGTCAATCGCGGAACAGGCTGCGCTCTGCAAACAGCGGGTTGCTGTTGTCCTTGAAGGCCTGCGGCTCGGCGTGGTAACGCTCGATGCGCTCCACCTCGTTTTTCGAGCCAAACACCAGACCGATGCGCTGGTGCAGCTCGGTGGGCTGCACGCACAGCATGGGCTCGCGCCCGGTGCTGGCGCGGCCACCGGCCTGCTCCATCAACATGCCGACCGGGTTGGCTTCGTAGAGCAGGCGCAGGCGACCGGGTTTGCTGGTGTCCTTGGTGTCGCGCGGATACATGAAGACACCCCCGCGCATGAGGATGCGGTGCGCCTCGGCCACCATGCTGGCGATCCAGCGCATGTTGAAGTCCTTGCCGCGCGGACCGGTCCTGCCGGCCAGACATTCGTCCACGTAACGCTTGACCGGTGCCTCCCAGAAGCGGCTGTTCGACGCGTTGATCGCAAATTCGTGCGTGTCTTCCGGAATGCGGATGCGCGGGTGCGTGAGTTTGAACTCGCCCAGGTTGGGGTCGAGCGTGAAGCCATGCACACCACTGCCCACGGTGAGCACGAACATGGTGGTGGGACCGTAGAGCGCGTAGCCCGCAGCCACCTGCTGCGTGCCGGGCTGCAGGAAATCGTCCACCACCACCTCGCGCCCCGACTCGACCACCGCCTTGGGCGCCCGCAGCACGCTGAAGATGCTGCCCACCGACACGTTCACATCGATGTTGCTCGATCCATCCAGCGGGTCGAACACCAGCAGGTACTTGCCGCGGGGGTACTCGGGCGGGATCGGATAAGGCTGCTCCATCTCCTCCGACGCCATGCCCGCCAGGTGCCCTCCCCACTCGTTGGCGCGGATGAACATGTCGTTGCTGATCACATCGAGCTTCTTCTGCGTCTCGCCCTGCACGTTGACGCTGTCGCCACCGCCGTGGTTGCCCAGCATGTCGCCCAGGGCACCAAACGCCACGCTGCGCGCGATCGCCTTGCAGGCCAGCGCCACATCCAGGATGAGCGCGTTGAAATCACCGCTCGCGGCCGGAAAGCGGCGGCGCTCCTCGATCAGGAACTGGGTCAGGGTGGAGCGTTTGGACAAAGGCATCGGGGCGGTCTCGTTGTTGTTGTCGTGAAAGAAGGCTCAGGCGTGCGCATGCCATTCGCGCAACTGTGCCAGCCCGATGGCACCGAGGTCGGAGACGACGCGCAAGGCGCCGCTGAAATCGTGGTGGTCGGTGAAGCTGTTGGGGGTGATCACCGTGCGAAGGCCGGCAGCCGTGGCCGCGCGCAGGCCGTTGGCCGAATCCTCGAACGCCAGGCAGTCCGAGGCCGGCAATTCCATGTCGCGCAGCACCTGGAGGTACACCTGCGGATGCGGCTTTTTGATGGGCGACGACGAAGCGTCGCCCACCGCCAGAAACTGGCTGCGCCAGTGGTCGCCGATCGCGGTGCGCAGCAGGGCAGCGATGTTCACCGGCGACGTGGTGGTGGCGATGGCCAGCCCCAGGCCTTGCGCGCGCGCCTCGTTCATGAGTGCGAGCACGCCCGGACGCAACTGCACGGCCCCCGAACGAACCGCGTTCTCGTAGTGGGCCGTCTTGAGCTCGTGCAGCCGGTCGATGGTGGCCTGCACCGCACCGGCACCCAGCTCGGTCAGCCCGGGTTGCACGCTGCGCCAGTGGTGGAGCATGCGTTCCTTGCCGCCGGAAATCTCCAGCAGTCGCGTGTAGAGCGCGGTGTCCCAATGCCAGTCCAGACCCTCGGTGTCGAAGGCGTGGTTGAAGGCCGCCAGGTGAACACGCTCGGTGTCTGCCAAGGTACCGTCGACATCAAAAATCAGGGCTTTGAGCATGTGACCCACTGTAGGGACCGGGTTAAATAAGGTAAATTCAAGTTTCGTTGAACTTCGCTTAAGTGAAACCTGAATGAAGAACGCCACTTTTCGCCAGCTGCGCGTGTTCAACGAGGTCGCGCGCCACCTGAGTTTTGCCCGCGCGGCCGAGGTCCTGCACCTCACGCCGCCCGCGGTGACCATGCAGATCAAAGAGCTGGAAGGCCACGTGGGGCTGCCGCTGTTTGACCGGCGAGGGCGTCAGGTCACGCTGACCACCGCGGGCGAGTACATGCTGGTCTACGCCCGCAAGGTGCTGGCCACGCTCAAGGATGCCGAAGACGCCGCGGCACGCCTGCAGCGGCTGGAGGTGGGCACGCTGACCATCGGCATGGTGAGCACCGCCAAGTACTTTCTGCCCAGACTGCTGGCGGAGTTCCAGCGCGATCACGAGGGCATCGAGATCAAGCTGGCGGTGGGCAACCGCGAACAACTGGTGAAGATGCTGCACGGCAACGAGGTGGACATCGCCGTCATGGGCCGCCCACCCACCGAGCTGGCCACGCGCGCCGAGCCCTTTGCCGCCCACCCCCATGTGTTCGTGGCACCGGTGGATCACCCCTTGCTCAAGGTCGGCCACCCCACGCCGGACTCGCTCAAGCCTTACGGCTTCATCCTGCGCGAGCGCGGTTCGGGCACGCGCGCAGCGATGGAACAGTTTCTGGAACGCTGCCACATGGAGCCCCGCGTGGTGATGGAGATGTCGAGCAACGAGACCATCAAACAGGCGGTGATGGCCGGCATGGGCATCAGCTTCCTGTCGCTGCACACCATCGGCCTGGAGCTGGAGCACAAGATGATTGCCGTGCTCGACGTGGAGGGCAGCCCGGTGGTGCGCGGCTGGAACGTGGTGCACACCTTGTCCAAGCTGCTGTCACCCGCGGCAGAGTCGTTCCGATATTTCATGCTCGAGCGGGCCGAGAGTTTTCTGGCCGACGAATACGGGCGGTTCATGCGACTCGTTCCGGCAGGGTAGGGCAACAAGCCCCCACGCTCCCCCGCTGCGCGTGGTCCGCTGCCCCCCGAGGGGGCTGATCCGCCTGGGGGCGGCCCGGCGGCGGATCCCTTGCCCCCATGCTCCCCCGCTGCGCGTGGTCCGCTGCCCCCCGAGGGGGCTGATCCGCCTGGGGCGGCCCGGCGGCGGATCCCTTGCCCCCACGCTCCCCCGCTGCGCGTGGCCCGCGCCCGTATACTCCACCCCGTGCTGCAAGGCACATCCGCTAGGGGTGTTGCCCCGGGGTTTTTGGCCTCGGGCGCGACTGAGAAAGTCCCTTTGAACCTGATTGAGGTAATCCTCGCGCAGGGAAGCAGGCCGGTACCGTGCACCTCCGTCGCCCACCGCTGCGGACACCGCACCCGGCCCAGCCCACCTGCCTCAACTTGCATGGAGCAATTGATGGCATCCGACCATTCCGCATCCCCGGCCAACCAGGCCCTCACCCCCGTGCCGCAGGGCGAGCGGGTCTTCCATTTCCACGAACACGCCGCGCTCTGGTTCAGCCTGGGCACAGGCCTGCTCGTCATGCAGATCGGCGCCTACCTGGTGCCGGCCGTGGGCACACAGGACGCCGTGATTGCCATCGTGCTGGGCTCGCTCATCGGCGCTGGCCTGCTGGCCTGGACCGCGCGGCTGGGCTGCCAGACCGGGCTGGCCAGCGCCGGCCTGATGCACGCCACCTACGGCAGCGCGTTTGCCCGCCTGCCGGTGCTGCTCAACATCGCCCAGCTCGTGGGCTGGACCACCTTCGAGCTGGTCATCATGCAGGAGGGCACCGTGGCCATCTTGAAGCAGGCGCTGGGCAGCGAACCCGGTGGCCTGCTCGACGGCACGGGCGGCAAGCTGCTGGCCACGCTGCTCTGGGGCGGTGTGTTGATCGCGCTCATGGCCGGCTCCATGCTCAAGCTGGTGCGCAAGTTCGTCAGCCGCTTTGGCCTGCCGCTGGTGATCGCCTCGCTGGCCTGGCTCACCTGGCAGTTCGGCACGCGCCTGCAGGCGCAAGGATTTGACGCTTTCTGGAACCGCCCGGGTGCCGGTGGCATGGGCCTGTTCTCGGCCATGGATCTGGTGATGGCGATGCCGGTGTCGTGGCTGCCGCTGGTGGCCGACTACGCGCGCCACGGCAAACGGGCCGCCACCACGCTGGGCGGCACCTGGCTGGGCTATGCGCTGGCCAACATCTGGTGCTACGCGCTGGGCGTGCTGGTGGTCAGCACGGTGGAGCCGGGCACCAACCTCGTGGGCGCGCTGCTGCTGGCCCAGGGCGGCCTGATCGCGCTCGGCCTGATCCTGCTGGACGAAATGGACAACGCCTACGGCGACGCGCACTCGGGCGCGGTCTCGGTGCACAGCCTGCAGCCGCGCTGGAGCATCCAACGGGCCGGCCTGGCGTTTGCTGCGGTGTGCACGGTGCTGGCGCTGTTCCTGCCGATCCACGCGATCGAGCCGTTCCTGCTGTTGCTCAGCTCGGTGTTCGTGCCGCTCTACGGCGTGATCCTGGGCCGACTGGGCAGCGGTGCGGTGGTGCCGAGCGTGACCGCACGCACGGTGGACTGGAGCGCGGCGGCGGTGTGGGTGGCCGGCATTGCCTGCTACCACCTGCTCAAGCAATACGCGCCCGATCTGGGCTCGGCCTTGCCCACGCTGGCCCTGACCTTCACGCTGGCCGCGCTTTCGCGGCCGCGCAATGCGGGTGGCCTCACCCCCGCCCGGGCCTGATGGTCAGGCCGCTCGGCGCTTCAGTCCCGTGCGCGCTTGTGCTGCGCCACGGGCGCAAAGCCGTGGTTCAAAGGTCCGTGACCAGCGCCGGTGTACACGTCGGCGCCCTGTTCGATGGCCTGCAGGATGAAGGCACGGGCCAGCGCCACCGCGCGGTCCAGCGGCTGACCCAGCGCGAGGTGCGATGCGATGGCCGACGACAAGGTGCAGCCCGTGCCGTGGGTGTTGCGGCTCTCGATGCGGCGCGAGACCAGGCGCTGTGCCGGACCGGGACCGGTCACCAGCAGATCGGCCACCTCCATGCCTGGCAGGTGCCCTCCCTTGAGCAACACCGCGGGTGCGCCCATGGCGAGCAGATCGCGCGCGGCGGCTTCGAGTTCGCCGGCCGATCCGATGGTGCGGCCGAGCAGCAAGGCGGCTTCATCGAGGTTGGGCGTGATGACGGTGGCCAGCGGGAACAGCTCGTCCACCAGCACCTGCACCGTGGAAGGGGTGATGAGCGTGTCGCCGGATGTCGCCACCATCACCGGGTCGAGCACCACACGCTGCACCCGGTAATGCTTCAGGGCCCAGGCCACCGTGCGCACGATGTCGGGCGCGTGCAGCATGCCGATCTTCACCGCGTCCACACCAATGTCGTCGAACACGGCAGACAACTGCGCCTTGAGCATCTCGGGCGGCACGCCGTGGATGGCGTTCACGCCCAGCGTGTTCTGTGCGGTCAGCGCGGTGATGGCCGTCATGCCATAACAACCGAGCGCCGCGAAGGTTTTCAGGTCGGCCTGGATGCCGGCACCGCCGCCGCTGTCGGAGCCGGCGATGGACAGGACGCGCGTGTAGCGTTGGGGTTCGCTTGGAGCTTGATGAGGCATGGCGCGCATTGTGGCAGCGCTCAAGGACATTGATGACGATCGCAAAAAATTCCACCGCCGTGGTGCTCGGCGCGGGCCTCATGGGTCGGCTGCTGGCCTGTGCGCTGGCGCAACGCGGCCACCGGGTCGAGATGTTCGACGCCGGCGGCCCGTTGGCTGAGAACGCCGCCGCGCGCGTGGCCGCGGCCATGCTCGCGCCGCTGGCCGAATCGGCCGTGACCGAACTCCCCGTGGTGCGCATGGGGCAGCATGCGCTGACGCGCTGGCCGCAGCTGCTGGGCGCGTTGGCGCAGCCGGTGTTCTTTCAGCAAAGCGGCACGGTGGTGCTGTGGCACCGGCAGGACACCGCCGAGGCCGAGCGTTTCTCGGGCCAGCTCGCGCGCACCTCGGCCGCCCTGCCCTCGCTGCCACACGCGCAGCGCATGGACGCGGCCGGACTCACCGCGCTGGAGCCTTCGCTCGAACACCGGTTTCCGCAAGGCCTTTACCTGCCCGATGAAGGCCAGCTCGACAACCGCGAGCTGCTCGCCGCGCTCGCCCACCAGATGCAGGTGCTCGGTGTGACCGTGCACTGGAACAGCCCGCGCACGCCCGACGAGGTGAACCCCGGGCCCGGCCCCTGGCTGTTCGACTGCCGCGGCCTCGGTGCCCAGCCGCAGTGGGGCGCGCTGCGCGGCGTGCGCGGCGAGGTGGCGCGTGTGCATGCGCCGGGCGTGAGCCTCTCGCGCCCCACACGCCTGCTGCACCCGCGTTACCCGCTCTACATCGCACCCAAGCCGGGCGGCATGTTCGTCATCGGTGCCACCGAGATCGAGTCCGACGACCTCTCACCCGCGAGCGTGCGCTCCACGCTGGAGCTGCTGAGCGCGGCCTACACCGTGCACCCCGGCTTCGGGGAGGCGCGCATCATCGAAATGGGCGTGCAGCTGCGCCCCACCCTGCCCGACAACCTGCCCGAGATCCGCCTGAGCGGGCCGCGCCGCATGCAGATCAACGGGCTGTACCGCCACGGTTTCCTGATCGCGCCTGCCATGCTCGATGCCGCCCTGCAGGCCATGGACAATGGACACTCCGCGCTGGCCGAACACTGGGGCCTGTCGCTCCAGCACACTGCGCACTGAACACCCCATGAACGTCCTGATCAACCAAGAACACCGCGAGCTGCCCGAGGGAGCCACGCTGGCCGATGCGCTGCGCGTGTGCGATCCGCCCGCCGTGTTTGCCACGGCGGTCAACCTGCAGTTCGTGCCGCGCAACACCTACGCGCAGCATGTGCTGGCCGAGGGTGACCGCATCGAAATCATCGCGCCCATCACCGGAGGCTGACCATGGACATGACCAACCCACCGAACCACGACGACCCGCTGGTGCTGTACGGCGAGGTGTTCCAGAGCCGTTTGATGCTCGGCACCTCGCGCTACCCCTCGCCCGCCACGCTCGAGGCGGCGGTCCAACGCGCGCAGCCGGCCATGCTCACCGCCTCGCTGCGGCGTCAGGGCGCGGTGCAGCCCGAGGCCGGCGCGGCGTTCTGGAAAATGCTGCAGGACCTCGCCAGGAAGTCATCACCACCGCGCAGATGGCGCGCGAGGTGTTCAACACGCCGTGGATCAAGCTCGAACTCATCGGCGACGACTACAGCCTGCAGCCGGACACGCTCAACCTCGTGGACTGCGCGCGACAGCTCATCAACGAGGGCTTCAAGGTGCTGCCCTACTGCACCGAAGACCTGGTGCTGTGCCAGCGCCTGGTCGACGTGGGCTGCCAGGCCGTGATGCCCTGGGCCGCGCCCATCGGCACCGGCCGCGGCCCGGTCAACCCCTACGCCATGCGCCTGCTGCGAGAGCGCCTGAGCGTGCCGCTGATCGTGGACGCCGGCCTGGGCCTGCCTTCCCACGCCTGCACCGTGATGGAGTGGGGGTTTGATGCGGTGTTGCTCAACACCGCGGTGGCACTCGCCCAGTCCCCGGTCGACATGGCCGGTGCGTTCGCCGATGCCGTGCGGGCCGGTCGAGCGGCTTACCGCTCGGGCGCGATGCAGCCACAAGACAGTGCGCAACCCAGCACCCCGGTGCTCGGCACCCCCTTCTGGCACCACCCATGATCGTCACACGCCACACCGAGCTGAACCAGTCGATGCACGTGGAGGCGATGGCGCAGTCCATCGTGCTCGCCCACCACGCCACGCTCGCCCTGCCCGTCGAGCCGCTGGCTCAAGCGCTCAAAGGCGATGCGGGCGATCTCGTGTTTGCCGCGGCCTTGCTGGCGGCCCACCGCCTGGGCTTCGTGCCAGCCGATGCGCTGTGCGTGGCGCAGGCGTGGTCGCGGCAGGCGCTGCGCACCGGTGAATTCCACCCCGGGCAGTGGCCCACCGAGCCCGCCGATTTCGGCATGCGCCCCTGGCCCCGCTCCGACGCGTTCGAACCCTGCCCGGCATCGCTGGGCCTCTATGCCGTGATGCCGGACGCCGCCTGGACCATCCGCATGGCGCGCGCCGGTGTGCCCACCGTGCAGCTGCGCTTCAAGTCGACCGATGCCACAGCGGTTCGCGCCGAGGTCATGGCCACCGTGGCGGGCGTGCAAGGCACGGGCGCGCGCCTGTTCATCAACGACCACTGGGCGCTCGCCATCGAGGCCGGTGCGTATGGCGTGCACCTCGGTCAGGAGGACCTGCAGGCCATGACACCAGCCAGTCTCAAGGCCATCCGGGACGCCGGCCTGCGCCTGGGCCTGAGCACGCACGGTTACGCCGAGATGCTGATCGCCGACCAGCACAGCCCCAGCTACATCGCCATGGGCGCGGTCTTCCCCACCACACTCAAGCAGATGGCCACCGCGCCGCAGGGCACGGGCCGGCTCGCCGTGTACTCGAAGCTGCTGCGCGAATACCCGCGCGTGGCCATCGGCGGCATCGACCAGGCCTCGCTGCCGGCGGTGCTGGCCAGCGGCGTGGGCTCGGTGGGCGTGGTGCGTGCGCTGATGGCGGCGGAAGATACCCCCGCGGAAGTGGCTGCCTGGAACGCGGCACTGAACGCCGTGTAGGTGGAGTCAGGCGGCCCCGCGCCGCCACACCAAGTTCATCAGCGGCTTGACACTCAGGCCGTGCAGCACGATGGACATGGCCACCACGATCAGCGTGAAATGCATCAGCTGCAGCGCCAGCGGCTCGGGCAGGCCGTGCTGGATGGCGTACATCAGGTAGTAGAGCGAGCCGATGCCGCGCACGCCGAACCAGCCGGTCATGCCCAGCATGCGTCGCGGGGTGCGGGTGCCGAGCAAGCCAACCAACACACTGAGCGGGCGCGCCACGCCAAACAAAAACAGCGCCAGGCCGACGGCCGACCAGCTCCAGGAATCGAGGTAGAGCGAGCCGCCCAGCAGCAGCACCAGCAACAGCTCGGACAAGCGCTCCAGGTGCTCCTTGAACACCAGCGAGCCGCCGCTCACGGACGGGGGTGGTTCTGACGGGAGCTCCACCGGCACCGCCACCACCTGCTGCGCAGCCCGTTCGGACAGCTTCATCTCGGTCTGACGCAGCGCCACCGCAGCGAAGAACACGGCCAGAAATCCCAAGGTGTGCAGCTGCAGGCTCACGCCGTACACCAGCGCGATCAGGCCCAAGCCGAGAAAGTCGTCGAGCAGGTGGCGCTTTTGCTGTGCCCCGCGCAACCACCAACCCAGGTGCGCCAGCGCCCAGCCCGCCAACACCCCCATCGCAACGCCTCCCGCGATGCCCCAGATCACATCCACCAGCAGCCAACGCACACCAACTTCGCCCAGATCGTGCAGACCGAGCAGGCCCAGGCCGAGCATCACGAACGGGAACGCGGTGCCGTCGTTCATGCCGGCCTCGCTGGTGAGCGTGAAGCGCAGGCGGTCGCGGTCGCCAGGGTGGCGGCTCTGAACGTCGGTGGCCAGCACCGGGTCGGTGGGGGCCACGATGGCCCCGAGCAAGATGCCCGCGCCCAGCGGCAGGCCCAGCGCATAAGACGCAAAGGCTGCCACGAGGCCCACGGTGAGCGCCATCGACAGGGTCGCCAACAACAGCGGTGCGCGCCATGCCGCGACAGCAAAGGGCACGGGCATCTTCACGCCCGCCGAAAACAGCGAGATCAACACCGCCACTTCGGTCAACACCTCCAGCAGCGGCGCTTCGCGCAGCGGGTTGAACCGGAACGCGTCCACGCCGGTGGGCCCGAGCAACAGGCCCACCCCGAGGTACAGCATGGCGGAGGTGACAGGCACCCGTTTGAGCAGGGTGGACGCCACGCCGATCACGAGCAGCAAGGCGCCCACCAGCGCAAACCACTGGGCGTTGCTCACCGTTCAGACCCCGGGCTGCGCACCCCTGTGCGCCGTGCCTGGGTCCGCCCGCAGCCGGTCACGCCAGCGTGCGCACCGACTTCTCGCGCGCCCACTGGCGGGTGGCGGCCGCCTTCAGGAACGCCTCGATATCGCCCACAGCCACCACGCCGGCGTCGGGTTCGATGCCGCTGGCCATGAGCAGGGCCTGCGCCCCGGCATCGGTGGCAATGGCCTTGAGGTGGCCGAACGCATCGCGCACGAAGTCGACCGCCGCCGCTTCGCGACTCAAGGTCTGGCCCGCGGCGTCCGACAGCACCAGCGCCACGGCATCGAACAACACGGACGGCGTGCCGGCCAGCTGCCCATCCACCGCCAGCTTCTTGCCGTTGGCCAGCGTGATGCCGCCCACGCGCGGCGCGACGATCTTCACGCGGGCACCCGCGTCGACCACGGCCTTCTTCAGCGACGCAATGGCCGCACCGTCCGAACCGTCGGCCACCAGGATGGCGACACAACGCCCGGCCAGGGTGTCTCGGGCGTTGTCGATGATGCTCAAGGCCGCCGACGGTGCCAGGTCCTGCACCGGCTGGGCCGGTGTGGCCGCTGGCGGCAGGGCGTCCATGCCCAGACCATCGGCCACACGCTGCCCCAGGGCTGCGTGGGGGTGTTCCACCTTGGAGAGCTCGAACACCAGCGCCGAGGCCAGGTGGGCCTGCTCGGGTTCGCTCTGGCTGATCCAGAACTGGCGCGCCTGGCTGTAGTGGTCGGCAAAGCTGGCCGCACGCACGCGACCGCGTTCGCCGCCTTCGTCCAGCGCCACGCTGGTGAAGCCCTTGGCATGGTCCGCACGCGGCGCGTCGGGCGACAGCGTGTTGGGCTCGTAGGCCACGCGTCCCGCGGGTTGCGTCATCTGCATGTGACCGTCGCGCTGCTGGTTCGCAAACGGGCACTGGGGCGCGTTGATCGGAAGCTGCGCGAAGTTCGTTGAACCCAGGCGCGAGAGCTGCGTGTCCAGGTACGAAAACAGGCGACCTTGCAGCAGCGGGTCGTTCGAAAAATCGATGCCGGGCACCAGATGCGTCGGGCAAAAAGCCACCTGCTCGGTCTCGGCAAAAAAGTTGGTGGGCCAGCGGTCGAGCACCAGGCGCCCGATCACCTGCAGTGGCACCAGCTCTTCGGGAATCAGCTTGGTGGCGTCGAGGTGGTTGAACGGAAACTTGTCGGCCTCGGCTTGCGTGAACAGCTGCACCGCGAACTCCCACTCGGCCACCTCGCCCGCACCCAACACCTCAAACAGCTCGCGGCGGTGAAAGTCCGGGTCGGCGCCGGCGATCTTCACGGTTTCGTCCCACACGGTGGACTGCATGCCCAGCTTGGGGCGCCAGTGGAACTTCACAAACGTCGGGTTGCCCTGGGCATCGATCAACCGGAAACTGTGCACGCCGAAACCTTCGATCATGCGCAGCGAACGCGCCAGCGTGCGGTCCGACATGATCCACATCACCATGTGCATGGATTCGGGCGTGAGCGAGATGAAATCCCAGAAGGTGTCGTGCGCCGATGCGGCTTGTGGAAAGCCCCGGTCGGGCTCCATCTTCACCGCATGGATCAGATCGGGGAACTTGATCGCGTCCTGGATGAAGAACACCGGCACGTTGTTCCCCACGATGTCCCAGTTGCCCTGGGCCGTGTACATCTTGATCGCAAAACCGCGCACATCGCGCGGCGTGTCGGACGAACCGGAACCGCCGGCCACGGTGGAAATGCGCGAGAACACCGGCGTCTTCACGCCGACCTCGGTCAGCACCTGGGCCGTGGTGTAGCCGGCCAGCGAATGCGTGAGCTCGAAGTAACCGTGCGCGCCGGTGCCGCGCGCGTGCACCACGCGCTCCGGAATGCGCTCGTGGTCGAAGTGGGTGATCTTCTCCCGCAGGATGAAGTCTTCCAGCAGCGTGGGGCCCTGGGGGTGCGCGCGCAGCGAGTTCTGGTTGTCCGAGACCACCAGACCTTGTTGTGTGGTCAGCGGTGGGTGTTCCGCGTTGGCGTGCTGGTGCAGTTCGCCGCCGGTGCCCAGATGGGCGTCCTGTGCTGGAGACTTCTTCATGGGAGTTCCTTGCATCAGCTGGACTTCGCCGGCACCTGCGTCAACAGGTCGGCCAGTTCATCGGCATGCTCCTCTTCCACCGCGAGGATGGATTCGAGCAGGCGGCGGGTGGTCGGGTCGTCGTTGCCCAGGGATTCGATGGCATGGCGGTAGCTGTCGATGGCGATGCGCTCGGCCACCAGGTTCTCGCGGATCATGTCGCTCAACGTGACGCCCTCGACGTACTCGGCGTGGCTGCGGCGCGTGAGCGAATCGGGCGAGAAGTCGGGCTCACCACCGAGCTGCACGATGCGCTCGGCCAGCTGGTCGGCGTGGCCCTGCTCTTCGTTCGAATGCACCAGAAACTCGGCCGCCGTGGCGTGCGAATGGATGCCGCTGGCCATGAAGTGGTGGCGACGGTAGCGCAGCACGCACACCAGTTCGGTGGCCAGTGCGCTGTTGAGCGTGGCAATGACCTCGGTGCGGTCGGCGCTGTAGCCGGCCGTCACGGCGCCCTCTTCCATGTGTTGGCGCGCGCTCTTGCGCAGCAGGTTGATGTCAAGCGGTTGGGTGGTGGTGTTCATGGGTGTTCCGTTGGGTTGCAAGCGAGGGGAGGTGTGGCGCTCAGCGCGCCTGGATCTGACCGCCCGCGTCGGAGAGCACGATCTCGACGCGGCGGTTCATCTGACGGCCGGCGGCGGTGTCGTTGGACCCCACCGGGTTAGCCTTGCCGTAGCCGCGCGAAGCCACGCGGCTGGATGCAATGCCCTGGCCCAGCAAAGCCACGCGCACGGCGTCCGCGCGTTCGGTGGACAAGGTCTGGTTGTAGGCGTCGGCACCGGTGCTGTCGGTGAAGCCTTCCACCAGCACGCTGCGCTGCGGGTCGGCCTTCATCGCCTCGGCCAGCTGGCCCACCATGCGCATGCCGGCCGGCTTGAGTGAGGAGCGGTCCACGTCGAACAACACATCGCCCAACGTGATCACGAAGCCGCGCGGTGTCTGCTTGGCGTTGAGCTCGGCCATGCGGGCTTCGAGCAGGCGGTTGCGCTCCATCGCCAGCGCGGTCTGGCGCTGGGCTTCTGCGGTGTCCGTGCGCGCGGTGCTCGCACTGCGTTGCGCCTCGGCGGCAGCGCGCTGGGCCGCGTCGGCCTCTTGGGTGCGGGCCTGCAGCTGGGCGCTGGTGCGCGCGGCACCGGCGTTGGCGACGCTGAGCTCGGCGGTCTTGAAGTTCACCGTCTCGCGCACGATGGACGCGCGCTGCGAAGCCACGTAGGCCAGGTGGTTCACCTGGGCCACGTCGGCACCGCTGTTCAGCGCGGCGTTGGCGGCGTTGAGGGCGTCCGACGCCTGGCGCAGTTCGGCGGGGGCCTGGTTCTGTGCGCGCGGATCGGCTTGCACGGTGCGGAAATCTTCCCGTGCCTGCTCCAGGCTGACGTTGGTCGGCGGCGTGGTGCTGCAGCCGGCCACGATGGCCAGTGCGGTGAGGGAAAGTGCGAATCGGTGGATGGGCTTCATGGGGTTGTCCTGGGGAAGGTGGGGTGTGGGTCGGGTGCTCACTGGGGCGCCGTGCGGTTGATTTCCTGGCGCAGCACGCGGCCGTCTTCGCGCAGCTCACTGGCGGCGCGGTCGGCACGTCGGCTGCGGGCCTTGGCCTCGGCCAGACGCGCATCCACCTGCACTTCGTGCGAGAGCATCAGTGCGCGGTCGTGTTGCTCCTGCGTCATGGCGGTGTCGGCCATGGCCTGCTTCTGGCGGGCCAGCGTCAACTCGGCGGGTGCGAGTTCGGCAGCACCGGCGCGCGCAGCGGCGTCGATCGCGGCTCGCGAGAGCGCCAGCTCTTGCGTGGGAGCGGGGATCCTGGTGGCACAGGCCATGAGGGTCAGCGCCAGCGCCGTGACGGCGGTCAGGCCGAGCCAGCGCACCGCCGGCGTGTGGACCGGCAAGGCCGGCGTCGACACCGTGGAGGGGGCAAAGGATGGCGTGGTGGTGTTCATCGAAATGTCTTTCAGGTCGTCAGGGCCGGGTTGGCCGCTGGACGCAGCATGGGCGCGTGGTCGGGTGGTGTCGGTGCCTTGGCGCACAGACCTCCGCGCAGTCAGCGCATAAAAACGGTTCAGGCGGCACGCACAACCGTGCTCGTGGAAGCCGCCCCAACCAAAGGACATCACATGAACTGGGACACCATTCAAGGCAACTGGAAACAACTCACCGGCCGCGCCAAGCAGCAGTGGGGCAAGCTCACCGACGATGACCTGACCACGGTGGCCGGCCACCGCGACCAGCTCGCCGGCAAGATCCAGGAGCGCTACGGCATTGCCAAGGACGAAGCCGAAGAGCAGCTGAAGGCCTGGGAGACCAGCGCGGACGACTCGTGGCTGAACATCTCGACCGACGCGGAACACGCACAGCAACACAAACGCTGAGGCAGCGGCCCCCATGCTGACCACGCACGGCGGGGCCGCGTGGGGGCTTCATTTCATGGACATCAACTCGACGTGCAGCAGCTTGTCGGCTTCGTAGCAACTGCAGGCTTCGCGCTCCAGCCGCGCACGGTCCAGCACCTGGAGCTCACCCCGCGTGTACTGGATGATTCCGTCCTTCTGGAAGTCGCTGGCCGCCTGGGTCACACCCACGCGGCGCACGCCCAGCATGAGCGAGATGAATTCCTGCGTGACGTGAAAGTGGTCCGCTTCGGCACGGTCCTGACTCATCAGCAACCAGCGCGCCAGACGGGGCCCGATCGGGTGGAAACGTTCACAGGCCGATGCCAGCGATTGCTGGTGCAACCGCACCATGAGGCTGCGCTCCAGCATCCGCTGCAACGGCGGTATGTCGGCCATGGCTTGTCGCAAGGCGTCGGATTCGATGCGCCAGCAGTGGCCGGCGCCCTGGACCACCGCGCGCCACGGTGTCTTGGCGATGCCCAGCACCAGTTCCGAACCCAGCATCGACTCGCGTCCGGCCATGCCAACTTCCAGCGGTGGATGGCTGTCGATGTCGATCACCAGCGAGATGAAGCCCGAGCGGGGAAAGTAGGCGTGGCTCAGTTCGGCGCCGCGCACGCTCAGCTCGGCCGAGAGCACCAGCTCGAAGGGCTCGCACAGCCCGAGAAAACGTTTGGCGATCCCTTTGGGGAGCGCTGCGATGAGCAGGTTTTCGGTGTTTTTCAAGGCATCCGCCCGGTTCACAAGCGGAGACCCATCACGGACATCACTCATGCGGGTTGCACGAACACGGTGTCCGGCAATCCCTGCCCCATCGTGGACCAATTTGGCCCGGGCATCCGTCTGTCTCCGTACGCAAGACGCACAGCGCGCTTCAGGTGGCCTTCACAGCCGGCAACAGGCGGTTGTATTCCCGCTTCACCACCCGGTAGCACTCGCAGGTGCGTTCTTCCAGCTTGGGCCGGTCCAGCACCGTGATGCGCCCGCGCGAATAACGGATGAGGCCCGCGCCCTGCAACTTGAGCGCGGCTTCGGTCACACCCTCGCGGCGCACACCCAGCATGTTGGAAATCAGCTCCTGCGTCATCACCAGTTGGTTGCCGGGCAGGCGGTCCAGGCTCAGCAACAGCCAGCGGGAGAGTTGCTGGTCCAGCGAGTGGTGGCGGTTGCACACCGCCGTCTGGCTCATCTGCGTGATGAGGGCCTGCGTGTAGCGCAGCATGAGGTGCATCACCGGGCTGGAGTGCTCGAACTCGCCTCGGATGAAGCTCGCCAGGACGCGGTAGCCCTGGCCCGCGCTTTGCACCACCGCGCGGCTCGGGGTGGAGCCACCACCCATGAAGATGGAAATGCCGACCACGCCCTCGTGGCCCACCACCGCGATTTCGGCCGAGGCGCCACTGTCCAGCACGTAGAGCAACGAGACGATACCGGTGGTGGGGAAATGCACAAAGGTCAGCTGCTCATCGGCCTCGTAGAGCACCTTGCCCAGCGGCAGGTCGATCGGCTCCAGCCAAGGCAGCCAGCGCTGCCACTCGGCGTCGGGCAGGCAGGCCAGCAACTGGTTCTGGCGGGGATCAGCGGTTTCGGTCACGTGGCATTCCTCGGAGACGGTGCTCGGCTCGGAACGCGGCCAGACCAGGATTTTCGGTAACGGAATGCTAGACACCAAGCCGTGCGCCGTCTGTCCGGCACCGAACACATGAAGGCGCGGCGAAGGCGTGGGCGATCCGGGCTGGATGTGGCGACCGCGCCCCAGGGACAGAACGTTCGTGACCGCACAGACCTCGCACCGCGCTGCCTTTACGGTTGCCCCTTCGCCCACAACCACTGGAACGCGCATGGCATTTCCCACCCCTTCAAACGCCGAGGCATGGCAGCCCCGGCCCATGCCCGTTGGCGGACCAGCCGACGGCGTGGCCACTTCGGCCAGCGCGGTCTCGTGGGGCGCGGTCGCTGCCGGCGGCGCGGCCGCCGCGGCGCTCTCGCTGATCCTGCTGATCCTCGGTGTGGGGCTGGGTCTGTCATCGGTCTCGCCCTGGACCCATGCCGGTGTGACGGCCACGACCCTGGGCGTCTCCACCATCGTGTGGTTGACGCTCACCCAGTTGCTGGCCTCGGCCATGGGCGGTTATCTGGCGGGCCGTTTGCGCACCCGGTGGCTGGACACGCAGGCCGACGAGGTGTACTTCCGCGACACCGCACACGGCTTTCTGGCATGGGCGGTGTCATCGCTGGCCACGGCGGCGCTGCTCACCTCGGTGATCGGCTCCATCGTGGGCGGCGGTCTGCAGGCGGGTGCCACCGGGGCGGGCGGTGCTGCCGTGGCGGCCACCGGCCTGGCACAAGACGATGAGGGCGCTTCGATGGCCTACTTTGTCGACACACTGTTTCGCCGAGACGCCGGCACCAGCGCCGGCGACCGGGCTGCTGCCGCCAACGTGGCCCCGGTGGACGCGGCGATCACCGACATCGGAACCGACAGGGACGCCGCCGAAATCGGCCGCATCCTGATGTTTTCCAACCTGTCCGAGCCTTTGCCACAGGACGATGTGCGCCACGTGGGTCAACTGGTGGCGCAACGCACCGGCTTGTCGCCATCCGATGCACAACAGCGCGTGACCGACACCTATGCCCGGGCGCAGGCCCAGGCCCGGGAAGCCGACACCGACGCGCGCGCCGCGGCAGACGCCGCACGCCAGGCCTCGGCCACCGCCGCGCTCTGGCTCTTTGTGTCCTTGCTGATCGGCGCTTTCTGCGCCAGCCTGGCCGCCACGTTCGGGGGTCGCCAGCGCGACGCTTGAACACCCCGCACATTCCCCACCGAAAGGACCCCCATGCGCTCGCTTCTGCTGCTCTTTCTGGGCATCCCCATCCCGATCATCATCCTGATCGCCATCTTCACCTGAGCGCGCTGTTCGCGCATCGATTGTCAACCCACCCCACCGAGAACACACCATGATTTCCAACACCACCCCCCCCCAAGTGCCCAACACATCGCTGCTGTCGGAGAGTGAAAAGCTCGCGTCCGTGGCGGGCGACCAACTGGACCATGCCGTGCAGGGCGCGCACCATGCGATCGACCGGTTCGCCGACAGCGCAGTGCCCAAGGTCCGTCGGCTGGCCGAGACGGGCGATGCCTGGACGTCCAGCCTGCGCAGCACCGTGCGCGAACAACCTTTGATGGCCGTGGCGGCCGCGTTGGCGCTGGGCGCCCTGCTGGGCCGCATCACGCGCTGACACCCGACGCTGATCGCGATCAGATCGCGATCAGATCGGGCAACAGGCGGTCGTATTCCTTCTTGACCACCCGGTAGCACTCGCAGGTGCGGTGCTCCAGGCCGGGGCGGTCGAGCACCGCGATGTGGCCGCGCGCATAGCGGATGAGCCCGGCGGCCTGCAGCTTGAGCGCGGCTTCGGTCACGCCTTCGCGGCGCACACCGAGCATGTTGGCGATCAATTCCTGCGTCATGACCAGCTCGTTACCGGGCAAGCGGTCCAGGCTCAGCAACAGCCATCGGCAGAGTTGCTGGTCCAGCGAGTGGTGGCGGTTGCACACCGCCGTCTGGCTCATCTGCGTGATGAGGGCCTGCGTGTAGCGCAGCATGAGGTGCAGGACCGGGCTGGAGCGCTCGAACTCCGACTTGATCACATCGGCACGCAGCCGGTAACCCATGCCCGCGCTTTGCACCACCGCGCGGTTGGGGGTGGAGCCACCGCCCATGAAGATGGCAACGCCGACCACACCCTCGCGGCCCACCACCGCGATCTCTGCGGACGCGCCGTTTTCCAGCACGTAGAGCAGCGAGACGATGGCGTTCGTGGGGAAGTACACGTGCGACAGCGGCGCACCGGACTCGTACAGCACCTTGCCCAGCGGGAGGTCGACCAGTTCCAGCAATGGCTCCCAACGCTGCCATTCGGCGTCGGGCAGGCAGGCCAGCAACTCGTTCTGGCGTGAATTGTCGGGTTGGGTCAAGTGGCTTTCCTCCGGGGTGACAGTGATCGCTTGGCGCGGTTTGGCTCTTGAATGGCTCTTATCCCGAGCATTGCACGGATACGACCGTCTGTCCGTTCGGAAGCGAACATATAAAACTTCAAGCCTGTGTGCCCCCCCCCATCGGTACTACAAACACCGTGTGCGCCGGGAGGGCAGCCCACGGCAGGTGCTCCCCCACCGCCAGAAACCCCACGCCCTGGCCGCCCCAGGTGGCACGCACAGCGTCTTCGCTTTGTCGCACCAGCACGAAACGCAGGGTGCGGCCATCGCGCACCAGCGTGATCTCGGCCCGCGGCCAGTGCGCGGGCAGGCAGGGCTCAAAACTCAGGCCGTGCGCGGTGAGCTTCAAGCCCATGACCGACTCGATGGCCGCGCGGTGCAGCCAGCCCGCAGCGCCGGTGTACCAACTCCAGCCGCCCCGGCCCACGCCGGGTGGCTGGCTGTAGACGTCGGCGGCCATGGCGTAGGGCTCCAGTCCGTAAGCCGGGCCCCACCGCGGGTGGCTGGCGCGGTGTGCGGGACTCAGGTAGGTGAAATAGCGGTAGGGTGCGTCGCGGGTCTCCGAACCGGCGGGCTCCCGCACGGCCAGCGCTGCCATCGCCATGAGGCCCCACACGCCGGCGTGGCTGTACTGCCCCCCGTTTTCGCGCACACCCGGCGGGTAGGCCTGGATGTAACCCGCACTCGGCTGGGCGTGGGCCAGCGGTGGCGTGAGCAACTGGATCAGGCCAGCGTCGGGGTTGACCAGCTGCGTTTCCACCGCCTCCATGGCCAGCCGCTGGCGGATCAGCGGCGCCTGCCCGCTGAGCACCGACCAGGCCTGGGCGATCAGATCGATGCGGGCCTCGGGCTGCGTGTGCGAGCCGAGCGGACTGCCATCGTCGAAGAAGGCGCGGCGGTACCAGTCGCCGTCCCAGGCTTCGGTCTCCAGGGCCTCGCTCCAGCCCGCGAGCGCGGCCTCCCAACGTTCGGCGCGCTCCCCGTCGCCGCGTTCGCGCGCGATGGGAATCCAGTCGCGCACCACGGCGCACAGGAACCACGCCACCCAGACCGACTCGCCCCGGCCCTCGTGACCCACGCGGTTCATGCCGTCGTTCCAGTCGCCCGTGCCCATGAGGGGCAGGCCGTGGACGCCCACCGGCAGGCTGCGGTCGATGGTGCGTGCCGCGTGTTCGAACACGCTGGCGCTCACGTGGCCGATGCGCGGCGTGTCGTAGGCGTCTTCGGCGCCGGGCGCGATCGTCATGTCCTCCAGGAAGGGCACGGTCTCGTCGAGCACGGCGGTGTCGCCCGTGGTGCGCAAGTAGTGCGCACACGCGAACGGCAGCCACAAGAGGTCGTCGGAGAAATGCGTGCGCACGCCGGCACCACCCGGCGAGTGCCACCAGTGCTGCACGTCGCCCGCTTCAAACTGGCGCGAGGCGCACAGCACGATCTGATCGCGCAGCAGGCGCGGCGCGGCCCAGCTGAGTGCCATGGTGTCCTGCAGCTGGTCGCGATAGCCCGTGGCGCCACCCGCCTGGTAGAAGCCGGCCTTGGCCCACAGGCGCGAGGACACGGTCTGGTAGAGCAGCCAGCGGTTGGTCATGGCGTCGAACAGCGGGTCGGGCGTGACCACGGTGGTGGCGCCCAGCAACGCATCCCAGCGCGCCTTCGCGGCCTCTTCGCGTTCGCGTGGCACGCGTTTCATGGCGCGCACCGCAAGCTCGTGCGCGGCGGCGGGCGATGCGGCGAAGCCCAGCAGGTACACCTGCTCCAGCGTGGCGCCGGGGCGCACGGTGACGGGGCGCGAAAGCGCGGCACACGGATCCAGACCGCTGCCACTGCGCTGGCCCAGCCGCTGAGGCAAGCGCAAGCGGCCCTGTGCATCAAAGAAGGCCGCACGGTCGCAGGTCCAGTCGAGCACCTCGCTGCCGCCGGGTGTGGCCTGCGCCTCCACCAGAAAAGCCGTGCCACCGCCCCAGCCGGCTCCGGCCTCGGTTTGGGTGGCCATCAGGCCGACCAGGCCCGCAGGCTCGTCCACCCGGCAGCGCCGCGTGTGCAGCGTGGCGCGGTCGCTGCGCTTTTCACCCATGAGCCACTCCACCATGGCGACCGTGCGCAGGTGCGCCATCTGGTGACCCCGGTTCACGATCTCGATGCGGACCTGCTTCACGGCCGTCTCGGCGTCCACGCACCAGTGCACCGCGATGTCGAGGTCGCCGCGCCGATGGCTGATGGTGGTGCGGCCCTGCGCGTGCACCACCGTGTGCCTGGCCTCGGCATCGCCCCAGGCCGAGGGCAGCAGGAACCACTCGGCCGGCGTGTCGGCCACCGGGTCGTTGCCCCAGGTGGTGAGCTGGTTGAGGCGGCTGTTGCCGGCCCAGGTGTTGCCACCGCCGCTCTCCGAGACGATGGCACCGAAGCCGGGGTTGGCCAGCACGTTGATCCACGGTCGCTGCGGGCGTTGGGTGCGCGAGACCTCGAACGCAAACCGCCGCCCGCCCGCTTCGAACGTGCCCACCGGGGCCGTGGCCTGGCGGTCCCGGGCATGGGTGGCCACGCGCTCGCTGCTGCCACTGAGCACCGGCATCTGGGCGGTGTGAAAGCGCTGGCTCCAGACCTCGATCTGCTGGGTCCAGCTGCGCCCGTCGGCCCGCAGATGGATGCGGGCCAGGGCGTCCAGTGTGGACAGCTGGGCGGCCGACAAGGCGTCGGGGCGCAGCAGGTGCAGCCCATTGGCCGGGCCACCGAACAGGGGCGCGTGCAGCTGTTCGTTCAGCAGCGCCAGTTCGCGCTGCAACGGCATCTCGTACGAATGCGCTTCGCTGCTGAGCACCACCACATCACAGGCCACGTGCGCGCGCGACCATTCGCGCAACGCCTGCACCACGGTGCGCAGCAAACCCAGGCCTTGCGGCGACCCCGCGCTCACCAGCAGCAGCGGGCGGTCGCCCGAGATGCCGAGCGGCCACAGCGTGCGCCGGTCGCACACGCACAGGGCCTTGGGATCGGGCACCGGCAGATCGACCTTGGGCAGCGTCATCAACAGCGCGGTGGTGAGGCGCTGAAACGCCGGCAGGAAATCGAGGCGGGGCCGCCCGGGCGCCAGCTGGATGCTGGCCAGCGTGGCCGACATCACCGAAGCACGCTCGACCGAACTCGTCTGACGGTACTTGTCGACGATGGCCAGCAACTGCGCAGGGTGGTCGCTGGCGGCGGTACCGAAGGTCACGCAGGCCTGCGCACCGGGCAACAGGCGCAGCGACACCCCGATGGCGGCCACCGGGTCGAGCCCGGTGTCCAGCGTTTGCGACACGGCGGGCACCGCGTTCATGCGCGCCAGCGGCTGGTCGGTGCTGTGGTTGCGCCCGAGCCACTGGCTGCGGTCGGTCTGGCAGCGCAGGCCGGTCACGTCGCCCAGGGTGTTGGCCACAAAGTGCGCCGCCTGCAAGGTGCTCTCGGTCTGCAGGCGCGGCGTGCGCGCGAAGCCCAGGGCCTGCTGGTCGGCGAGCCAGTCGGCCTGCACGAAGAAGTTGGAAAACGCGGGGTGGGCCTCATCGGCCGCGGCTCGCGCCAGCGTCACGTCGAAGGCCGAGATCAGCTCCAGCTCGATCACCGCCTCGCTGCGGTTGGTCAGCACCACGCGCTTGAGCTCGATGTCGTCCTCCGGACTCACCCACACCGTGGTCTGGACGGTGAGCTCGGGCCACAACGCCTCGAGCACCATGCGGTCGGTGTGGAAGGTGCTCTGGTAACGCGCGGCCGGATCCGGTGCGGGGTGGCTGCTGGCCGACACGGGCGGGGCATGGGGGTTCAAGCGCAGGTACACGAAGCTGCCGCACGCATCGCGCAGCGCGTCGTCGCGCCAGCGCGTGATGCCGGTGCTGCCCCACTGGCTCCAGCCCGCGCCGTTGGCGCGCAGGCTCACGCTGTAGCGGCCGTTGGACATCAGGTGGGTCGGCTCCAGCACCTGCGCCCCGGGCACGACCGAGCGCACAGGGTCCTGCGCGCGGCGCTGGAGCGCATTGAACGGTGCGCTCGGCGGCGCCCGGTACACGAGGGCCGGCAGGGCACGCGGCGTGCGTTCGTGCAGCAGCGACGACACCGCCTCCAGGTTCGGGTGGGCCATGCCCCAGCGCTGCGCCACGATGGTCATGCCCTGGTGGTGGGCCATGTAGGTGCCCACCGGCGTGCAGTGGCCGCCCTGGGTCTGGCGCGCCGCGGTGAAGTCGAGGGCCTCGATGAAGCCGTAGCGACCGCGCACCGACAGGCGGGTGAGCTCGTCCAGGTTCTGGCAGGCCAGGCGCGGGTTCACCTGGGTGGCCAGCGCGGTGGCGTAGGGTGCGATCACCTGCTCGGCCAGCGGGGTTCGCCGCAGGGCGAGGCGGGGCACGCCCTGCGGCGCGTACTGGTAGGCCAGCGTGTGGTCACGCCCGGCATAGGCGCTCTCCGAGACGCCCCACGGCATGCCCTTGCCCTGCGCGTGGGCGATCTGCTCCATGAGCGCCGAACACCCGGCTTCACGCAGCACGCTGCCGTGGGGTTCGGCCATCACCAGCGTGGGCATGAGGTACTCGAACATCGAGCCCGACCAGGATCGCAGCACCGCGTGCCGCCCGTTGGCAAAGAGCGGGCGGCCCAGGGCGGCCCAGTGCTTCATCGGCACGTCGCCCTTGGCGATGGCCAGCAAGCTGGTGCTGCGCGACTCGGACGCCAGCAGGTCGTAGAACGACGCGTCGAGTGCCTGGTCGTCGAGCCGCAGGCCGATGTGCAACAGGTGGCGCTTGGGGTGGTACAGAAACCCGAACTCGGGCGCCCAGGCCAGTTGCTCCAACGACACCGCCAACTCGATCAGGCGGCGCGTGGCCCGCGGCCCGCCGCCTTCGGCAGCGGCGCTGCGGTCCAGGCCAACCGAACGCAGTGCGTTGAGGTGGTCGCCGAGCAGCGCGTGCAGACTGTCGTGGTCTCGCGCGATGGCGTCTTTCACGCCCGAGCGGGCGGGATCGGGCGCGGGACGCGGGTGGGGGATGGCGGCGAGCTCGGTTGTCGCGGCTTCCAGCAGCGCAGCAAAGGATGCGCTGGCCACCGCATCGAGCGGGTCGGGCAGCGGTGACCGAAGCACCTGGCCGAGCGCGCTGTGCGACAGCGGTTGTGTCAGCGCGGCTTCCAGCCAGGGCAGCTGGTGCTGCATGACCGACACCATCCGCGTCTGGCTGCGCTGCAACGCCTGCGCCGTGGCCTGGGTGGCGTGGGGGTCGCGCGCCAGCAGGCGGCACGCCTGGGCCACCGCCAGCAAGTGCACGCTGAGGTTGCCGCTGTCCACGGTGGACACGTAGCGCGGCAACAGCGGCTGCAGCGTCTGGGTGTCGTACCAGTTGAGGAAGTGGCCCCGGTGTCGCTCCATCCGCTGCAGGCTGGCCAGCGTGGCCTCCATGCGCTCCAGCAGGTCCTGTGTGCCGATCCAACCGAACTCGCGCGCGCACGAGGTGCTCAGCAGGTACAGGCCGATGTTGGTGGGCGAGGTGCGGTGGGCCACCATGTCGTACGGCAGGATCTGCAGGTTGTCGGGCGGCAGGTGGTGGTTGTCGGCGTCGACACAGCGCTCGAAGTAGCGCCAGGTGTCGCGCGCCAGATCGTCCAGCATGGCGCGGTCGGCGCTGCCGAGCGGGCGCGGGCCGCTGCCGGGCCACGGCTGGTGGGCCAACCACGAGATCAGCGGGGCCAGCGCCCACAGCACCAGCAACGCCACCCCGAGCGCGGGCGGCTGTGCGACGCTCCACCCCAGCAGCGCGAGCAGCGCCACCGCCACGCCGATCTCCAGCGCGTGGCGCTTGAGCGAAGGCCACAGGCCCGGGCGCAGGGCAGCGCTGGCGGCATCGGCGGTGGTCCAGGCCAGCAGCTGGCGTTTGGACACCGCCATGCGCCAGGTGGTCCGCACCACCGCGTCGGTGGCGCGCAGGGCCTGCTGCAACAGCTGCACGATGTGCCACACGCCACCCAGCAGCGCGCGCATCACATCGGCCGCGGCAGCGCGGACGAAGCGTTCGCCCAGCAGGCTCGCGCGGTGCGGCACCCAACCGGCCAGGGCACCCAGCAAGGGCGCTGCGGCCTGCGCGGCCAGCGCGAGCCAGAAGGCCGCGCCCAGGCTGAGGCCCACACCCCACATGGCCAGCAGCAGCAGCAACAACGACGCGGGTGTGACCAGCGAGCGGCGCAGGTTGTCCAGCAGCTTCAAGCGGTTCAGAGGCGAGAGCTGCCAGCGCTTCGGCTGCAACAGAAAAGGAAGGAGCTGCCAGTCGCCGCGCGTCCAGCGGTGCAGGCGCGAAGCGGCCACATCGGCGTGCTCCGGGTCGGGCTCGATCAGGGTGACGTCCGTCACCACCGCACAACGCGCAAGTGCCCCTTCCAGCAAGTCGTGGCTGAGCACCCGGTCGCTGGGCAGGCGTGCGCCGAGCACCGCGTGCATGGTGGCCACGTGCAGCAACCCCTTGCCGGTGAAGCTGCCTTCACTGAAAACGTCCTGGTACACGTCGGAGCTCATGGCGCTGTAGGGGTCGAGCCCGCGTTGGCCGGCGCTCATCCACTGCCAGGCCGACGTGCGCGAGGTCTCCGGGAGGGGCGGGACCACGCGCGGCTGCAGGATGCCGTAGCCCTGCACCACCCGGCGGCGGCTGGCGTCCAGGCGCGGCTGGTTGTCGGGATGCTCGGCCACACCCACCAGCGCGCGCAAGCGGCCCGGTGGCAACTGCGTGTCGCTGTCGAGCGTGAGCACATAGCGCGTGTCGGGTGCCATGCGCGAGACCTCGCCCAGCGCCAGAAACGGGCCCGGCCCGTTGTTCACCAGCGCCTCGACCAGCTGTTCGAGCTTGCCGCGCTTGCGCTCCCAGCCGATCCAGCGGCCCTGCGTGGCGCTCAGCGTGCGCTCACGGTGCAGCAACAGGAAACGCGGCGCCGCGCCGTCGGCCACCGGGTGGCGTTCGTTGAGTGCGGCGATTGCGGTCACCGCTTCGGCGAGCACCGCCGCATCGCCCGGCAGCACCGGGCTGTCGGCATCGGAAAAGTCGCTGAGCAGCGCGAACTGCGCGTGGTCCTCGGGATTGGCCAGAAAGTGCAGGTGCAGCCGGTGCACCAGCGGCGCCACGGCCTGCGGGCTGCCCAGCAGCGCCGGGATGACCACCATCACCCGCGCCTGCACCGGCACACCTTCGGCCAGCAGATAACGCGGCAGGTGCGCGGGCCGGGCCGATTCGCTGATGAGGCGGTTGACCACGGCCACCACCGCCTCGGACGCCGGAAACACCATGAGCAGCAGCACCAGTGCCGCGACGGCCTGACCCACCCAGCCATCGAGCGGGATGGCCGCCACCGAGAACACCGCGGCCACCAGCGCCAGCGAACCGGCGAGCATGGCCACCAGGTAGGTGGGCACGCGCGCGATGCGCACCACCAGTCGCCCCAGGCCACTGGCGCGGCGGCTCAAACCGAGCTGCTGCTCCAGCGCCGCACGGCCTCCCCCCACCAGCCAATGCCCGGCCAGGGCTTCGTGTGCAGAACCGCCCTGCATGCAGCGGAGCAACGCATGCGCCACCTCGGTTTCGCTGCGCTGGCTCTGCGCGGCCAGGCGCTCGATGCCGTGCAACGTGGAACTGCGGGTGGCGTCGTCCTCGGCGGCGAACACCGGGGAGGTCAGCATCACCTGCATCACGCGGCTTGTGCGGGCCACGGTGCCCGCCCAGTCGGCCGCGCCGATCTGGCGCAGCGCCTTGACCGCGTTGCCCACACTCAGGTGGTCGGCCGCCTGATCGGCGTGGTGCTGGGCCTGCAAGGCCGCCAGGTCGGGCACCGTCTCTTGCAACCAGGGCCCCAGCTGGGTGAGAAACACGCCGTTGGTGGGCGGGCGGTGACCGGCCAGGTTTTGCGCCAGGTGGCACAGGAACACGCGGCTCGCACCCCGGCGCTCGGCCATCGCGTGCAGCTCGCGCACGGTGGCCAGATCCATCTCCTCGATGCGGTGCGCGATCAGTCCGGCGAGTTCGCGCGCGGCCTTGTGGCTGGCAATGCGGTCGGCCAGACGGCGCAGGTTCTCGATCAGCACCACCCGCAGCGTCGTGGGCAACGCCCAGAGCTCACCGTGGCTGAGCTCGTGGACCTCCTGGTAGGCGTTCAGGAAATGGGTGAGCACCGTGTCGTCAAAGGCACCGTCGGTGTGGGCCACAAACGCCCAGGCGATGCTGTAGATGCGCGGCAAACCCTGCAGGGGCGCGTCTTGCAGCACCGGCAGCGTGCGGTAGTAGCGCGGCGGCAAGCCCTCGCGGATCTCGCGCAACTGGTCTTCGATCAGGTGGAAGTTGTCGAACAGCCACTCGGCGCCCGGGCTGATGTCCTGACCACTCAGCGCATGGCTGGCAATGTGCTCGTGCGAGGTGCGCAGGCTCTGGATGTTGCTCTGCAGGCGCGGATAAAAGGTGGTGCTGCCGAACACCGCACGCGCGGCGTGGTGCGACGCGGCCAGGCTTCTGCCGTGCTCCTCAAAGCGCGCCAGGCCAAAGATTTCAGACCGTATCGGCTCCAGCGCCGGACCGAGTGCGGCGTCCAGCATGCGCCGCACGGGCTGCGGTACCCAGTCGTCCTGACCGGGTTGTTCGCTCACAGCCATCTACGAAGCCAGCCATGTGGTGCCTGCAATCAATGCAATGAACAACACCGTGGTGACCAGCCGCGGCATCACGAAGCCGCGGACCAGGCCTGCGCCGTTGCGCAAGGTCTGCAGGGTGCCGCGCGAGCGGCTGCACTCCGACAGGTGGTCGGCCAGGGCCGAGCATTCCATCGGCGATGTGTCGGCCGGGTGCCCATAGGAGGACGTGTCCCAGCTGGGGTGGAAGGCGGTGGATTTGGGCATGGGCAACTCCGGGTTCAAACGCCATCGGAAAAGCTCCGGGAGAGCGAAAGCGTTTGTAGTCCCGACCAGGGTTCGGGGTCTGTTCGGTGACGTACCCACCGGCGCACGGCCGGCAAGAACTGCTCACGTTCTTTACCGCGCAGACACCGTTCGTGCGCGGTAACGAACAGACCACGGGCGCAGCATCCAACATCCTTCAACCCATCGACCGGCACCACACACCGGTCCTCGCCATCCGGCTGTCACACCAGGAACACCTCCATGAACCCCCTCGTCAAACGCTCATCTCCCCTGCTGCGCCTGACCGCCCTGGCCACCCTGGCCGTGGCAGGCCTGGCCGGCTGCGCCGTGCCTTACCCGGTGTACGACCAACCGATCTCGCAGGCACCCGAGCCGGTCTACCAATACCCCAACCAATACCCGCAAGCCCAGCAACAGCAGGAACGCCGCGACTACCGCCGCCGCAACCAGGAGCGCCTCTACGAAGCCGACGTGACCTCGGTGCGCGCCGTGGTCGGCCCCAACAGCGGCCAGCGCTGCTGGATCCCCGGCGCCATCGCCGGTGCGGTGATCGGCGGCATCCTGGGCCACCAGATCGGCAACGGCAGCGGTCGCGACATCGCCACCGTGGGCGGCGCGGTGGCCGGTGCGGCCGTGGGTTCCAACGTGGGCCGCAACGGCTACGGCAACCAGCCCCAGACGCAGGAAGTCCAGCGCTGCACACCGACAGCGAACCGCAATGGCCAGCCCGACTATTGGGACGTGACCTACACCTTCCGCGGTGTTGGCCACCGCGTGCAGATGACTTCGCAACCCGGCCGGACCATTTTGGTCAACGGCAATGGCGAACCCCGCGTCTGACCACCAGACATTCCTGAAGATCCCCCCCTTCCCCGCGCTGCATGCAGGACCACGTCCTGCCAGCGCGGGTTTTTTTGTGCGCGGCAAATGCGGTCCAATGGCGGAATGACCGAATCCCTGCACCCCGCTTCCGACACCGACCAGCGCCTCACCGATCTGGAGATCAAGGCCAGCTACGCCGACGACCTGCTCGACACCTTGAACGCCCTGGTGGCGAAGCAGCAGGAGCAGATCGACTTGTTGCTGCGCGAGGTGAGCCGGCTGCGCCAGCGCGGCGGCGACGACGGCCAGTCGGCCGGGCCGCGCGACCCGCGCGACGAACTGCCGCCGCACTACTGACGAGGGTCAGCCGCGCTGCGGCACGAGTGGTGTGCTGGCGACGCGCTCGAAGGCCGAGGCAGCCGCTGAAAAATCCCACTGCTCCACCACGCAATCCCTGGCGGGCGACCAGCGCAGCACGTTCACCGAGTTGGGCACGCCGCTGCGCACCCGGCCGGACACCGACGTGCCGGCCTGCACCGCCCACATCGGGCGCGCCAGCCCCGGCAGCGGCATCACATACGGCAGGTGGATGTGGCCGCCCATGACGATGTCTGCGCCCGCTGCGGCCCACGCTTGCTGCGCGGCCGCGTGGTTGTGCAGCCGGTTGGGCAGGTCCTCGGCCCGCATCACGTCGATGGGCTGGTGCACCACGACCACACGCAGTTGTTCGGCCGTGGCCCGGCGCAGTTGCTGTGCCACGGCGCCGATCTGCTCGCTGGAGACTTCACCGTCCTTGTGGCGCCGGGCGCGTGTCGTGTTCACGCCGATCACCAGCAGGTCGTGCGAGGCGAACACGGGCGCCAGGTCGGACCCGAAGGCCGCGCTGTAGCGCTCGTAGGTGCGCACGAAGCGGCTCCAGAGGTCGAACAGCGCGATGTCGTGGTTGCCGGGCAGCGCGAGCAGGGGCGCACCCAGCCGGTTCATGGCGGTGCGGGCGGCGCTGAACTGCTCGGCGCGGGCGCGCTGGGTGATGTCGCCCGAGAGCACCACCAGGTCGGGACGCAGCCGGGCGGCGAGTGCCACCAGCGCTTCCACCACGGGGGTTCGTTCGGTGCCGAAATGGGGATCGGAGACCTGCAGCAACACGCTCACGGTGCGGTCACCTCAGGCGCGGCCTTCAGCAGCCAGAGTGGCTGGGGCAGCACGCGGATGGTCAACGGCGAGCGCATCCAGTCCACCTCGCCATCAAACGCCACCTTCACCTTTCGCCGACCCAGCAACCGCGTGGGCTTGACCACCAGGCGCTGGCACACGATGCGATCAATGCCGCTGGCTTCACCCAACTGCCCCAGCGCGCCGCGCAACATCAGGCCGACCATGGCCAGGGTGCCGATGGGCTTGAGGATGACGGCGGTGATGTGGCCGTCGGCGGCCGCACCCTCGGACATTCCATCGCGGGCGCCCAGGCCCAGCTGTTCCAGCTGCAGGCGGTTGTTGCCGACGAACAGCGTGAGCGCCCGCAGTTCACGCACTTGCCCATCCCACTCGATGGAGAGCCTGAGCCGCCGCTGCGCGCGCAGCAGCGTGGCCATGCCGGCGCCAAACGCCACCAGGCGGCTGCGGCCAAAGCGGGCCTTCCAGGTTTCGCGGTCCTGCAGCAAATCCGGGTAGAGGCCCAGGCTGGTGTTGACGAGAAACACCTGCCCGTTGATGGCCGAGATCTGCACCGGCTCGGGGCGCGCGTCGAGCAGCCAGCGCAAGGCGTCGGCGGTCTCCAGGGGTGCGCCGTGTTCGCGGGCAAAGTAGTTGAAGGTGCCACGGGGAATCACGCCCATGGTGCAACCGGCTGCGTGGGCCGCCTGCGCCACGGTGTTGATGGTGCCGTCCCCGCCCACGGCGACCACCGCGGCGCCATCGGCCACGGCCTGCTCTGCAGCCTTTCGCGCCACTTGCGCGAGCTCGCCGGGTGCAGCAAACCACACGGTGCCCGCCCGACCGGCATCGCGCAGGCCCGACTCGATCGCCTCGCGGGTGGCGTCGGAATCACCGTGGCCCGACTGGCCATTCACAACGAACCGCAGCGCGGCTGCAGGCCTGAACAGGGGGCGCTGCATCAGAAACCGACGGCCTGGCCGTCGCGGCGCGAATCGCTCGCGGCCACGTAACCGGCTTCCATGTCGTCGGCCAGGCGCCAGATGAACTGGCCGCTGCCGAAGTCCATGTAGGCATCCGGGGTCGGCTCGAAGCGGTGGCCCAGGTCCTTCAGCCCTTGGAGCAAGGCGGGCGCCATGGTGGATTCGAAGTCCACGTTCAGACCGTTGCCGACCTTCCATCGCGGCGCGTCGCAGGCGGCCTGCGGCTGCTGGCCATGCACGAGCATGCGCACCAGCGTTTGCACATGGCCCTGTGGCTGCATGTTGCCACCCATCACACCAAAGCTCATCTGCGGTCGGCCGTCTTTGGTCACGAAGCCCGGGATGATGGTGTGGAACGGCCGCTTGCCGCCGGCCACCTGGTTGGGGTGGCCCTCGGCCAGCGTGAATCCATGGCCGCGGTTCTGCAGGCTCACGCCCACCGAGGGCACGACCACGCCGCTGCCAAAGCCCATGTAGTTGGACTGGATCAGGCTGATCATCTGGCCGCGCTCGTCGGCCGCGGTGAGGTACACCGTGCCGCCGCGCGGCGGTGTGCCGTGTGCAAAGTCGCCGGCCTTGCCCGGCTGGATGGGTCGGCGGCGCTCACCTCGTTCATGTGGCGCGCATCGGCCACCCAGCGGTAGGTGTCGGCAAAGGCCAGCTTGATGGCTTCGATCTGCAGGTGTTGCGATTCGATGCTGTCCACCGGCAGGCGGCCGATGTCGAGGTGCTCGAGCATGCCCAGTGCCATGAGCGCCGCGATGCCCTGCCCGTTGGGCGGAATTTCATGCACGGTGTGACCGGCAAAGTTCTTCTGGATCGGCGTCACCCACTCGGGGCGGTAGCCATCGAGGTCGGCCATGGTCATGGTGCCGCCGTTGGCCGCCGCGTGGGCCACCAGCGCTTCAGCGATCTCGCCGCGGTAATAGGCCTCGCCGCGGGTCTCGGCGATCTTGCGCAGCGTGGCACCCGCCGCCTTGAAGGTGAAATGCTCGCCCGGTGTGGGCGCACGGCCGTGTGGCATGAAGGCCTCGGCAAAGCCCGGCTGGCTTTTCAGCAGGGGCACCTGGCGGGCCCACTTGTCGGCGGTGATGCAGCCCACGCCGTGGCCGCGTTCGGCCAGCTCGATGGCGGGCTCCAGCAGGTCGGCAAACGGCAGCTTGCCGAAGCGCGCCGACAAGGCCACCCAGCCCGCCACCGCGCCGGGTGTGGTGACCGAATCCCAGCCGCGCTGGGGCATGGCGCCGCCGTGTCGGCGCGCGAAGTAGTCGGTGTTCCAGGTGGCCGGCGCCACGCCCGAGGAGTTCAGGCCGTGCAGCGTCTCGCCGTCCCAGAGGATGGCGAAGTTGTCGCTGCCCAGGCCGTTGGAGATGGGCTCGACGATGGTGAGCGCAGCGGCGGCCGCGATCACCGCGTCCACCGCATTGCCCCCTTTGAGCAGCATGCGCAGGCCGGCGGATGACGCCAGCGGGTGCGAGGTGGAGACGACGTTGCGCGCCATCACGGGGCTGCGCACGGTGGGGTAGGGGTTGGTCCAGTGGAATGTCATGTCTTGCTCGAATGGCCCGTTGGCGTTGCACACGCTGCAGGATATTCGATACGCGGCGCAAACCCCCGGGGGCACCTGTGTTGTCACGAAACAGACACCGGGTCACCGAACACTTCGAGGGTCGTTTTGCGACGCCCATCCATCCACCACCCCTTTTCCACCCAACCATGGCACAGCACCTCCCCTCCGGCCTGCTCGCCACCGCCCTCGCCTTCTCGCTGGCCGCGTGCGGTGGTGGCGGCGGCCCTGCTCCAGCGACCACCCCACCCCTGCCCGCCACCGCCTTCAGCCTGCAGGTGCTGCATGTGGCCGACATGGACAGCGGCGGTGATCTGGTCACCAATGCCAAAGGCTTGTCGGCGCTGGTGCAGCGCTTCCGCGCCGACGTGCCCAACACGGTGTTCCTGTCCTCGGGCGACAACTACATCCCCGGGCCGTTCTTCAACGCGTCCGACGACGCGTCGCTGAGTCCCGAGCTGGGCATCAGCGGTGCGGGCCGCGGTGACATCGAGATCCTCAACCTCATGGGCTTGCAGGCCTCGGCCGTGGGCAACCACGACCTGGACCTGGGCACCAACTTCTTTGCCTCGCTGATCAACCGCAGCAGCTCGGGCGGCAACACCTGGCGCGGCGCACAATTCCCCTACCTCGCCAGCAACCTGACCTTCAGCGCCGACAGCAACCTCGCCAGCCTGGCCAACGCCGCCAACGACGGCGCCGAGGCATCGACCCTGAACAACAAGCTCGCCCGATACACGGTGATCACGGTCAACGGCGAGCGCATCGGCGTGGTGGGCGCCAGCACGCCCACGCTGCCCAGCATCACCTCGGTGGGCAACATCGGCGTGGCGCCCAGTGGTGCCGCCGTGGCCAGCATCGACGCACTGGTGGCCGAGATCCAGCCGTCGGTGACGGCGCTCACCACACAAGGCATCAACAAGGTGGTGCTGCTGGCCCACATGCAGCAGTTGCAGGTGGAACAGCAGCTCGCCACCCGCCTGCGCGGGGTGGACCTGATCATCGCGGGCGGCTCCAACACCGGCTTGTACGACGCCAACGACCGGGTGCGTCCCGGCGACACCAACGGCGGCGTCTACCCGCTGCGCTACACCTCGCCGGGCAACGAGCCGGTGCTGGTGGTCAACGTCGACGCCGACTACAAGTACCTCGGGCGCATCGTGCTGCCGTTTGACGCACAGGGCCGCGTGATCACCGGCAGGCTGGACACCGCCCTCAATGGCGCCTGGGCCACCGACACCGACGGCCTGGCGCGCGCCGGGCTCACGCTGGCCGACGCCATGCCGGGTGTGGTGGCCATCACCGACAAGATCGGCGCGGTGATCTCGACCAAGGACGGCGCCTTGTTCGGTGCTGCCAGCGTCTACCTCGAAGGCGACCGCGTGCTGGTGCGCAACCAGGAAACCAACCTGGGCAACCTCACCGCCGAGGCCAACCTCTCACACGCACAGACCCTGGACGGCAGCACCACGCTGTCGCTGAAGAACGGTGGTGGCATCCGCTCCTCGCTCGGTTCGGTCGACGCGCCACCGGGCTCCACCACCGGCGTGAAGGGCATCACCAAGGCCAACCCGTCGGTGAACAAGCAGGCGGGCGACATCTCGCAGCTCGACATCGAATTCGCCCTGCGCTTCAACAACGGTCTGTCGGTGCTCAGCGTGACCCCGTCCGAGCTCAAGACCTTGCTGGAGCACGGCATTTCCGACTGGCTGGTGAACTCGACCCAGGGAAAGTTTCCGCAGGTGGCGGGCCTGCGTTTCAGCTTCGACCCCGGCCAGCCGGTGGGCTCGCGCGTTCGCACCATCGTGGTCGACGATGCGGACGGCACCGGCCCGCTGACCGGACCGGAGGTCGTGTATGCCCAGGGGGCCTTCACACCGGAAGTGGCTGCGCGCCGCTACCGCATGGTCACGCTCGGCTTCCTGGCCGGCAACGGCACCACCGCTGGCGGCGACGGCTACCCCTTCAACACCCTGTCGGCACCCGCCCGCCAGGACCTCGCGCCCGCCAGCGGCAACGGGTTCAGCACACCGGGCGGCGAACAGAACGCCTTCGCCAGCCACATGGCCAACCGGTACCCGCGGAGCAGCCCCTATGGCGCCGCCGACACCGCCGCTTCGGCCGACACGCGCATCCAGAACCTGTCGCTGCGCGCGGACAGCCTGCCGCAGTCCAACTGAGCCCGTCCTTGGAAACCGGCATGGCCGGTCTCAGGGGGGCCGTGGCGCCGCGCCTGTGTGCCGTCAGCAGGTCGTCGGCCAACACCGCGGTGGTCCGGGCGGCGCACCGGCCCGGGCCGAACCCGACCGGGGTCTTCAGTTGAGGATCTCGACCCCGAAGCCGCGGTAGCCGATGAAGGTGCAACCGGCGTCAAACATGGGCGTGCCGCTGACGCGGTAGCTGCGCTTCACACCCTTGGCGGAGATGTGGTCCAGTTGCACGTCGAGGAACGGCGTGCGTGCCGTGATGCGGGCCTGCAAGTCGGCGCGCTGGACCAGATTCCACCCGTCTTCGACATCGGGTGCGGCAGGCCCATCCACCAGCGGGTCCACGCGCAGGCCGAGCATTTCCAGCACCGGGCCCGACACGCGGGTGAAACGGCCGTCCTTGTCCTGTTCCCAGTACCAGTCGGTGGCCAGCTCGGTGAGCGCGCGGTAGCGCGCTTCGCTCTCGCGCAACTCGGCGGTCCGCTCCAGCACTTCGAGTTCCAGCGCGTGGTTCAGGTTGGCCAGGCGCTGGTGCAGCAGGCGCACTTCCAGCAGGTTGTGGATGCGCGTGCGCACTTCGAGCATGTCGAAGGGTTTGCTCACGAAGTCCTTGGCGCCCGACTGCAGCGCCCGCAGCTTGTGGCCCGGCTGCGCCGTGATCACGAGCACCGGTATGTAGTCGTCGATCGCATTGGCCTTGAGACCTTCCATCACCTGGAAGCCGTCCATCACGGGCATTTGCAAATCGAGCAGGATGAGGTCGAACGGCGTGCGCCGGTGCATGCCGGTGACCGCGGCCGGGTCCATGGTGGAGTGCACGTTGGTGTACCCCGCGTTCTCCAGCATCTGCTCCAGCAGCAGGACGTTGGATTGCTGGTCGTCAACGATCAGGACGCGGGCCTGCAGGATGTCTTGGGCGGTGATGGTCATGTGATGTCTGCCGGGCTGTTGCCCAGCTGCCGTTGCCTGGAAATCGCCAGGGCCGCGTCGATCGCATCCATGAGCTGGCCGACCTTGATGGGTTTGGTGATGTAGTTGAAAAAGCCCGCCTCCAATCCGCGCTCGATGTCGCGCGGGACGGCGTTGGCACTGAGCGCGATGATGGGGATGTGGGCGGTAGAGGGGTCGCTGCGCAGCACCTTCATGGCCTCTGTGCCGCTCATGCCGGGCAGGTTGATGTCCATGAGGATGACCTCGGGCCGGTAGACCCGCGCAAACTCGATGCCCAGGCTGGCGTCGGCCGCGCCGAGCAGGCGCAGGTTGCTGCGCCGCGCAATGATCTGCTCGACCAGCTCCAGGTTGGCCGGGTTGTCTTCCACATACAGCACGGTGTGCATGTCTGCACCGTCCACCGCCTGGGCGGGTGGCGGCTCGTTGCTGATCTCCAGCGACAGACCGGGTGCAGTGGCCAGCGCCATCTCGACCCAGAACACACTCCCCACACCCTGGGTGCTGTCGGCACCGATCTCGCCTCCCATGAGCGCCACGAGCCGCTGTGTGACCACCAGGCCGATGCCCGTGCCCTCTTCCTTGCCGCCCTCCTGACCCAGCCGGTTGAAGGGTTGGAACAACTGGCTCACCTGCTCGGGGCTGAGGCCGGCGCCGGTGTCCCGCACGCTGATGCGCAAGGTGCCGGGGGTGGGCTCTGCGCACTCCACCGCCACATGGCCGGACGGCTGGTTGTACTTGATGGCGTTGAACAACAGGTTGATCAGCACCTGTTTGAGGCGTGTGCGGTCGGCCTTCACATAACTCTGCGCCGGCAGGCGCGGGAAGGCCATGCCGATGCTGCGCTGGCGCGCCTGCGACTCCACCATGGATCGGCATTCCATCAGCACCTCCTGCAGCGACACCGGCTCCACCGACAGCGACAGCTTGCCCGACTCGATGAGCGCCAGGTCCAGGATTTCGTTGATCAGGTCCAGCAGGTACCAGCCGGCCTTGAGGATCTGGTCGATGCTGCGTTTCTGCGCGGGCGTGAGCGCGGGCGTGCCCGACTCCACCAGCTGCGCAAAACCCAGGATGGCGTTGAGCGGCGTGCGCAGCTCGTGGCTCATGCTGGAGAGGAAATCGGACTTGGCCAGGTTGGCCTTTTCGGCCGCGGCCACCGCCTCGTTGAGTTGCTGCTCCACCAGCTTGCGCGCCGAGTTGTCGGTGCCGATCAGCAAGTAGCCGATCAGGCCGGCGGCGTCGTCACGCAGCGCGGTGACCGAGACGATGGCCGGGAAGCGGCTGCCGTCCTTGCGGATGTAGGTCAGTTCGTAGATGTCTTCGATGCCGCGCGAGGCCTTGAACGACAGGGCTTCAAAGCCCGGTGCGATCGGCGTGCCCTGCTCGGTGCTCAGCTCCACCGCGCGTGCGGTGACTTCCATCGCATCGTGCAGGTCGCTCGGGCTCAACTTGTCCACCACCTCCGCCGAGCTGTAGCCCAGCATGTGCTCGGCACCCACGTTGAAGATCTGGATCACACCTTTTTCGTCGGTGGCGATGATCGAGAAGTTGGCGCTGTTGAGGATCGCGTTCTGCAAAGCCCCCGCCTTGAGCAAGGCACTGCGGCGACCGGCTTCGGAGAGCTCACCTGTCCCGGCGGCGGGGTGGGGGTCGGGGGCGCGTTGCTCTGGCATCGGTTTTCTTCGAAGTACGGCGCGGCCCAAAGCGGGCGGCCACCCTGGAAGCTACGCAAGGCGCCGGGCCACGTCCGTTCGGTAGCCCACACAAAGTGGTGAGGCTACCACCGCGAAGGGCCATGCATGGACATGCACCCCATCCGCGCTTAGGCTGCACCGATGACCCATGCCCCCCCAACGCGTTCAGCGCGCCCGCTTCTCCTCCTGTCCACCGCCCTGTCGAGCGTGTTTCTGCTGGGCGCCTGCGCCGAGTCTGCCCGGCTTTCGGTGGCGCAAGGCACCGGTCCCAACCCCAGCCTGCCCGAGCCCGCCACCACCCTCATTCCCACGGTGAACATCGCGCCCGCCAGAGGGTGGCCCGATGGCGCAACCCCCTTGCCTGCGGCGGGTCTGCGCGTGGGCGCGTTCGCCAGTGGACTGGACCACCCGCGCTGGCTGCTGGTGCTGCCCAACGGCGACGTGCTGGTCGCAGAAACCAACGCGCCACCCAAACCCGCTGGCAGCACCGGCGTGAAGGACTGGATCGCCGGCCAGGTGATGAAGCGCGCCGGCGCCACCGTGCCCAGCGCCAACCGCATCACGCTGCTGCGCGATGCCGACGGTGACGGCGTGGCCGAAACCCGCTCGGTGCTGTTGCGCGACCTGCGCTCGCCCTTCGGCATGGCGCTGATCGGCGAGCGCCTGTATGTGGCCAACGCCGATGCGGTGGTGAGTTATCCCTACCGCACCGGCGACACCACCATCACCGCGCCCGCCACCGAGCTGGTGAAATTGCCCGCCGGTGTGAACCACCACTGGACCAAGAACCTGCTGGCCAGCCCCGATGGCAGCACGCTCTTCGTGAGCGTGGGCTCCAACAGCAATGTGGGCGAACGCGGCATGGAAGCCGAGGTGGGCCGCGCAGCCATCTGGGCGGTGGACGTGAAGACCGGCGCGAACCGCGTGTACGGCTCAGGCCTGCGCAACCCGGTGGGCATGGCCTGGGATGCCGCCGGCCAGACCCTGTGGACCGTGGTGAACGAGCGCGACGAACTGGGCAGCGATCTGGTGCCCGACTACCTGACCTCGGTGAAAGACGGCGGCTTCTACGGCTGGCCGTACAGCTACTACGGACAGACGGTGGACGTGCGGGTGAAGCCCCCGCGCCCCGACCTGGTGGCCACGGCCCTCACGCCCGACTACGCGCTCGGCCCGCACACCGCCTCGCTCGGCCTGGCCTCGTCCACCGGCAATGCGCTCGGCGCGCCCTTTGCCCGTGGCATGTTCATCGGCCAGCACGGTTCGTGGAACCGCCGCCCGCACAGCGGCTACAAGGTGATCTTCGTGCCCTTCCAGGGCAATCAGCCAGCCGGCCAGCCGGTGGACGTGCTCACCGGCTTCCTGAGCGAACAAGGCGAGGCCCTGGGCCGGCCGGTGGGTGTGGCGGTGGACACGCGCGGCGCGTTGCTGGTGGCCGACGACGTGGGCAACGCGATCTGGCGCGTGAGCCCGAAACCCTGAACGACCCTGAACCACCCCGAGTTTCCTGAAAGACAACATGAACAAGTACCTCGCCGCTTACGGCGGCACCGCCGTGGTGATGGTCGTGCTGGACCTGATCTGGCTCGGCGTCATCGCCAAACCCCTGTACCAGCAAGGCCTGGGTCACCTCATGGCGGCCTCGCCCAACGTGCCCGTGGCGGTGGTGTTCTACCTGCTGTTCGCGGTGGGTCTGGTGATCTTTGCCGTGGCGCCGCACACCGCGCCCCACAGCTGGGCGACCACGCTGACCATGGCCGCGCTGTTCGGCTTCTTCACCTACGCCACCTACGACCTGACCAACTGGGCCACGCTCAAGGACTGGCCGTGGAAGCTCTCGCTCATCGACATGGCCTGGGGCACGCTGGTGAGCACCGCCTCGGCGGCGGGCGGCAAGGCCGCGCTGGACTGGGCCACGCGCGGCTGAGCAGTCGCGGGGCGCCGCCCTCAGTGGTCGCTGCCAGCGGGCCTGGGTCCAGCGGCCTCGCCGGCCACGGCCGCTTCGGCCGCCAGCCAGTCTTCGAGGTCGTGGCCATCCGCACAGCCGCGCGCCTCGTAGAGTGCGTACGCCACTTCGTGGATGCGCACGGCGTGCGGGCTGTCGGCGGCCGAGCTGTGTGGGTTCGCCGCCGGGCGCTTGACGGCGGATCGGGTGCGCGCGGCACTGCTGGAAGTCTGCTTCATGTGCGGGCTCCTGTGACATTCACCGGTGGCCGTGAGGTCCGGGTCTCCCGACCTGGAACGCCCGTCTGGCCACAAGGCGTCCATCTTCGGCAGGTGCATGCGCACCGCATTGAGCAGGCTCAGGCAAACGCCATCCCGTGGCGGCGCATGGCCACCCTCGCGGGTGTTGGGGCCGAGCCGCCGGGCTCAGTGCCCGCCGGCCACGAAACGGTCGGCACGCGCGGCCTGCAGCACCGCGGGGAAGCTGTGGTGCATGGCAGAGACCGGGCGGGCGCCGGCGAGCCAGTCGTTGGGCGTGACGAACCAGAGCGCGAGCTCCACGTCGTCGAAGACCGGTCGCAGCTCTGCGAGCAACGGACCCATGCCATCGACCACCGACGCCGTGGGCAGATCGAACTGGAACAGGGGAAACAGCGGGCCCCAGGGGCTCTCGATCGACACCACCGAGCGCGACACGATCCAGCGCGCAACCAGCGACACCGGCAACGAGTCGGGCAACCAGCCGGCCACCTCGCAGCGGTGGCGGATCAGCTCGGCCAGGTCGTCGCCGTTGACCAGCCCGCCGGTGCCCGTGAAGGCCGCGGCGGTGGACAGCCAGTGCAGCGGCACCACGGCATTGGTGCGTTGGGTGTAGATCTTGCGCACAGCCGCGGTCAGTCCCTCCGGGGAGGCGTTCTCGGGCAGTTGGGACTGGGATCGGGCGCGAAACATGGGCATCTCCATGGTGACCTCCAAGCGTGCGCCTGGCAAAGGTGCAAGCCTGGGGCCGATGGCCGATCTGGTCTGTGCGGTGCCCAACCCATGCCCGGGCCAACCACACCGGTCCGGGTGGCGGGGGTCTCAGCGGTCCGGTTCTTCGCCGGGCTGGTGCCCGCCGGTTGCAGCCGGGGGCGGCGTTGGCGAAGGGTCGGCCTGGGGGAAACACATGCGTTCGCCATCCCAGCGCTGGCCGCACCAGCACTGGCCGTCGTCGTTGATGATGCAGGTGCCGGTGCCGCAGCAGCGGGGGTCTTCCATGGTGGGTCCTGTCGGCGGAGGGTGAAGGTGCTCACGAGCATATCGCGCTCTGGCTTGCACACCGTGCGTGCCATGATGTTGACCCGTGCTGCCCATCCTGTATTCCTTTCGCCGCTGTCCCTACGCCATCCGCGCGCGCCTGGCGCTGTGCCAGGCCGGCGTGGCGGTGGCGCTGCGTGAGGTGGTGCTGGCCGACAAACCGGCGGCCATGCTCGCGACCTCACCGGCGGGCACGGTGCCGGTGCTGCAGTTGCCCTCGGGCGAGGTGATCGCCCAGAGCCTGGACATCATGCGCTGGGCCCTGGCGCTGCAGGATCCCGACGGTTGGCTGGCGCGCGGCGACACACCCGAGCAGCGCGCGCTCACCCAATCCTGCGACGGCGCGTTCAAACACGCGCTCGATCGCTACAAGTACGCCGAACGCCACCCCGAGCGCAGCGCACACGCGTGGCGCGACGACGCGGTGGCGTGCCTGATCCAGCCCCTGGAATCTCAACTGTCCGAGGCGCCCCACCTCGGCGGCGAACAGCCGGGGCTGGCGGACGCGGCCATCTTCCCGTTCGTGCGCCAGTTCGCCGCGGTGGACGCCGCGTGGTGGGTGGCATCGCCCTGGGTGGCCACACGGCGCTGGCACGACCGCTGGGTGGCCAGTGCGTTGATGGCGGCCTGCATGCACAAGCACGCACCGTGGCGGCCCGGCGCAGCCGTGACCTTGTTTCCGCCCGGCGCACAGGCCACCCCTTGAACGCGCAGGCACCCACACCGCCCGAGGGCTTGCAGGTTGCGGTGCGCGTGCTGTGCGCCTTCACCGCCCAGGCCGGCGACCTGGACCTGCGTTTCACACCCTCGCCCACCGCGCAGGACGGCGTGGCCGGCCACGAGGCGGTGACCGCGCGGCGGGCCGCGCCCTACCAGCGCGAAGTGCCGCTGCGCGCGCGGTTCGGCGACCTGCTGGTGCAGGGCCGCGCCGATGGCTTCGACCCCGGCGCTCCGCGTCTGGAAGAAATCAAGACGCACCGCGGCGACGTGGCGCTGGTGCGCGAGAACCACCGCGCGCTGCACTGGGCGCAGGCGCGTGTTTACGCGTGGATGCTGTGCGAGCAGCTGGGGCTGGAGCGCATCGAAGTCGCGCTGGTGTACTTCAACATCGACACCCGGCTGGAGACCGTTCTGAACAGCTGGCACACCGCCGACGAACTGCGCCAGCACTTCAACGACCTGTGCGCGCGCTACATCCACTGGGCGCGCGGCGAGCAGGTCCACCGCCTGGCGCGAGACGCACAGCTGCAGACGCTGGCCTTTCCGTTCGACGGTTTCCGCACGGGCCAGCGCGAGCTGGCCGGCGCCACCTGGCGCACGCACCGCCACGGCAGGCACCTGCTGGTGCAGGCACCCAACGGCATCGGCAAGACCATGGCCACGCTGTTCGGTGCGCTCAGGGCCATGCCCGCGCAAGGCACCGACAAACTGCTCTACCTCACCGCCAAGACGCCGGGCCGCCGGCTCGCGCTCGATGCACTGGCCCGGCTGCAACCCGCCGCATCCGCCGGCCGGCTGCGGGTGCTGGAGCGCGTGGCGCGCGAGAAGGCCTGCGAGCACCCCGACAAGGCTTGCCACGGCGACGCGTGCCCGCTGGCCAGCGGCTTCTACGACCGGCTGCCGCGGGCGCGCGACGAAGCCGCGCAGACCGCCTGGCTGGACCAGGCGGGCCTGCGCACCGTCGCGCTGAAACACGACGTGTGCCCCTACTACCTCGGCCAGGACATGCTGCGCTGGAGCGACGTGGTCGTGGGTGACTTCAACCACTTCTTCGACCTCAGCGCCCACGCCTGGGCGCTCACCGTGGGCGAGCCCTGGCGCGTGGGCCTGCTCGTCGACGAGGCGCACAACCTGATCGAGCGCGCGCGGCTGATGTACAGCGCCGAACTCGAACCGGCCACCCTGGCGGCGCTGCGCCAGGCGCCACCCAAGGGGCTCAAGGCCTCGCTCGATCGGCTGCACCGCTTCTGGGGCACGCTGGGCCGGGGCCAGGCGGCCGGGCAGGTGCTGCTGAACGATCTGCCCGAGGGCCTGGTGGGCGCGCTGCAGCAGCACGCCGCCGACCCGATGTGCGGGTGCAGGCCTGGCTGTTCGAGGTGCTGCACTTCGTGCGCGTGGCCGAGGTGTTTGGCGACCACTCGCTGGTGGAGATCACGCGCACGGAGGCGGCTGCGCGCACCCGCGCGCCCCGGCCGCGGCTGGCCATCCGCAACCTCGTGCCCGCGCCGCACCTGCAGCCGCGCTGGCAGGCGGCGCACAGCGCCACGCTGTTCTCGGCCACGCTCAGCCCCATGGACCACACCATCCACCTGCTCGGCCTGCCCGCCGACGTGGCGCGGCTGGACGTGCCCTCACCCTTCGACCCGGCACAACTGCAGGTGCGCATCACACCGCACATCTCCACCCGCTACCAGGACCGCGCCGAATCGCTCGACGCGGTGGTGGCGGTGATGGCCGAACAGTTCCAGGCCAAGCCGGGCAACTACCTCGCGTTTTTCAGCAGCTTTGACTACCTGCAACAGGTGCTGGCGCGCTTTGCTGCCGTGCACCCGGACATTGCCGCGTGGTCCCAGTCGCGCGGCATGGCCGAGCTGGACCGATCTGCGTTTGTGGCCCGCTTCACCGAGCACAGCCAGGGCATCGGCTTTGCCGTGCTCGGCGGGGCATTTGGTGAAGGCATCGACCTGCCGGGCCAGCGCCTGATCGGGGCCTTCATCGCCACGCTGGGCCTGCCCCAGGTGAACCCGCTGAACGAACAGCTGCGCGCGCGGCTGCAGCTTCAACACGGCCGCGGCTATGACCACGCCTACCTGTTTCCCGGCTTGCAGAAGGTGGTGCAGGCCGCGGGGCGCGTGATCCGCGGACCCGATGACCGCGGCGTGGTGGTGCTGATGGACGACCGCTTTGGTCGGCCCGAGGTGGGCGGCCTGCTGCCACCCTGGTGGCGGATCGAGCGCGGCTGAGCGCACCCGCCGTTCGCGCGCGCGGGTATCAGGTTCCGGCACCAAACAGCCGGCTGGCCAGGATGTCGGCCGGCATGAGCGTGGTGAGGTCGTCGCGGCTGAGTTCCCGGTCCCGGTCGACGAACAGGCGGCTGGCCTGGCGCAGGCGCGCGCGGTCGAGCGCGTTGCGCACGCTGCGCGCGTTGGCAAAGTGGGGCAGGGGAATGCGGCGCTGCAGGTAGCTCTCGAACGCTTCGCGCGCGCCCTCGCCGAAGCGGTAGTTCATGGTGCCGAGCATGCGGTCGGCGATGTCGAGCAGCTCGCCCTGGCCGTAGTCGGGAAAGTCGAGGTGGTGCGCCACGCGAGACGACAGGCCGGGGTTGGACTTGAAGAAGGTGTCCATGCGGTCCTTGTAGCCCGCCAGGATCACCACCAGGTCGTCGCGCTGGTTCTCCATCACCTGCAGCAGGATCTCGATCGCTTCCTGTCCGTAGTCGCGCTCGTTTTCGGGGCGGTAGAGGTAGTAGGCCTCGTCGATGAAAAGCACGCCGCCCATGGCCTTCTTGAGCACCTCCTTGGTCTTGGGCGCGGTGTGGCCGATGTACTGGCCCACCAGGTCGTCGCGCGTGACACTGACCACATGCCCTTTGCGCACATAGCCCAGGCGGTGCAGGATTTCCGCCATGCGCAGGGCCACCGTGGTCTTGCCGGTGCCGGGGTTGCCGGTGAAGCTCATGTGCAGCGACGGCGTCTGCGCCTGCAGGCCGAGGTTCAGGCGCAGCTTGTCGACCACCAGCAAGGCCGCGATGTCGCGGATGCGCGTCTTCACCGGCACCAGGCCGATAAGGTCGCGGTCCAGCTCGTCCATGACCGCTTCAACCTGGCTCTGGGCAAGCACCTCGTTGACGGTGCGCGCGCCGGTGTCCTGCAACGCGGGTGCTGTGGCGGCTGGCGTGGCCGCGGCGGGGGCCGCACCCGGGATGCTGTAGGTCGGAGCGTTCATGTGCCGGGCGCTCACTCGCCGTAGCGCTCCGACTCGGGCGTGTCGGTGGCATAGCTGTGCACGGTGTAGCGGATGGAACGGCCCCCCACCTCTTGCCGCGAGAGGCCAAAGCCCGGTTCCGTGGCGGGCCGGTTCACGATGAAGCTCATCACGATCGATTCGGTGTTGCGCGTCGAGTCGAACGCCATCATGCGGATGTAGTGGTTGGGAAAGGTCTTGCGGCAGGCGTGCAGTTCCACCATCACGCCGGCGGCGTCCTGCAGGTCGAACATCGGGTTGCCGAACATCTCCCAATAGGTGTTGCGCGGGTGCGGATCGTCGGTGTATTCGACGCTCCAGGCGTAACCTTTCTTCAGTCCGTATTCGATCTGCATCACGATCTCGGCGTCCGTGAGATCGGGCAGAAAGCTGAACTGGCCCTGCGTCAGGCGGCCGGTGGGGTTGGTCATCATGGTGATTGCTCCTTAGGCCACGGATGGCGTGACGGCGTAGTCGGACGTGTCGGTGCTCGTGTAGTTGAAGCTGATCTCGCCCCAGGTGTCGAGCGCGGCTTTCAACGGGCTGCAGCCTTCGGCCGCCTTGCGCAGAATGCTCGGGCCTTCCTCCAGGATGTTCTTACCCTCGTTGCGCGCCTTCACCATGCATTCCAGCGCCACCCGGTTGGCCACGGCGCCGGCCTGGATGCCCTGCGGGTGGCCGATGGTGCCGCCGCCGAACTGCAGCACCACGTCGTCCCCGAACAAGTCGATCAGCTGGTGCATCTGGCCGGCGTGGATGCCGCCCGAGGCCACCGGCATCACCTTCTTGATGTCGGCCCAGTCCTGCTCGAAGTGGTTGCCGCGCGGCAGATCGACCTTGGTCACGCTGTTGCGACACACGTCGTAATAGCCCTGCACCGTGAGCGGGTCGCCCTCGAGCTTGCCCACCGCGGTGCCGGCGTGGATGTGGTCCACACCCGCCAGGCGCATCCACTTGGCGATCACGCGGAAGCTCACGCCGTGGTTCTTCTGGCGCGTGTAGGTGCCGTGGCCGGCGCGGTGCAGGTGCAGGATCATGTCGTTCTTGCGCGCCCAGTTCGCCATGCTCTGGATCGCGGTGTAGCCGATCACCAGGTCGATCATCACGATCACGCTGCCGAGTTCTTTCGCGAAGTCGGCCCGCTCGTACATGTCCTCCATCGTCGCGCCGGTGACGTTCAAATAGCTGCCCTTGACCTCGCCCGTGGCCGCGCTCGCCTTGTTCACCGCGTCCATCACGTAGAGAAACCGGTCGCGCCAGTGCATGAAGGGCTGCGAGTTGATGTTCTCGTCGTCCTTCATGAAATCCAGCCCGCCCTTGAGGCCTTCATAGACCACGCGGCCGTAGTTGCGCCCCGAGAGGCCGAGCTTGGGTTTGGTGGTGGCGCCCAGCAGCGGACGGCCGAACTTGTCCAGGCGTTCGCGCTCGACGACCAGCCCGGTGGGCGGCCCCTTGAAGGTTTTCACATAGGCCACCGGAATGCGGATGTCTTCCAGCCGCGCGGCCTTGAGCGGCTTGAAGCTGAAGACGTTGCCGATCAGGCTGGCCGTCATGTTGGCGATCGAGCCTTCCTCGAACAGGATCAGGTCGTAGGCCACCCAGGCAAAGTACTCGCCCGGGCGCCCGGGCACCGGCTCGACCTTGTAGGCCTTGGCGCGGTAACTGTCGCAAGCCGTGAGCCGGTCCGTCCACACCACGGTCCAGGTGGCGGTGCTCGATTCACCGGCCACGGCGGCAGCCGCTTCCACCGGATCCACACCGTCTTGTGGCGTGATGCGGAACAGGCACAAGGTGTCCGTGTCCTTGATCACATAGTCGGGCACCCAGTAGCCCATCTGGCGGTATTTGAGAACGCCGGCGCTGTAGCGCTTTTTGGCATCGGTGATGATGCTGTTGGTGGTGTCGGTCACGGGGTCTCCTGCGGGTGGGTTGTCAAACACGCACCCACTGTAGAAACGACCTCGACTAAGGTAAATTCAAACCTGATGGGGTTTCAATTAAGAAACTCTGAATACAGGAAGCCCGCCCCACCCTCGTCACCGGCCGCGCCCACTCCCCCGACCACCGCCTCCGCTGCTGCCGCTACTTCCGCTGCCGCTGCCGCTGCCGCTGCTGCCACTGCTTCCACTGCTTCCACTGCCGCTGCTGCCGCTACTTCCGCTGCCGCTGCTCCCGCTGCTCCCGCTTCCACTGCTGCCACTGTCACTCCCGCGGCGGCCGGCGCCATCGTCGCCCGCTTCGCCGCCGCTGCGCGCACCTCGCCCCCCTTCCCGGCCGAACCACAGCTCGGTGGCCAACACCCGGTTGCGCTCGTCGAGCCGACCCTTCACCTGGACCGGCTGCCCCACGCTCAGTGAGGCCAAACCACCCCCACGCACCACGAGTCCGGCGCCGAGCTGGACCTTCTCGTAGCCCAGCTCCAGCTCACGCCCCTTCAGGCCGTGCACATACCCTTGCAACACCACCTCGCGCGCGGGGCCGAGCGCTTGGCGCGTCGGCTGGGGCACCAGGCGCTGTGGCTGCAGCCGCTGACCGTCCCATTGGCCCTGGGCCAGCCATTCCTGCCCGGGCTGCGGCACGGCCTGACCGGTCGGCCACACCACCCCGGTTCCCCCCACACGCCAGCCGCCCTCGCGGTCGGGCATGACCACGCCCGAGGTCTGCGCCAGCCGCGCCGTGCCGGCGGGCAACGCCTGCACGCGGGAAGCGCGCACCTCGCCATCGGCCAGTCGGTGCCCGCTCACCCGCACCCAGTCACCGGGTCTCAACGGCATCAGGTCGGCCGCCGCGAGCACCCGCACCCGCTGGCCCAGCACACGAAGCGCCTGCGCTTCCACGTCGATCTGTTCAACGGGACCCACCACCGCATGCATGACTTCGATGCGCTGCGCCGTCAGCTCCGTGCCGGTTCCCTGCGCGCGCACCACCACCAGCTGCCCGACGGAAAGATCGCGCAAACCGGCGTCTTGTCCATCACGACCCACGGGTGTGTCGGGTTCAATCTCCACCTCCACACCATTGACGCAGACGCTGGCAAACCCGGTCACCACACCCACGATGCCGGTGCCCCCGATACCACTGCCCTCCTGCGCCACCTGCCCGGTCCCACCGATGCCGCCCGGATCGACCTTGGCCACCGCGCCGGTGCCGCCCAGGCCGGGCGCCTGCAGGGCCGGGTTGACCAGCGACGCCGTGGCACAGGCCCCGGCCAGGCTTGGGCCGGGCGCAGGGGACGTGCAGGACGACAGACACAGCAACGCCAGGGCACCCCAACAGCGCCACCACACCGTCATGAGGACGCTCCCGACGCAGTCCCGTCTTGTGGCGCGGCGTAGGCGTACACGCCCAGGGTGAAGCGCTCACGCGGCGCGTCGGCCGGCCGGTCACGGTCGCGTTGCTCGGCCGCCTGCACCGCCTCGTTGAGTGCCAGCAGCGTCTGCATGCCGTGCTCGGCGGCGAGCGCCTTCAGCGCGGCCACCGACGCCGGGCTCAAGCCCTCGGCGTGGACACTGCGGTCCATGAAGGGATCACCGCCCAGGAGGTTGTGGCTGGCGGCGGCGGCGTGGTCGTGCAGGTGGAGTGCGAAGTAAAAAAGCTTGTCGTCCTCACCCCGGGCCGGCACGAAAGCCTCGACGTTGAGGACGACGCGGCCGCGGTCGTCCAGCTTCACCAGACCGCGGCTCAACCAATCGTCGAGCACCACACGCGCCCGGATGTCGCTGCTGACACCGGCCACCAGTGCCTCGAATGAGCGCTCGCCGCCGTCGCTGGCCAGGCGCGGCAGCGGCAGCGGTGCGCCACGCACGTTGCGCCAGGCGGGGTCACCCAGCCACCGCGAGAACACCTGCGAGGCCAGCGTCACCGTGGCCGGCGGCGGCGCATCGCGCCGGTGGGGATTTGAACGCAAGCGGCTCACATCCTTGCGGTGCACACCGCTGACCAGGCTCACGCGGCTGTCGGTGGGCGCCTTGCCGTCGAGGCGAAAGTCGCCATCGGCCACTTCCACAAAGAGCCCCTTGAGCAGATCACTCAATTGCGGATAGGTGATGCCGCGCGCCACCATCAGGTGCACCAGCGGGCGCAGCAGACGGCGCAAGGCAGCCACCAGTGCAGGTGACGGACCGGCTGCGGCGGCGGGATCAAGTCGTGGATCGGGTCGGGAGGGCATCTGGATACCGATGGTAACGCTTTATGTGGGAAAAAATCACACAAATCATTGACGTGGGATTATTTCCCACCAATACTGAATGCGTGGGACAAATTCCCACATCTTCAAACACCCCTCTCCAAGGAGCATTTCATGCGACACCTCAAACCCGGCACATTGGCAGTCATCCTCACCACACTCGCGCTCGCGCTGGGCTCCGGACTTGCGGCAGCCAAAAACGGCGGCTCCGGTTCCGGTTCCGGTTCCGGTTCCGGCAGCGGGTCGGGCGGCAGCTCCGGCGGTGGTTCCAGCGGTGGCCATGGCGGCGCCTCATCCTCCAGCGGTTCGTCTTCGTCAGGAAGCCACGGCAGCGGTCACGATGGCGGCCGTGGCCGAGGACGGGGCGGCGACGACGGCGCCGCGGCGGGCAGCCATCCCTCTTCCAGCAGCGCTTCCGCCAGCCGTTCGCGCGCCGACGACAGCCCGGGCGACGCGCGCCAGAACCGCGGAGCGGACAACGCGCCTGGCGATGCACGCCAAAGCCGTGGCGCCGACGACGGCCCGAATCACCGCTGAGCCAGGCACGCGCAGCGCGGCCCCGGCCGTCAGCCGTCGGACGCCACCGGGTCCTCGGCGTCGGGCAAACGGGAGATCAGCACCTGGTCGATGCGCCGGCCATCGAGCACCAGCACCTCGAAACGCCAGCCCGCGCACTCCACGCTGTCGGCCTGCGCCAGCAGGTCGCCCGCCACCGTCTGCATGAGGCCCGCCACGGTGTTGTAGCGACCCTTGTCTTCGTCGGGCAGCACCTCGATGTCCAGCCGGGACTTGAGTTCGGTCACTGGCATGGCCCCGTCAATCAACCAGGCGCCGTCCTCGCGCTGTGTGGCCCAGGCGTCCACCGCGGCGTGCGGGGAGAGCTCACCGGTGATGGCCTCGAGCATGTCCAGCGGCGTGAGCAGGCCCTGCACCACACCGTACTCGTCCACCACGAACACCATGCGGGTGGCGCGCTCGCGGAACTGCTCCAGCAGTTCCATGCCGCTGAGCGTCTCCGGCACAAACACGGCCGGCTGCACATGGCGCATCAGGGTTTCGTTGTTGCCTTCGGCCTGCAGCGCCAGCATCCGCGGCAGGTGGATCACACCGACCACGTCATCCAGCCCACCACGACACACCGGGTACCACGAGTGGCCGGTGGTCCAGGCACGCTGCACCGCCACGTCGATGCTGTCCTGCGCGTCCAGCCACTCGATCTCGGAACGCGGCACCATGATGGAGGTGAGCTGGCGGTCGTCGAGCAGGAACACGTTGCGCACCATCTGGTGCTCGTGCTCCTCGATGATGCCCGCGTCCACGCCCTCTTCCAGGCTGGCGTTGATCTCTTCTTCGGTCACGTGCTGCACCGCGTTGGTGTCGATGCGCAGCAGCTTGAGCATGCCCTGTGTGGTCTGCGTGAGCAGCCACACAAAGGGCTTGGCCGCCGTGGCCACGAAGGTCATGGGGCGCGACACCCAGCGCGCCACCGCTTCGGGATAGAGCTGCCCGATGCGCTTGGGCACCAGCTCGCCGAAGACGATCGTGATGAAGGTGATCACCACCACCACCACAGCGGTGGACACGATGTTGGCCGTGGCCTCGGTCAGGCCTTTGGCCTCCATCCAGAGACCCAGATCGCCACTGAAAGCCGCTTCACCCACGATCCCGTTGAGCATGCCGATGGAGGTGATGCCGACCTGCACAGACGAGAGGAACTGGGTCGGGTTCTCCAGCAGCTTGAGCGCGGTGATCGAGCCTTTGTCGCCGGCCTCGGCCATCGCGGCCAGGCGCGCCTTGCGGCTGGAAGCCAGCGCCAGCTCGGACATGGCAAACGCGCCGTTGAGCAGCGTGAGAAAAACAATGAGGAGGGTGTCCATAATCGGGCGATGTCACTCTACATGATCGGTGATGTCCAAGGCTGTGACGAAGCCCTGGGCCGTTTGCTTGACGAAATCGCTTTCTCCCCCAGCCGGGACACGCTGTACCTGCTGGGCGACCTGGTGAACCGCGGACCCGATTCGCTCAAGGTGCTGCGCCGGCTCATGGCGCTCGAAGGCGCTGCGCACTGCCTGCTCGGCAACCACGACCTGCACCTGCTGGCCGCTGCGCACGGCGTGCGCCAGCTGCAACGCAGCGACACGGTGAACGACATCCTCGATGCACCCGACCGCAACGAGCTGCTCGACTGGTTGCGCCACCGCCCGATGGCCCTGTTCGAGAACGGCTGGCTCATGGTGCACGCCGGCGTGCTGCCGCAGTGGGATGTGGCCGACACCCTGGCGCGCGCGCACGAACTGCAGAGCGCGCTGCGCAGCAGCGACTGGACCGCCTTCCTCCAACACATGTACGGCAACGAGCCGGCCTTCTGGAGCGATGCGCTGCAGGGCGCCGACCGCCTGCGGGTGGTGGTCAACGCCTTCACACGCCTGAGGTTTTGCACGGCGCAGGGGGTGATGGAGTTCGAAACCAAAGAGGGTGCCGATGGCGCACCGCCGGGTTTCATGCCCTGGTTCGATGTGCCGGGTCGCCGCACGGCTGGCGTGCCGCTGGCGTTTGGCCACTGGTCGACGCTGGGGAAGGTGCAACGCGAAGGCGTTTTGCCGCTGGACACAGGTTGTGTGTGGGGAGGCTGCCTGACAGCCGCACGCCTGCTGAACACGACGGGCCAGGTGGAGCAGATCGCCGTGCGGTGCCCTCAAACCCGCAAGCCGGGCAAGGCGCTCTGAACGCACGGCGCGGGGAGGCGCAATCAGTCTTCCTGCACCGGCGCAGCCACCGGCTCGACCAGCACGGGGGCCGGGGCGGGAGCGCTTTTGAACAGCGCCGGCACCTTCTTGCGGGATTTGATGTTGGGCGACAAGGTGCGCGCGGTGGGACGCGACGCGGCTTCCCAGGACGGCGGCGTGTCGCCGGTGCTGCTGGGTTCGTAAGGCTTGTCGAACAGCGGGTCTGCCGGGGCGCGTGGCGCACGGACCGGGCGGCTGGCAGGTGACGGGCGGCCCTCGCCGCGCGGCTCGCTGCGGACTTCGCGGTCGCGCGGCGGACGGCTCTCGCGGCGCTCTTCACCGCCTTCGGAGGCTTGCCAGGCGCGCTGACCGTCGTTGAAACGGCCGGCGGGGCGTTTGTCGGCCTCGAGCTCCAGCGCTTCAAGTTCCAGTTTTTTGCCCAACAGTTTTTCCAGGTCGCCCATGAGGCGCGCGTCGCGCGGGCTCACGAACGAGACCGCCAGACCGGAGGCGCCGGCACGGCCAGTACGGCCGATGCGGTGCACGTAGTCTTCGGCGTTGAACGGGATGTCGAAGTTGAACACCGCCGGCACGTCCTTGATGTCCAGGCCGCGGGCGGCCACGTCGGTGCAGACCAGCAGGTCGACCGCGCCGCTCTTGAAGGCTTCCAGCGCCTTCAAGCGCTCATCCTGGCTCTTGTCGCCGTGCAGGGCGGTGGTGTTGAGGCCCTCGCGCTCCAGCGAACGCGCCAGGCGGGCACAGCCCAGCTTGCTGTTGACGAACACAAACGCCTGCTTGAGGCCGCGCTCGGCCAGGATCTTCTTCAGGACGATGCGCTTGTCATCGTCGCCGACGCTGTAGAAATGCTGCTCCACCGTGGACGCCGTGGCGTTGGAACGCGCCACTTCGATCGTCACCGGGTCCTGCAGGTAGCTGCCGGCCAGGCGCTTGATTTCGCTGGAGAAGGTGGCCGAGAACAACAGCGTGGTGCGCTGTTTGGGCAGGTAGGACAGGATGCGCTGCAGGTCGGGCAGGAAACCGATGTCGAGCATGCGGTCGGCTTCGTCGAGCACCACGTACTCGACCTGGTTGAGCACGCAGTTCTTGGCTTCGATGTGATCGAGCAAGCGGCCCGGCGTGGCCACCAGCACTTCGACGCCCTTTTTCAGCTCGGCCGTCTGCGGCTTCATGTCCATGCCGCCGAACACCACCGTGCTGCGCAAGTTGGTGTACTTGGCGTAGAGCTTGACCTGCTCGGCCACCTGGTCGGCGAGTTCGCGCGTGGGCAGCAGCACCAGGGCGCGCACCGGGTGGCGCGCGGGGGAGGTGGATGCGTTTTCGTGCTTCATCATGCGCTGCAGCAGGGGCAGCGTGAAAGCGGCGGTTTTGCCGGTGCCGGTCTGGGCGGCGCCCATCACGTCACGGCCTTGCAGCACCACGGGAATCGCCTGCGCCTGGATCGGCGTCATGGTCGAGAGGGACAGTTCGGAAAAGGATTGGGTCATGGGCATCAAAGTTAGCCCGTTATTGTCGCACTTTGACCGTTTTTCGCCGAACTCCGCCCGCGTGCCATTCAAAGACTGGCCGACTTGAAGGTGTCACAAGCCTGGACACTGCCGGTCTTCAGGCCGCTGTTGAACCAGCGCTGGCGCTGCTCGCTGGTGCCGTGGGTGAAGCTGTCGGGCACCACCTGACCCTGGCTCTTGCGCTGCAGGGCGTCGTCGCCGATGGCCGCGGCCGCGTTCATGGCCTCTTCCACGTCGCCCGGCTCCAGAATCGCACCGGTTTTCTGGTTGTGGTGGGCCCAGATGCCGGCAAAACAGTCAGCCTGCAGTTCGACCCGCACCGACATGGCGTTGAACTCGCGCTGGCTGACCTTGCCGCGCATCTCGTCCATCTTGCCGGTGATGCCCAGCAGGTTCTGCACGTGGTGGCCCACCTCGTGCGCGATCACATAGGCCTGCGCGAAGTCGCCCGGCGCGCCGAGCTGGGTGCGCAACGTGTCGTAAAAGCTGAGGTCGATGTAGACCTTCTGGTCGCCCGGGCAATAAAACGGGCCCATGGCCGACTGGCCGGTGCCGCAGGCCGTGGGCGTGGCGCCGCGAAACAGCACCAGGCGGGGTTTCTGGTAGGTCGATCCGGCCTGCTGGA